>Ga0209737_10002817_pt1 | contig 12143 bp, 6 predicted proteins | sample TergutCu122P3_FD_187284 | JGI IMG/M metagenome (GOLD analysis project Ga0209737, IMG submission 187284) | Cubitermes ugandensis P3 segment gut microbial communities from Kakamega Forest, Kenya - Cu122 P3 (SPAdes) (version 2) | ecosystem: Host-associated > Arthropoda: Insects > Digestive system >... | reverse complement strand
GTATCTGCAAATTCCGATGCAATTTTCATTTGTTCCAAAAGCATTTCAATGTTTGTTGGCTGTGAAGTTGATGCCATTCTGTCGCCGCTCGGATTTGTAAATAATTCGCTGTTTCCCCAAAATGTTATGCCATTTTTTTTACACGCATCACTTACGGCTCTGTAAAACGGCTCTATTTTGCCAATTGTATTTGGTTCAACACCTGCGCCGTCCTGAAGCATTACTACTAAATTTTTCGTTGAAAGTTTCGAGAGCATATAATCCCACATTTCGCCATACTTTTCTGCCGTCATAAATCCCTGGTCGGAATGCGTATTAAAAAAAGGTGATATTGCAAGCCGCTTGCCACCTAACTTATAAACTTCCGCAGCAACGCTATCTAATGTCCAAGCTAAAATATCCCAATGTTTTTCATTGTTAAGCACAATATTATTTGCAATTTCTATTGAATAATAAAAACCGCCAAAAGATGAATAATTACCAAATTTATTATAAATATCTTGTGCAATATCAATACTTCGCTCAACATGGTAGCGAAAAATCGCCGTGTCTTTTACTGTTATGTCACTGCCTGCAACTGCGTCCCACCAATTGTATGTCGTATGTGAAGCATCTTCATTCAGATATAATCCAAGCCAAATATCAACTCCATGTTTTTCTCCGGCAATAAGCGCTTTTTCTATCGGACTGATATTTGAGCCATTCGACCAATCCGTAATAGATTTCATCCAAGAATTTGCAGATATTCCATTTATCACTTTCAAATCCGGCGTATAATAACAAAAATCAGCCGATGGCTCGCCGCCGTGAACATTTGTAAACCATGTTTGGTTATATTCATATCGAGAAACCCATTGATAAAAAAGCATGTTTGCACCGACATCTGCCATTGATTTTATCCAATCGTCAAAACTTTCTTGAGTTTTCAAATGATTAAGGTCATAAGCAGGAGCTCCGTATCCAAGTGCCGGTTGAATAAAGAAACCATTGATTTTCGGAGAATTTTTGGCAAAAACCGCAAGTGAAATTATTAAAATTAAAAACATTTTTTTTATCATAATCACCCCTTTTATTTATGATTAAACTTGCAACGCATTTGCAACAACTTTTTCGAGTTCGTCATAAGAATATGGTTTCGAGATAAATCCGCAAAGTCCGTCATTCTTCATATCGTCAATACTTGAATTATCAATATAGCCACTTGAAACAATCACTTTTACCGCAGGATTTATTTTCTTTAGTTCGTAAAAACACGAAACTCCGTCCATGTTCGGCATCACCATATCTAAAATCACAAGAGAAATTTCACCTTGTTTTTCTTTGTAAATTTCAATAGCATCAAAACCGCTTTCAGCAATAATCACGGAATATCCGATTCTATTAAGCATCGCCGTAACAACTTTTCTGACCAACGGGTCGTCATCAACAATCATTATTTGTGCGGTAGTTTTTGCGGAATTTATTTTACTTGTGCCGCCCAATTTAGCCTGCCGAATTTTTTCCATATCAAATTCCGTAGTTTTATCAAAATTTCTTCCGGAAAATGGCAAATAAATAGTAAATGATGTGCCGTAATTTTCCTTGCTTTGAGCTAAAATTGCGCCGTTGTGATGACTGATAGTTGCCAAAACCGATGCAAGACGAACTCCCAAATTTTCTTTGTTTTCAGATGCAGAAAAATACGGGTCAAATATTCGTTCCATTTGGTCGGGCGAAAAGCCGCCGCCCGTATCTTCAACTGAAATTGCCAAATATTTTCCTGCTTCAATTGTGAAAATCCCTATTGTTGTTTTTTCAGCAAATTCCGTTGTGCGGGTTCTGAAATAAACACTCCCCGTTTTTGAGTCGATTGCTTCAACGGCGTTAATTCCCAAATTTATAAGCGCATTTTTTATCTGTTGCTGATTTCCGACAACATTCCAGCTTTGTGCTTGAAAATCTTCGTGAAAACGGATATTTTGAGTACGATTTTTCTGCAAAATATTGATTACCGAATGCAGCGTTTGGTGCATATCAACAGCAATCATTTCGATTTTCTTTTTTCGAGCCGAACCAAAAAGCTGGCTTGTCAAAAGTGCCGCTCGTTTTATAGTTTTTATTATTATGTCAACATATTCCTGATTTTCCGGCTTACAATTTCTCTGCAAAACTTCTGCCGCTCCCAAAACCGCCGCAAACATATTATTGTATTCGTGAGAAAATCCGCCAGCCAAATAACCTACAGCTTCAATTTTCTGGCTCTGTTTTGATTGGATTTTTACAGGAGTAAAGATTTTTTTCAATGCAAAATAAAGAAATGTCATTGCGCCTGCTATTATAAAACCGATAATTAAGAAAAGCAATATTAAGTTTATGGCTTTATTCAAAAAAAGCAGCAACGCTACAATAAAAATCAAAGCAGCAACACCTGCTATAGCTGAACACAACCAAAACACTTTACTGCGAAACGACACTTGTCTTGCAATATTTGTAAGAGTTTCCATATTTTACCTTTCTATATTTTATAGTAAAATAATTTTTTCTTGCGTTGCTCAGTTGATTTTTTTCATTTATTCTTTAATTGTTAATTTTTATTTACCTTTTAACACCCAATTTTGCCGAATAGACATAAACTCGCTCATTTCCGTCTTTCGCTTCTGCAATTACCAAATATGTTCCGTTTGCAATAAATCTGCCGCTTCGGTTTTTCAAATCCCATGTTTTTCCGTTGCCGCTTGCGACAACATTTCCGGTCATATCATACACAACAAAACTAACATTTCCATCAAGAATTATTTCCATTTTATCGTTCACAATGTTTGACTTAAACAGCGGTTTGTTCGACTTTTGCATATCAATAATTGAAACCGGTTTACATATATCACAATCACAAGTTTTACCACAAATCTCACAAATGTGTAAAGTGCAAACCTTCTCACAAATATCGCAAACATGTAAATCACAAGTCCGCTCACAAAGTTCGCAAGTATGTAAGTTGCAGGTTCTGCCACAAGTTACACAAACATGTTCATCACAAGTAATTCCACAGATTCCACAATGTTTATCAGCACAGTCTTTTCCGCAAATTTCACAAATGTGTAAATCACAAGTTCGTTCACAGATTTCACAGGTATGTAATTCACAAATTCTTTCACAAATATCACAAGTGTGCAAGTCACAAGTTATCCCACAATCATCGCAAGTGTGTTTGCCACACTCAATTATGTCTAATTCTTTTATTTCATACTCATCGCAACCATCTCTTTTACAAAATGCTTTTGCTGAACCTTTAGTCATACAATTTGCAAACAAATCTACAAACCATTCGTTTTCGTCAGTTTCAAAATCGTGACCTAATTCTTCGCCGTCAAATACGGTTTCAAAATCACTATCTAATCCACAAGTATTTACACATTTTCCCCAGTGAATTGCAGGACTTTCACAAGTTGCCGATGTTTTCAATGCGCCTACACCAGTGTATTTATGTCCCAATGACGGCTCTAATGTAGGTTCTGTGCAACCTAATTTTGTGCAATATTTGGGATATATACAAGTTGGTGCATCACCATCATAGCCGTGTCCCGTTTTTTCTCCAAATATCTCATCACAAGTTTCACATTTTTGGTCAACTAAACAAGTTTCAAAAGGGATATTTATTTTATGTCCTGTCCATTTTTCTAATATTTCTCCGCATCCATATCTCACGCAAACTTTGCTGTAAGTGCAAGTTGCTGCAGAAATATTTGGGATATGTTCGAGAGTATAAATTATTTCAACATCTGTTTCACCGCCACAAAGCGAACAAATTTTCGCTTTATATCCGTTTTCAGTACAAGTCGCAGTTTCTATTTCTTCAAGTTCACCAAAACTATGCGCATTTTTATCAATAGGCAATTCTTTGATTTCATGTGCATCACAATCATCTCTTGCGCAAAGAGCTTTTGCAGAGCCTTTGGCAAAACAAGTTGCTAATATTTTTTCAATCCATTTAATCTCATCTGTTTCAAATTTGTGTCCTAATTTACCGATAGTCTCTTTTGCCGTTTCTTTATTGCAAATCGAACAATTTTTTGATTTATATCCATCTGTTTCACAAGTCGCCGCCAATCTTTCTTCAAGCTCGCCGTATTCGTGTTCGCAAGGAGCATAATAAAAACTGAGCAAATACGGATAACCGCTGTTTATTCCGTCATCAATTCCCCAAATTTCATCAAAATCCCAATTTACAAACGTAGCTTCTTGTTTGAGTTGGGCAGAAGTTTTTCCATTTACATTAGAAGGGGAAGTTATTCCTGAAGAATTTTTTGTATTTTCGGAATTGTAATATGTTGAAACATTTGTTCCGCTGCTCCATTTTCCGAATAACGCTCCATAATTAGCATTCCACCCTGTTGCTGTCATTGTTCCGCTGGCATAACAATTAGTGAGATATGTTTGATTTATAGTACTTCCTACTAATCCGCCTGAAAGGGCAAAATATGAAGTACCATGAGCAAAAACATTACCGGTTGTATAAGAATTCTTGATTGTTGTAGTTCCGTTTTTGCCCATAAGCCCGCCGGCATCTGCCCCATCATCACCATTTGCATAAATATTACCGCTGGAATAACTATTTTCAATTGTAGCTGTTCCTCCTCCATTTCCCACCAATCCGCCGGAATAACAAGAACCGGCATACGTTCCCTTAACGGAAGTTGCCGAAATATCACCGCTTGTGTAAGAATATTTTATAGTAATAGAACCCGCATTTCCCACTAATCCACCGCCATAAGAAGCCGCACCGGTAGGAGAATGAGCAGAAATATTACCGGTTGTGTAAGAATTGCTAATATCTGTCGTACTATTTACAAATCCGATTAATCCGCCAGAATAAGAAGAGCCGGTCTCTGCAGGCTTACTTTCTGAAAAAACATCTCCAGATGTATGACTATTAACAATTGTTATTCCAATACCGTTTTCCACCCTTCCTACCAATCCGCCGGAATGAGAATTGGATGCAGGATATTTTTTATCCATAATACTATATCCGGTCGGAGGAGAATAAGAAGAAACTTTTCCTGTCGTATAGCTATTAATAATTGTTGTTGCTGCACTAACATAACCAACTAACCCGCCGCAATAACTATCTACGGCAACATAAATTGAAGTAGTAGCTTCAGCATATATGCTGTCTGCTATATTTACAACACAATTTTCTATTGCTTTAGTTGAAGCGTAACAAGCAGCCAATCCGCCGGCATACGAAGAATTACCCAAAGATTTTATTTCTGAAACATTAACCGTGAGATTTTTAATTTGTCCGTTTGCTCCTACATAACCGAATAAACCATTGTTATTTCCGCTCAATACGGACAAATTTGATATTTTATTTCCGTTGCCGTCAAACACTCCTCTAAAAGAATATACTCTGCCAATAGGTGTGTGCGGCAGCATAAGTTGTATGTCATTATTTAATATAATAGTTTTTCCGTTAAAATTTACCGAATTGGGACTTCGATTTACCAATTCCGACAATCCTTGCAAATCAGCTTCGTTTGAAATGTAAAATGTGTTCGCATCAGGATTTTCGGTATACCAATCAGTATTTTGTGCCGTTATTGTTGTAATTGCAATAATAATCATCACTAAAAATTTAATTAACTTTATCATTTTCAAATTTCCTTTTTTATTTTATAAAATTTTTGCACAATATATTATATGACCAAAGTAATATGCAAATTTGTTTCAAAACTAAACAACACTTAAAAATAAATTAAATTCCATTCAGCGGCAAATAGTATTTTTGTCGCAATTTGCAACAGAAAAATCATTGGCACACACTTTGCAAATATGTTGCATACCGATTTTTTCGGAATATAATTGATTTTTATTTTTTTAACAAAACAAGGAGTTATTATGGCTATTAAACCGATTGGTGAAAGAGTGCTGATTGAAACGCTTGAGGCAGAAACAAAAACTGCAAGCGGAATTATCATTCCGGACAATGCACAGGAAAAACCGCAACAGGGCAAAGTAATTGCAGTCGGAGACGGAACAAAAGATTACAAAATGACACTTAAAGAAGGCGACAAGGTTCTTTACGGGAAATACGCAGGAACCGAAATTACCCACGAAGGTAAAAAGTATATGATTATGAAAGAAAACGAAGTGTTAGCAGTTATAGACTAATTCACAAACAAAAAAGAAAGAAAGGTTATAAAAATGGGAGCAAAACAAATAGCATTCGGAGCGGAAGGACGCGAAAAACTTCTTAACGGAGTAGATATTCTTGCAAACGCAGTAAAAGCAACATTGGGACCAAAAGGTAGAAATGTAGTTCTTGACAAAAGCTTCGGTGCGCCAACAGTTACAAAAGACGGCGTTTCGGTAGCAAAAGAGATTGAACTTGAAGATAAATTTGAAAATATGGGTGCACAACTCGTTAAAGAAGTTGCATCAAAAACTTCAGACGGCGTTGGTGACGGAACAACAACTGCAACCGTTCTTGCACAAGCAATTGCAAGAGTTGGTTTGAAATATGTTACTGCAGGCGCAAACCCTATGGATTTAAAACGCGGTGTTGACAAAGCAGTAAAAGTTTTGGTTGCCGAACTCAAAACTCTCTCGAAAAAAATTGACGGCAAAAAAGAAGTTGCGCAAGTTGGTTCAATCTCTGCAAATAACGATTCGGAAATCGGCGATTTACTTGCACAAGCAATGGAAAAAGTCGGCAATGACGGAGTTATAACCGTTGAAGAAGCAAAATCAATCGACACAACTCTTGATGTTGTAGAAGGAATGCAATTTGACCGCGGTTATTTATCGGCATATTTCATTACCGACATCGATGCACAAGAAGCAATTATGGACGAGCCGTTGGTTCTTATCCACGACAAAAAAGTCAGCACAATGAAAGATATTCTTCCGATTTTGGAAAAGGTATCTCAACAAGGTCGCCAACTTTTGATTATCGCAGAAGATATTGAAGGCGAAGCATTGACAACTTTGGTTGTGAATCGTTTGCGCGGAATCCTCAAAATTTGTGCGGTAAAAGCACCGGGATTTGGTGACCGCAGAAAAGCAATGCTTGAAGATATTGCAATTTTGACAGGCGGAACACTTGTTAGTGAAGAAGCAGGTTATAAACTTGAAAACACAACGCTCGATATGCTCGGAAAGGCAAAAAGAATTGTTGTAGGAAAAGAAAACACTACAATTATTGAAGGTGCGGGCGAAACAAAAGACATTCAAGGAAGAGTTGCACAAATCAGAAAACAAATCGAAGACACAACTTCGGATTACGACCGCGAAAAATTGCAGGAGAGACTTGCAAAACTTGCGGGCGGAGTTGCTGTTCTTAAAATCGGTGCGGCTACCGAAACCGAAATGAAAGAGAAAAAAGCAAGAGTTGAAGATGCTCTTCACGCAACCCGTGCGGCTGTCGAAGAAGGTATCGTTCCCGGCGGAGGCGTAGCACTTATTCGTGTTGCTCATGCTCTCGAAGGCGTAAAATGCGAAAATGAAGACCAAAAGCTCGGTGTTGAAATTGTTCGCAAAGCAATCGAAGAACCCGCTCGTCAGATTATCACAAACGCAGGCGAAGAAGCAAGTGTAATTATCAGCGAAATCAAAAAAGGCAAAGGTGATTACGGCTATAACGCATACACCGACAAATACGAAAACTTGTATGCTTCGGGCGTTATTGACCCTGTAAAAGTTACAAGAACCGCACTCGAAAACGCTGCTTCTATCGCAGGACTTCTTTTGACAACAGAAGCACTCGTAAGCGATATTCCGGCACCTGCCGGTGCAGTTCCTGCAATGCCGGCAGGAATGGGCGGTATGGGCGGAATGATGTAAACAGCGTGATGCTGCACACGTTTTGAGATATTTGGTGTAGCACTTTATTTGTTTTAATTAGCGGGAAATTGAAAATTTTAAATTCGTTTCCCGCTTTTATTTTGTGCAAAATTGTATTTTTATAGTAAGTTACTTTATAGTAATAATATTAATGAAAGAAGTTATTTATGTCTAAAAATAAAATGGCATTAAAGTCTTTAACGCGTAAATCCGTTGTTTTTTCCGTATTGATATTTTTACTTGTTGTAACGTTTGGCGGAACGATTTTCTTTGCTTCAATGCAGCAGATTATAAGAACAAACAAAGACAGCGAATTAATCCAAACACTGAACAATGAAAAAATACGCTTAGAAACATCTATAAACAATGAAATAAATCTTGCTGTAAAAATGGCTTATTCTCCTTTAATACAACAATATTTCGCCGAACCGAATAATCCCGAAATAAAAAAAATTGCTTTGGATGAAATATTGAGTTTTAAAGAAGCGTTTAACGGACAAAATATATTTTGGATTAGTGATGCGGATAAAAAATATTATTTTGACAACGAATATAAATATACGTTAGATACTTCAAACCCGTCTTCAGATTGGTATTTAAGGACACTTAATCAAAAAGAAGTTTATAGTTTGAATGTAAATTATGACATCGGTGTAAAAAAGACCTTTTTATGGGTTAATATTCCGGTAAAAAAAGGTGGTGAATCAATCGGTATAACCGGTATTGGTATTGATATTTCGGCTTTTATTGATGCGATTTATGAAAATTACAAAGGGAATTCCGATTTGTATTTCTTTAATACTTTCGGCGAAATAACCGGAGCTAAAGATGTCGCAATTGTAAAAGAAAAAAAGAAAATAGAAGACGAATTCGGCGTTATAAGTGATAAAATCATAAATGCCGCAAAAAACATAAGTCCTAACGAAACAAAAACTTTCAGCACAGCACTCGGTGAAATAAGTATAAGCAAAATCCACGATTTCGATTGGTATATTCTTGCAATTACTCCAAACAGCATAAACGACTATAAAACCGCTATGACTTGGCTTTTTCTTGCAATGTTGGCAGTTATTGCATTGATATTAGTAGTATTTAATATATTTATCGCCAGAATTTTCAAATCCTTGCTTGATACAATGAAAGCGCTTGAAGTTGCATCAAAAGCAAAAGGTGATTTTTTGGCGAAAATGAGCCACGAAATCCGTACTCCGATGAATGCTATAATAGGAATGACGGAACTTACTATGCGGGAAGAATTACCACCTATAGCACGTAAACATGCAAATATAGTAAAACGTTCTGCCGAAAATCTTTTATCTATAATTAACGATATTTTGGATTTTTCAAAAATAGAAAGCGGAAAATTAGAAATTCTTCCTACAAATTATTCACTTTCATCGTTAATAAATGATGTAAAAAGCATCATAGAAACTAAAATGAGCGAATCTGAGATTAAAATTACAACGAAAATAGGCAAAAACATACCAGATTCTCTTTTCGGCGACGAAGTCCGCATAAGACAAATATTGCTTAACATTTTGAGTAATGCTGTAAAATATACCAAAGAAGGTTCAATATCATTTGTGATAAACGGGCAAATACTTGATAATGAAAATATTATTTTGACTATATCTGTTACTGACACCGGAATAGGTATAAAAGCTGAAGACATAAACAAAATTTTCAGTGATTTTGTTCAAGTCGATTCGATTACAAACATAGGAATCGAAGGAACCGGACTTGGACTTGCAATAACGAAAAACTTAGTTAAATCTATGAATGGCGAAATAAAAGTTGAAAGCGAATACGGAAACGGCAGTACATTTACAATAATTCTTCCGCAAAAAATAATTTCACTAAAACCTACCGCAAAGATTATTTTTAATGATGATGAAAACTTTATCGAAAGCAGCGATAATATAAAAAATTTTACTGCTCCTAACGCGAAAGTCCTTGTTGTTGACGACAATGAAGTAAATTTAGCAGTGGCTGAAGGTTTGTTATTTCCATATAATATGCAGGTTGATATATGTTTGAGCGGTATTGAAGCAATTGAAATGATAAAAAACAATAATTATGATTTAGTGTTTATGGACCACATGATGCCGGAAATGGACGGAGTTGAAACAACAAAATGTATAAGAGAATTTGATAAAACTTTGCCTATAGTGGCACTTACCGCAAATGCCGTCAGCGGAATGAAAGAAATGTTTTTGGAAAACGGATTTAATGATTTCCTGTCAAAACCGATTGACACAATCAAATTAAATTCAATTTTGGGAAAATGGATTCACAAAGCCGAAATTAAAAGAATAACAAATACAATTAAAACTGCTGCTAATAACTAAAGTGAAGCAATAAATAATATGAGAAATTACGAAATAGAAATACAAAAACGAGTCGAATTTATTCGCAATGTTTTAAAGAATGCCGGTGCAAAAGGCGTAATTTACGGAAACAGCGGCGGAAAAGATTGCACACTTGTCGGTGTTCTTTGTAAAATGGCATGCGAAAATACAATTGGAATAATTATGCCGTGTGGGTCTTCGCAAAATTACACAAGCGATAAAAGTGATGCCGAAATTGTTGCAAAACAATACAACATAGAAACTCGAATTATTGATTTAGCTGCTGTTCAAAACGAATTTGTTAAAAATATCAGTGTAACAACCAAATTAAATAATTCTGCAATTGCAAATATTGCACCGAGATTGCGAATGACGGCACTTTATGCCATTGCCGCAAGTGAAAATTTAATTGTTGCCGGAACAAGTAACAAAAGTGAACGATATATGGGCTATTTCACAAAATGGGGTGACGGAGCTTGCGATTTTAATCCAATTGGCGATTTAACCGTCACCGAGATTTATGAATTTCTTCGTTTTCTAAAAGTACCAAATTCGATTATAGAAAAAGCCCCATCAGGTGGATTATTCGATGGACAAACCGATGAAAAAGAAATGGGTGTTTCATACGCAAGCATTGATGAATTTCTTTTCAGCGGAAATGCAAACGAAAAAGACAAAGCAATAATTGAAAGATTTCACAAAACAAGCGAACACAAGCGAAAAATGCCAATAATTTTTGAATAACTACCCACAAAAGAGAATTTGCACGCGAAGGGTTTTAAAGGGGCGACCGCAAAGCCCCTTTATTTCAACGATTTACTCACAACTTCAAACAAACCTTTAGACAAATCGGATAATTTCACTAATTTTTCCAATTCTGCCTTCATAAGTTTCTGCCGCTTGCCGTCATATTTTTTCCACATTGTAAGCGGAATAACAAGCCGTGCTGCAATTTGAGGATTTTGTTTGTCTAATTTTGCAACAATTTCACTCAAAAATTCGTATCCTCTCCCGTCACCCTTATGAAATGCATACGGATTATTTGTTGCAAACGAGCCGATTAACGCACGAATCCTGTTGGGATTTGAAAAATCAAATTTAGGGTGACTCATTAATTTTTTCACTTTTTCAAGCGTGTTTTCATTTGGCGCAGTAGCCTGAATTGTAAACCATTTATCCATAACAAGCGGATTTTCACACCACTTTTTTTCAAAATCGGCAAGAAGTTTTTCACTGCATTCTAAATTGCGATAAACTGCTGTTTTTAATGCCGAAATTGTATCGGTCATATTATTAGAATTTTCATAATGTCTCTCTGTAAGTGAATTTTCAGCAAGAATATACAAAAATACGTTACGAAGTTTTCTTTGAGTAAATTTATAATTTTCATGAATTCTGTCGCCAAATTTCTCTGCGATTTGTTTGTAAAACGATTTTCTTATTTGCGAAATTTTTTCAACAGGAATACTTTCTTCATACCATTCCGCAATTTCTGTTTCAGACGGGAAAGTCAAAATTTCAGCAAGAACCGCTTCTTCAAAATCAGGAATATAGAACAACTTTTCAAAAAAATCCAATGAAAAACTCATTTTTTTACCATTCATAATTTCTTGTTTTATTATTTGCTGAAAATCTTCCCAAATTGAGAAATAATCATTTTTTGAAATATTCGCAGGGGCGTATTGCATACGCCCGTCAATCTCACATTTAATCGGCGCAGAAAAACTTCTGAAAAGATAAGTATTTGGATTTTCAAGCACAAATTCTTGTTTTTTTTCTGTAAGCAAAAGCAATTTTTCTTGCGTGTCACAAGGAATCACAAGTGGCGGATTTTGATTTTGCTCGAAAGTCAGAGTATTCAAATTCTTCGTTACTTTAACTTCAGGTGTCCCGTTTTGTGAATACCACAAACGAAATTGCGACAAATCAATTTTCGATGCATCTTGCATACAATCCACAAAATCGTCGCAAGTTGCA
>Ga0209737_10002816_pt1 | contig 12146 bp, 7 predicted proteins | sample TergutCu122P3_FD_187284 | JGI IMG/M metagenome (GOLD analysis project Ga0209737, IMG submission 187284) | Cubitermes ugandensis P3 segment gut microbial communities from Kakamega Forest, Kenya - Cu122 P3 (SPAdes) (version 2) | ecosystem: Host-associated > Arthropoda: Insects > Digestive system >... | reverse complement strand
TTCTGTTTCATTCCCCCCGAAAGTCGTCCCGCTAATCTATCTTTGAAGGGTGAAAGTTGTTTCCAAATAGGAGCAACCAAGTGTAGATTTTCCTTGATGGTACTTCCGTACATAGTGGCAAAAAAGCGCAAATTCTCATATACCGACAAATCTGGATAGAGCGAAAAAACACCCGGCAAGTAGCCAATCTCTTTCCTAATCTTTTTGTAGTCGGTAACTACATCATACGCTAACAATTGCGCTTTTCCCGAAGTGGGCAGTTGAAGAGTGGCGAGAATATTGAAAAGTGTCGTTTTTCCCGCGCCATCCGGACCAATAAGTCCAAAAACCTCCCCCTCATTCACTTCAAAACTGATTTCCGATAAAGCCTTTACTTTACCGTAATTCTTTGAAACATTTTCTATGTAAATGGCGGACATTTCCAACTATTTAAACTTAACATCTCCGGGCATCCCTATTTTTGCAGAACCATCGTTTTGAAAGGCAACTTTCACTGCATACACCAAATTTACTCGCTCATTTTTAGTTTGAATCATTTTTGGAGTAAATTCAGCCTTGTCGGAAATCCACGAAACCGTTCCTTCCATAACCTTCTCCTTATCATTAGGCATATCTATGTGAATATCAACCAACTGTCCTAAAGAAACTGTGGACAACATATCTTCGGTTATATAAACTTTAATAAACATATTGGTATAGTCAGCAATTTTAAACAACGGTTTTCCTTGAAACGCCAACTCGTTAGGTTCAATATATTTTTTCAGAACAGTACCGGTAATGGGCGATTTGATGTAACATTTCGTGAGTGCGATTTGTAACTGCATTTTTTCAAACCGCATCGCCTCTACTTCTTCCAAAATAGATTTGTTGATATTGGTAAGGTCTGATTCCGTAGCGGCGATTTGACTGTTTGTTGCCGCAATTTCAGCATTAATATCATCCAGACTTTTGCTTGCACCGGCATTAGCCGCCACCAAAATAGCCATCCTTTCTTTTTCTTTGTTTAAGGTCTCCAATTTACTGTAAAGCACCCGAACTTGCGAGGGAATATCGGGACGCTTAGCCATAGCAGCGGCGATAGAAGCATCCAATTGCTTAATTCTAAGATAAATAGGAACTGTGTCAATACAGCCCACCACTTCGCCTTCGTGATAAGTTTTACCCTCATCAACAATAAATTTCAGCATTTTCCCATTGCTTTCGGAAGAAACTATGATTTCCGTTGCCTGAAATACGCCAAAAGCATCAGAGGCTCTTTTGTTATTTTTACAACTAAAACAAAACAGTGCCAGGACTAAAAGTAAGAGTAAATTTTTGTTCATTAACGTAATTTTTTCGGATTGCAAAATAATAAGTTTTTTCTAAATAACAAAAATGAAATGAAATTATGCTAATTTTGCGCTCTGTTTTGAACCAAATAATTTTAAGATTTTTATGAAAGAAACTCAATTTAAGAAATTTCACGAAGAAAAAGGGGGGAAAATGGTTGAATTTGCCGGTTTTTGTCTCCCTGTTCAGTTTGAAGGATTAGTTGTCGAACACCTGCACGTAAGAAGCAAAGTGGGTGTTTTTGATGTCTCTCACATGGGCGAATTTACCGTAAAAGGAGCGCAGGCGTTGCCATTGCTGCAATATATAACCTCTAACGATGTATCTGTATTAACACCCGGAAAAGTGCAATATTCCTGTTTTCCGAATGGAAACGGCGGAATTGTGGACGACTTTTTAGTATATTGTATGGCTGAAAACAACTATCTGTTAGTTGTTAATGCAGCAAATATTGATAAAGACTGGGCGTGGGTGTCGGAACAAAACAAAAGATTTGGCGCAGAAATTGAAAATATTTCCGATGAAATTTCGCAGTTGGCGGTACAGGGACCGCTGGCTTTGAAAGCGATGCAAAAACTTACGGATACCCCTGTGGAAGATATGGAGTATTACACCGTTAAGGAACTGACATTTGCCGGAGTACCCGGAATTATCTTTTCCACCACCGGCTACACCGGTGCCGGCGGATGCGAAATCTATATGAAAAATAAAGATGCCGAACATATTTGGAAAGCCGTTTTTGAAGCCGGTGCCGAGTTCGATATTAAACCCATTGGACTTGCCGCCCGCGATACCCTCCGTTTAGAAATGGGATTCTGTCTCTACGGACACGAAATCGACGATACCATTACCCCCATTGAAGCCGGATTAGGCTGGATTACCAAATTTGTTGACCATAAGGATTTTATTGATAAAGATAGAATGTTGAAAATGAAAGAAGAGGGATTGAAACGTAAGCTGATTGGTTTTGAGATGATTGACCGCGGTATTCCGAGACAGGATTACGAAGTGTGCGATGCTGAGGGTAATACAATTGGTGTAGTGCGTTCCGGAACACAAGGACCCTCAATCAATAAAGCTATCGGTACCGCGTGGATTATAACAGAATTTAGTAAGTTGGGTACAGAAATCTATATTAAAGTGCGGGAAAAACTGTTGAAAGCCGTAGTGGTAAAAATGCCGTTTTACAAAGGATAGTTAACAATGATAAACGCCTACATTCGAAAAATGCGCTTCGTCCCAAGTATTGTGATATTGGGATTAGACCTGGGAATAGTATTCTCTTCCACAATGTTAGCCGTTTTTTTTAGAGATACTTTTTCCGGAATTACGCATCTGTCTATCTTTTTCTCTCCCATCATACCCATAGCGGTTTTATTAGTAAGAGTCATCTTTTTTCTTCTGTTTAAAATCCATAAAATCGTTGTCCGTTACACAAACTCTAAAGATATTTTAAGAATAGTATTATCTGCTTTTTGCGGAACTGTAACGCTGTTTCTATTAAGTTATTTGTTTTGGGCATTTGATTTCAATGAGAAACGTCTAATCCCCATTTCGATTATTGGAATGGAGTTTTTTATTACGGTTTCCTTAATGGTCATTTATCGTTTTGCTTTTAAAACCTACTTTTTGGAAAAAATGAATCCCAAAAGATTGAAGAGAAACATTGTAATTATCGGTGCCGGTGCGAGTGGCATTACTACGAAAAGAGCGTTGGACAGAGATGCGGACAGCAAATATAACGTACTCGCTTTTTTTGATGATGACTCCAAAAAACAAGGATTGCAGGTGGAAAATTTACCGGTACGGGCAACCTCCCAATTAGATGATTTTCTGGAAGAAAACGATGTTTCATTCCTTATCATTTCTATCCAAAATCTTCCGCCGCACAAGAAAAATCAAATCACTGAAATTGCGCTGAAACACAGTGTAAAAGTGTTGATTGTACCCCCTGTTACCAATTGGATAAACGGCGAGTTAAGTTTCAAACAAATCAAAAAGATTAAGATTGAAGACCTTTTGGAACGTGATGTTATTGATATTGACAAATCGTTGGTTAATAGAGATATTATTGGAAAAACGATATTGATAACCGGCGCAGCAGGTTCTATTGGTAGCGAAATTGTGAGACAATTGTTGAAATTTAATTTCAAAAAATTAATCCTGATTGACAACGCAGAAACCCCATTATTCTTTTTGCAACAAGAACTTTGCAAATCAAAATCATTCAATAATATTGAAATTCACTTAGTTGACATTACAGATATAGAAAAAACCGATGCGTTAATAACTTTCATTAAACCTGATGTTATTTACCACGCGGCTGCCTACAAACACGTGCAGTTGATGGAGGAAAATGTGCGCGCCGCTATAAAAAATAACGTGGAGGGAACCGTAGTTTTGGCAGATTTAGCAGTGAAACATAAAGTAAACAAATTTGTGATGATATCCACAGATAAGGCGGTAAATCCTACCGGCATTATGGGGGCTTCCAAGCGAATAGCAGAGATTTATGTACAAGCACTCAATTTTCATCAAAATACAACAAAGTTTGTAACTACAAGATTTGGAAATGTCTTAGGTTCAAATGGTTCTGTTATTCCAATTTTTAAAGAACAGATAGAAAACGGTGGACCCATTACCATCACTCATCCCGATGTTACCAGATATTTTATGACCATTCATGAAGCGTGTCAGTTGGTAATTACAGCGGGCGCAATGGGAGAAGGAGGTGAAATTTTTATTTTTGATATGGGAGAATCGGTAAAAATTTACGATTTGGCAGTGAAAATGATTAGACTTTCGGGATTAACTTTAGGAAAAGATATCTCTATTCAATTTACGGGATTACGTCCGGGCGAAAAACTGTATGAAGAACTGCTGGCAAATGCTGAAAACACGAAACCTACGCCGCACAAGAAAATTATGATTGCCGAAGTGCGAAAATATGAGTATCACGAAATTGAAAAAGAGATATCACAATTAATTCAAGCTAAAAACGATGAACCTGTTGAAATTGTGAAACAAATGAAGAAAATTCTACCCGAATACGTTAGTATGAACTCCAAATTTGAAATATTAGACGCATAACCATGTTAGTTGTCCAACAAGGAATCCCCCAGCCCGAGCCGGTTTCGCCTTATCTAAAGGTGAAAAGAAAAAAAAGATTATCTGTTGACGAATATGTTACAGAAATTCTTACCGGAAACAGAGTGGTTTTAAGTCAAGCCATTACACTAATTGAAAGTAAAGCGCCGCAAGATATTGTAATTGCCAATCAAATTATTGAGAAATGTATGCTTCATTCGGGAAATTCTATAAGAATAGGGATTACAGGAGTTCCCGGAGCAGGAAAAAGTACTTTTATTGAGGCATTTGGTAAGTATTTGACATCCATCGGAAAGAAATTAGCAGTGTTGGCAGTGGACCCGAGCAGCGAACGCTCAAAGGGCAGTATCTTGGGAGATAAAACCCGTATGGAAGAACTCTCCGTTGACCCTAACGCATTTATCCGCCCCTCCCCCTCCGGACTAACATTGGGCGGCGTGGCACGCAAAACCCGTGAAACCATTATCCTTTGTGAAGCTGCAGGCTTTGATGTGATTATTATTGAAACAGTCGGAGTTGGTCAATCGGAAACAGTGGTAAAATCTATGGTGGATTTCTTTCTTCTGTTAATGCTCTCCGGTGCCGGTGATGAACTGCAAGGGATTAAACGTGGAATTATGGAAATGGCAGATGCACTGATAATTACTAAAGCCGATGGCGACAATATTGCCAAAGCCACTGCCGCAAAAGCACTCTATAAGTCTGCCCTGCAACTCTTCCCGAAAAATGAAAACCACTGGGAAGTTCCCGTCGATACCTGCTCTGTTTTTCTGAAAGATAGCATTGAAAATATTTGGAAAATCATTTCGGATTTTGAAAAACAGACTAAAGAAAATGGATTTTTTACTAAACACAGAGCTGAGCAATCCATAAAAACTTTTCACGATTGGATTAATGATTTATTGCAAGAGAATTTTTATTCTAACAAATTGATTGAAAACAAAATAAACAATTTAATTCCTGAAATCAGAGCGGGAAAAGTTTCGCCCTATCACGCAGGGATAGAGTTGGTAAAAGGGTTATTCTGAGATGCTATGTTTGAGATTCCTCGCTCCGCTCGGAAAGACGGGCGTTAATTGAGGAATGCGTGCCGATAGCCCCAACTGTATTTGGTGGTATGGAAAATCCATAATACCATAGCGGTATAGAAAAGATAGACTGAGAAACCGGTAAGAATAAGTGAGTTTTGTGCTGTACACAAGTGGATGGTCGCCATTGTTCATCCATCCCCAATAACCCCCAATTTGATTTTCAAAACTTAAAAAGGAATTAGAAAGTATGAAGTTAAAGCCATACAACGGGGCATCGTTTTGGGTGCTGTTTGTGGTTTCCCAGCATAGAAAACCGCCATTTAAAACAAATCTGATATCCTTTAAAAACTTAGTATTCACAGAGATAGATTTTGCAATGGAAGCATCGAAATAATAGGCGGGTGTGTCGTGAAATCGCTTGTTCTTAAATTTACCCGATGCGGTTCTCAAGGTTATATCTATCACAATTTGAGGACGTTTTTTGGTTTCACTCAACACAGATATGCGGGTTTGCACATACAAATCTCCGACAGCAGTACCCTTAGATACCGGCGGGTCAATATCTCTGATTTTACAAACTTCCGGTGTTAGCCAATATTTTTCGTAAAAAACCATCCAGGTATTTAGCGAAATATATTTTGGAAGAAGCGGAATTTCGGCATCAAATCGCAACCCAACAGTTTGGTCTCCGAATCCGAAAGAATAATCGGTTGAAAAACCTATCGTTGTAAATTCAGGGATTTTTCCATTCGTAACCTCCGGCACAGGCAACGAATGGGGACCAAAAAAAGCCGGCGAATATTTTACAGGATTTTGCGCATTAACCGCACAACCACCAAAAACCATCCACAAACCTACCAACACCACAATTTTTCTCATTATTAAGTATTAATTTTTAATTGTCAATTGTCAATTGTTAATTGTCAATTCTATACTCATTCCACTGCACTTCCCTACCCTCATCATACACAGTAGTAAGAATCAACTCGCCCTCTTCGTCGTAAAGATGCCAGATTCCAATGCGCTCGCCGCCCGAGTATTTTCCGGTTTCTCTTATTTTTCCTGAACCGTGATACAATGTGTACTTCCCGTGAAACAGGTTTTGATCGAACTCAATTTCTGAAATCGGCTTGCTATCTTCACGCCACTTAATCGTCCACAATCCTGTACGCATTCCGTCGTAATAGATGCCTCTTTCAATCGCATTTCCTTGAATATAAAACCATTCGCCCTCTTCAGTCCCTTCCAAATAAGAACCTTTAACGGTAGTTTCACCGTTTTCGCTGTATTCAAAAAACTCTCCGTCCAACTTTCCGCCACTCCAATTCTCTTCCTGCAGAATGGCGCCGTTGGCATAATACCAATACCAAGTACCCTCCTTTTTTCCGTTTCTGTATTTCCCCTCGACTTCAATTTTTTGGTTTTCAAAATAGAATTTCCAAACACCATCCTGTTTTGAGTCAATATAATAACCTTCCGATTTCAATTCTCCGGTGGTATAAAATTCTTTCCACAACCCCTGCCGTTTTCCGTCTTCATCGGTTATTCCCTCATATCTTAATATGCCATTTGAAAAAACATATCCCTTTATCACTTTTCCCTCCTCGTTAAATTCACGGCGAACCCCATCGGGCACTCCCTTGTAGTATGTGGCGGTAATAGCCGGTCTTCCATTGGGATGATACACAGTCCTCACATCCATCTGACGCGTTTCGGGGGCATCTACAATTAAATTATCCTTATCGTACTTTTCTACATATTTGAAATTTCCATTTTCATCATAATATTTGAAATACCCCTGTTTTTTATCATTTTGGAAAGACCCCTCCTCTTTCATATTTCCGTTATCCCAAAAATATTTCCAGCTTCCCTGTTTTAAACCAAATTTATCGCTACGGTTGATGAACTCGCGTTTTCCCAAAATTCCCGCATAATATTTTGAAACCACAATAACCAACCCCTCTTTGTTAAATTCTTTTTCCAACCCATGTGGTTTTCCGTTCTCAACAGGGGTTAAACGCTTCAATTCTCCGGTTTTATAAAACGCTTTAATGGCATTCACAAGGGTGTCCTGCTTCCATTCTTCCACAACAGTTTCATCTTCAAAAAACTGCTTTCTGAGTCCGTGCTTTTTACCCTCCAAATATGTAATTTCCAAACTTTTATCTCCATTTTTCGCATAAAAAACCCAAACACTGTCTAACAGAAAATTCTTTCTATTTCCCTCTGAAGCGAGAATTCCGTTTTCGTTATACGATTTCCAGTACCCATCCGGTTTACCGTCCACCAAAGTTCCCTCACTGGATTTTATGCCATTGGGATAGTAGAAGATGTTGTAGCCGTTGGGGTTAGTTTGGGAGAAAAGGAGAAAAGGAGAAAGGAGAAAGAAAAAAAGGGTGGCTCCAATTCCCCTCCTTTTAAAAGGAGGGGTGCCCGAAGGGCGGGGCGGATTAAAAAATGTAACGTGTAACGATTGTACTTTTTTCATTTCCGCAAAATTCCTATTGTAACAACCTTATTTGTTCTTTTATCAATCTTAGTTTTTCTTCCGCATCGGCTAATTTCTTACGCTCATTTTCAACAACTTGCGTTGGAGCACCCGCAACAAATTTTTCGTTAGACAATTTAGCTTGCACTGATTTCATAAATCCCTCGTAATAAATTAAATCGGCTTCCAATTTTTTAAGTTCTTCCTCTTTATTTACAGAATTTTCCAATGGAATAAACATTTCCGTAGTCCGTACCATCAGAGAGAGCATATTTTCCTGCTTGTCTTGAATGTATGTTAAAGAAGTTAAGTTACAGAGTTTTGCGATAATGCCGTCAAACAATGCGGTTTCCTCTTTTGAGGCTTTTACAAACAGTTCCAACGGTGTTTTTTGAGGGATATTTTTTTCATTCCGAACCTGACGAATCGCACCAATTTTTTCCTGAGCAAGTTCAAACGCTTCAATAATATTTGATGATTCTGATTCCGGCTTCGGCATATTGGAAACCATTATCGAATCTCTTTCGTTTCTTTCCTGCAATTGCTGATACACTTCTTCCGTCAAAAACGGCATAAACGGATGCAAAATCTTCATTAATTTTTCAAAAATTTGAATCGTAGCCTGATAGGTTGTACGGTCAATCGGTTGCTGATAAGGTGGTTTTATCATTTCCAGATACCATGAACAAAAGTCATCCCAAATCAATTTATAGACCCGCATTAGACTTTCGCTGAGGCGGTATTTTGAAAAATCGTCATCCAATTCCGACAAGGCACGGTCTAATTTCTGTTCTATCCAATCTATGGCAATTTTTGCGGTGTCGGGTTGTGCGGTGTCGGCTCGCTCCCAACCTTTTACCAAACGCAAAGCATTCCAAATTTTATTGGAGAAATTACGTCCTAACTCACAAAGTGTTTCATCGAAAGGCAAATCGTTTCCCGCAGGAGAAGTGAGCAACATTCCCATTCTCACGCCGTCAGCACCGTATTTATTCATCAGTTCTATCGGGTCGGGTGAGTTACCGAGCGATTTTGACATTTTACGTCCTAATTTATCACGCACCATTCCGGTATAATATACATCGTGAAACGGTATCTCTTTACGCCACTCCAATCCGGCCATTATCATTCGCGCCACCCAAAAGAAGATGATGTCGGGAGCGGTTACTAATACATTTGTCGGATAATAGTATTTAATATCTTCATTATCAGGAAAACGAATCCCATCAAACACCGAAATAGGCCACAGCCACGAAGAAAACCACGTATCCATAACATCCTCATCTTGCTGCAAATCCTCCATTCGTAATTCGTATAAACTACCCCGTCCGGCTTCGCCGTCCACCCCTTCAAAATTTGAAGGGGATTTTCGTAATTTTTCAAATGCTTCCTCTTTTGTCTTCGCTACGGCAAACTCTCCATTTGGCGCATAATAAGCCGGAATGCGTTGTCCCCACCACAACTGACGGCTTATACACCAGTCTTTTACATTTTCCATCCAGTGCGAGTAAGTATTTTTCAATTTATCCGGAAAAAAACGTATAGTATCGTTCATAACCACCTCTAATGCCGGCTTTGCCAATGCAGCCATATTGCAAAACCACTGTTGCGATAATTTCGGCTCAATAATCTCATTGGTGCGCTCAGAAAAACCAATTTTATTAGTATAATCTTCAATTTTAACTAAATTTCCCGCAGTTTCCAGCAATGGAATTATTTGTTTACGCGCTTCAAATCTGTCGGTTCCTATTAATATCTCAGCGTTTTCATTCAGGGTACCGTTATCATTAAAGATATTGATTGAGGGTAATTTATGTGTAATTCCGATTTGATAGTCGTTGATATCGTGGGCAGGAGTGATTTTAAGTGCTCCCGTGCCAAACTCTCTATCCACATATTCATCGAAAATCAAAGGAATTGAGCGGTTAATCAACGGCACTAAACAACGCTTCCCCTTGAGGTGTTTAAAACGTTCATCTTCGGGGTGCATACATACGGCAACATCGCCCAAAATGGTTTCAGGGCGGGTAGTTGCAATTGTAACATATTCATTTTCAGAATTTTCAATTTTGTAACGAACATAATAGAGTTTTGACTGAACTTCATGATAGATTACCTCTTCATCAGAAACGGCGGTCAACGCTTTCGGGTCCCAGTTGACCATACGCACTCCTTTGTAAATCAACCCTTTGTTATATAAATCCACAAAAACATCAATCACAGATTCATACAATGCCTCATCCATCGTAAAGCGGGTACGCTCCCAATCGCAAGAGCATCCTAATTTTTTAAGTTGCTCCAAGATAATTCCGCCCTGTTTTTCTTTCCAATCCCAAGCGTGTTTTAAAAATTCTTCACGAGTAAGATTTTTCTTGTCAACGCCTTCCGCTTTAAGTTTAGCAACAACTTTAGCTTCAGTGGCAATAGAAGCGTGGTCGGTGCCGGGCACCCAGCAGGCATTAAATCCCTGCATTCGTGCGCGTCTGACCAAAATGTCCTGTATGGTATTGTTTAACACGTGTCCCATGTGCAATATGCCGGTAACATTCGGCGGCGGAATTACGATACAAAACGGTGTTCTGTCGTCAGGTTCGGAATGAAAAAAGTTTTGTTTCAACCAATGTTCATACCATTTATCTTCAACATCTTGGTGGTTGTATTTGTCGGATAGTGAAGTCATATTATATTCATTTTAATTCATTATATCTTTTGTTAATTGGCATCAATTGCCAAAATACTAACTTGTAGTATTCCGGTTTCGTCATTTTCGTTAATAAGCGGCTCGGCGGTCAATGAATACACAACTTCGTTTGCCAATGTTTGCGTCATTATCCATTCTCGGTGTTTTGAGAATGATTTTAACCAATCGCCTGTGGCATTGATTTGAATTTGTATTCTTGTTTCGTATTTTAAATTCAATTTTTTCCTCAAATCTTGAATCAAACGGTTCATATCTCTTGACAAGCCCTCCAAATAAAGTTCCTCGTTTATATCCAAAGACAAAACAACAACCATATTTCTATTTTGAGTAACTGCCTCGTTTTCGAGCAAAGGAACACGCAGTATTTCAAAGTCTTCTGTTTCCAAAACAAAATCCCCAACTTTCAATTCTCCATTCGGCAACAGTTCAAATTCATTATTTTGAACAGAATTTTTTACCGTCATAAAGTTTTGTTTAAGTTTTGGGGCAAGTGTTTTAGCAAGCGTTATTGTCATTTTAGAAATGGCATCAGAACTGTCGCACAACTGAATTTCCTTAACATTAGTCTGCTCTTTAATAAGTCCACCGTATATTTCCAACAATTCGGGGGTAACGCCGCTCACTTTTGCAATTTGTAACGGTTGGCGGATTTTTATTTTCTCTTTTTCGCGAATGCGTCTAATACCCTCAATAATATTGCGAACCACATTTACTTCTTCTTTCAGTTGCTCATTTTTACGCTCCTCTACTGCAGGCAACCAATCTTGCAAATGCACCGATTCGCCTGTTAAATATTTGAAAATATATTCAGACACAAATGGGTAAAATGGCGCACAAAGAACGCTAAATTCTTTAATGATAGTGTATAGTGTGTCGAATGCGGCACATACATCTTCGTCTAATTCGTTTGCCCAAAAACGCGCACGGTTGTTTCTGATATGCCATTTCGATAAAGTTTCGGTAAAACCAAGCAATAAGCTGTAGCATTTGGGCAAATCATACGCCTCAATGTTCTGTGTCAATTCGGCTCTCAGATTTTCAAATTCAGCAAAAATATACTTGTCGTTGATGTTGTTAGAAGTAACAATTGCTTTCGGCTCATATCCTTTCGACAACTCCACATAAGTAGTAAGAAAACTAAATGAGTTCCAAAGCGGAATAATATATCTGCGCAACGCATCTCTTACGCCGTCTTCGCTAAATGAAATATCCAATCCCTTAACCACAGGCGAAGATAACAGGCAAACACGCAACGCATCACTGCCATATTTTGAAATAACTTCTATCGGGTCGGGATAATTTTTCAGTCGCTTGGACATTTTTCGACCATCGGCAGCCAAAACAACGCCGTGGCAAATTACGTTTTTAAAAGGCGGTTTATTGAAAATTCCCGAAGATTCGGCAACCATTGTATAAAACCAACCTCGTGTTTGTGCAACATACTCAACTACGAAAGAGGCAGGGAAATTATTTTGAAACCACTCTTTGT
>Ga0209737_10002814_pt1 | contig 12148 bp, 8 predicted proteins | sample TergutCu122P3_FD_187284 | JGI IMG/M metagenome (GOLD analysis project Ga0209737, IMG submission 187284) | Cubitermes ugandensis P3 segment gut microbial communities from Kakamega Forest, Kenya - Cu122 P3 (SPAdes) (version 2) | ecosystem: Host-associated > Arthropoda: Insects > Digestive system >... | reverse complement strand
CGAAAAACGCTGTTTTGTAACGGCGTTTCATAGCAGCAAGAACTTCGTCCGAGCCCGATTGCAACGGAATATGAAAATGGGGCATTAAAATATCAGAGTTTGCAAAAAGATGAATTATTTCATCGGTTAACAAATTGGGCTCAATGGAGGAAATACGCACACGTTCAACAAGTTTGCTTTCATCAATGGCGCATAATAATTGCAAAAAAGTTTCTCCGTTCTTTCTACCGAAGTCACCTGTATTTACCCCTGTTAACACCACCTCTTTGCAGTTCAACGCGGCTATTTTTTCAATATTTTTCAACACATTTTCTATAGTATCGCTTCGGCTGGTTCCCCGCGCACGCGCCACCGCACAATAACTGCAATGGTAATCGCACCCATCCTGAATTTTCAGGAAAGAGCGCGTTCGGTCGTGGGAAGAATAGGTGGAAAAAAAGTGAGATGTGAGATGTGAGATATGAGATGTGAGATTATGGGTATTATCTAATAGATAGGGAATTAGATTCATTTTATCCTCAGAGCCGTATACTTTTGTAACGCCCTGAAGATTTTCAACCACTCCCCTATCTCTTGCGGGGAAACAACCTATGACAATAATCTGTGCGTCAGGATTTTTTCTATGAAAGTGCGCAATTATACTTCTCGCTTTCTTTTCCGCAGTAGTGGTAACCGTGCAGGTATTCAAAATGTAATAATCGGGAGTAGTAGAAGTCTGAAAACCACACTTTTGTAGTTCACGGGCAATATGAGAAGACTCACTGTAATTCAGTTTGCAACCCAAAGTAGCGATGTGAAAAGTTTTAGGCATAGATTATTTGTTAAGACACGCGCTTGCGATTGCGTAAGTTTTAAAACCACCCGAAAGGTTTTTAACGTTTGTAAAACCGTTTGCAGTCAATATTTTCAATGCTAAATATCCTCTTAAACCCACGGCACAGTAAGTAATAATCTCTTTATCTTTGGGTAGTTCATTCATGCGGCTTCGCAGTTCATCCACAGGAATATTCACAGAGTTGGGGATAGCACCGGAAGCATGTTCTCCACGTGTGCGAACATCCAGTAATATGGTGGCATTCAGGTCTGTTTCACGTATGTGCCGCCAAGTAACCACAGGCATAACACCGGAAACAATATTACTTGCCACGTAACCGGCAATGGCAATCGGGTCTTTCGCTGATGAAAAAGGAGGCGCATAAGCATGTTCAATTTGAAGTAAATCATAGATAGTTCCACCGTTTTTTATCAGCAGGGCAATTTGGTCAATACGCTTATCCACACCGACATAGCCAACGCATTGCCCGCCAAAAAGTTTTCCGGTTGCGGGGTCAAAAGTAAATTTCAACGTTAAGGGAAGTGCATTGGGGTAATATCCGGCATGGGATGCGGAGTGTGTGGTTGAACTTGCGTATGGTATTTCCAACTGTTTCAATCTTTTAGCCGATAATCCGGTGGTGGCGACAGACACATCGAACACTTTTGCAATGGCAGTTCCTATCGCGCCTTCATATTTTACAGTATTGCCGAAAACCATATTGTCTGCCACAATTCTTCCCTGGCGGTTTGCGGGATTTGCCAAGTAGTTGAGCCAGGGTTTTCCTGTTACAGGATGCGGAAACTCTATGGCATCGCCCACCGCGTAAATATCTTTTACGGATGTTTCTAAAAATTCATCCACCCAAATACCACCGGTTTCCCCGATTTTTAAACCCGCCTCTTTGGCTAACTTTGTTTCAGGACGAACTCCGATGGAAAGAATAAGCATATCTGTTAGTATGAATTTTCCTGATTTAAAACAGACCTCAATTTTATTTTCCTGTCTTTCAAATCGTTCTACACCTTCTTCGAGAAACAGTTGCATTCCTTTTTGCAAAAGATGAAGCTGTAGATGTGCGGCAATAGAGAAGTCAACGGCGGGCATAAGTTGATTACCCATCTCCACAATGGAGACCTTTGCGCCCGCCCGATGCAGATTTTCAGCCATTTCCAGACCGATAAAGCCTGCACCTACCACTACTGCGTTCGCAACCTTATGAGAGTTTAGATATTCTTTGATATTGTCGGTATCATCCACATTTCTCAACGTAAAAATCCCCTCTAAATCTATCCTTTCAAGCGGGGGTTTTACCGGTGTTGCCCCCGGCGACAACAGAAGTTTGTCGTAATTCTCAGCATAAACAGAACCATCCTTGCGTTTTACTTTCACACTTTTTGTTTCGGCATCAATAGATATCACTTCATTTTCAACCCTGACATCCATATTGAATCTTTTACCCAATGAAGCCGGTGTTTGCAAAAAAAGGTCTTCTCTATCTGTGATTGTACCGCCAATGTAGTAGGGCAAACCACAATTGGCATAAGAGATATATTTTCCTTTTTCCAGCATAATGATTTCGGCAAACTCATCTGCCCTGCGTATTCTTGCTGCAGCCGTTGCGCCCCCCGCAACCCCTCCTATAATGATGTGTTTCATAATGTTTTTTTTTATTTTTTGCGATTGAGTTGCAAAAATAGAAATAATTATTATATTTTTTAGCATCTCATCTCACATCCCAATTCTCATATCTCAAAAAAAAAAAACTGACAAACCGCAGTATTAAGTTCCTTTTTCTATGTAAGAATGTATATTTGCAGGCGAATTACAATGTGAGTAAAGCAATGACCCAAAAAGATAACAACATAGATAAGCAAAAATGGATTCGTTCCGAGTTGTTGCTCGGAAGTGAAGCGTTGGAGAAATTGCAAGATTCTCATATTCTTTTAGTTGGCCTGGGCGGCGTGGGTGCCTATAGCGCCGAACAACTTGCCCGCGCCGGAATTGGCGAAATGACTATCGTGGATGCGGATGTGGTGGAATACTCGAACTTTAACCGCCAACTGTTAGCCCTTGAAAATACACTAAAACGTCCGAAAGCTGAAGTGATGGCTGAACGGTTGCGGCAAATCAATCCGGAAATAAAACTCAATGTTATTCAAGAGTTTGTGCGCGATGAAGGCACCGAAAAACTGCTGGATATGGCAAACTACGATTATGTGATTGATGCTATAGACTCCCTTTCTCCAAAAGTGTATCTGCTCTACTTTGCGCTACAGAGAAATTTCCGCGTTATCTCTGCGATGGGCGCAGGGGGAAAAGTGGAACCCTCGTTGGTAAAAGTTGCCGACATAAAAAAAACGTACCAGTGTGGTTTAGCCCACGCCATTCGTAAACGCTTACACCGTTTGGGCGTGAAAAGCGGTTTTAAAGCTGTTTTCTCCTCCGAAGTTGTTCCTGAAAATGCGATGGAAATCGACCCAAACCCCAAAATCAATAAACTTTCGGTTGTGGGAACTGTCTCCTATATGCCCGCCGTGTTCGGATGTTTTATGGCAGCGGAAGTGGTAAAAGATTTAATTAAGAATTAAGAATTATGAGTTTCAGGTTAAATTTTGCATTTATTAATCCACCCCGCCCTTCGGGCACCCCTCCTTTTAAAAGGAGGGGAATTAGTGCCACCGTTCGCCTTTTCTGCTCTTCTGCTCTTCTGCTTTTCTGCTTTTCTGCTTTCACTGTTCGCGCGCAAATCGACCCTCCCATTCGTGCGGAATTTGAAAGTGCTAAAGACCAGCAAGATTATTTTTTCGTTCCTATCGCTAATCAGGGGGTAGTGGTTTTTTATCAAAGCGCGGTGGTAAGTCTGGATACGGCGCAATGGATTTTTCTTCATTATGATAACAATCTTGCGAAAAAAAATATCTACAAAATAAAACTTCCCAATTTATGTCAATATCAGTCTTCCGATTTTTCCAATAACAAACTCTATTTCTTCTTTAGTAAACAGGCATTTAGAAAAGATACTTTGAAAAACTACCTGTTAGAATGGGATTTGCGTAGTGAATTATTTCAACTTTTTGATTTACAGAATCATAAATATCAATATGTGTCATCTATTAAAGTAAGAGACAACCATTTGTTTACGATAATTAACGACCAAAAGACTAAAACCATAGTTTTCTATAATTACAAAACAGATACGCGGCAATCGCTGCAATTAACTGAAGATGAAATATTTTCAATAGAATCTTTTGTTATTGATACAATTGCCAAAAAAAACTCCTTTTGTTTGTTTCTAAAAAATAGAAAAGGCTCGCGTGCGGAACTCTTTATTACCGACTATTCCGGAAAAGTCGTATCTCAAAAAACTTTTCCGGTGTATCCCGAAATCGTTTATAATTCTGCAAAAATAGCATTAGTGGGGCGCGATTCACTGTTGATTACAGGAGGTTATTCAAATATAAAGGAAAAAAAATCACAGGGAAGTTATTCGGGAATCTATACGATGTTGTTCTCTATGAATAAGTTTTCCGAAATAAACACCTATCCATTCGGCGCACTCTTGTCACGAGATGCTGAAACATCAAAAAAACTGCTCTCCGAGCCGAATGCCACTATGTATGGACATATCAAACAAGTAAACGGACATATTTTTGCCATTACGGAATTGTATTATCCCGAATATCAATATACTACTTCTTCAACATCCTATCGGGGGTACGGATATTACGGATATAATGAACCACCTACCCGAGTGTTTGCGGGATATAGATACTTGAATGCCTTTATTTTAGAGTTCAATGCGCAAGGAGTTCTAATCAACGAGTGGTATTTTCCAATGAGAAATGTGTTAACGCAGTCGGTGTACAATTTGGTGGGGTTGTATCAGGATAATGAGGAAAATACTTTGATTTATTACGCCTATAAAAACGAAATAGTTTCGCAATATATGAATGGCAAGAAAGTGTTGAGCGCACAATCTGCCACGCCGATAGAGTTGTCAAGTAAAATGGATGTGTTGGAGTACAGTTCCAATATCTCAATGCGTCATTGGTACGACAACAACTTTCTGCTCTCCGGTTATCAATATATAAAAAACAATCAGCGCGGAAAGGGAAAACGTTATGTTTTCTTTTTGAATAAATTGGTTTGTGAATAGCTTTTTACCGCACTAACATAAAAGACCCCGAAGTAGAAAACCGCCCGGAATTTCCGTGAAAACTGTAAGAAATCTTATAAGCATAAAAACCAGCCGGTGCTTCTTTTCCCTGAAAAGTACCGTCCCAACTGCGCCCCTCCTGTTTGTTTTGTTCCAGACAAGCACCCATTCCATTGGGGTCTAAAAAACAGTAATGAGGAGGTTTTGTGGCTCTAAAAACTTCCTGCCCCCAGCGGTTGTAGATGATAAATAGATAATTCTCTTCGGAGGCAAATTTTAGTATGGGGTAAAAAGTTTGGTTCTCCTTAATTTCGCTGAGCTGGTAAAAAGCATTGGGAAATTCAATGACAGGCTCGTGGGAAATAGAAATAATATTGGAAAAATAATTCTTTTTGGATCTAATTTGGAAATATACAACAGACCCATCACCCATATAAGGTACAACATCCACTAAACATCGACTGTTTTCTATTGTAAGTGAATCTCTAATAATATCTTTTCTGTTTCCCACCACGCGTAATAATTCGAAAGTATCCAGCTTAGACCAGCCCTGCTGGACAAAGAAAATACTGTCTCTATATTGCTCGTTTTCAGCCCTGGACCAATCTAAGAAAATGTTCGTCATTACATTCGATGTGTCGTTAGGTTTACACTTATTCTTTGCTATTGCATAATAATAATAGATTTCCTTGTCGGGATTCGCCTTCTTATCTGTGAAGAGATATTGATTGGAAAAGGTGTGAGCCAATGAATCAACCATAATTTCATTTCCGTTTGGCAAGGAAGAAGAGTTTCTATAAAGATACAATTTATGAAAGGGAGTCTGAAAATAATCTGATTCAACATCAACCGAAATAGATTTGTTATCCATAACAGAACCCCCCTTAATTGTTATAGCAACGGTATCAGTCTTTTCATATCCGGTTTTACATTTTGCAATGTTGGAAAATGAAAAAACTGCATCCGATTTTCTAACTGCTTTTACAAAAAATTCATAATTAGTATTATTCTCTAAAAATCTTGCTTCGTACCTTTTTTTCTTGATGGAACTAAAATTTTTTAAAGGGGCTTCACCTATTATGGAATCAAAAGGTTCAAAATAACCATTTTCGTCAACATTTTTACAATAAATATAGTAATCAATAGCATCAAATTTTCCCGAAATACTATCGCTTCCCCAATCATAATCAAGACAATATATGTAAGGATTCCATTCGAGAAGACAAGAATTTTCACAACTTGAATGAATGGTATCTAAAACCATATTGCATTGCGGGGCGGAACCACCGCTCAGTTTCCATCCGATGCTGTAATAAACAGGTATGGCTACTCCGGTAGAGTCAACCCATTGTAAGTTATTTACACTCATGATAGTTGAATCTATTCTGCAATCATAGTTGGTTTGTTTGTTACAATTATTGCAACATTGATAAATCATTACATATTCATTTTTCGCCGCCTCGTTAAACTCATAAGTTAAGGTTACATATTGCGGATAAACAGTATCTACAGACACATTTATCAATTTAAGCTCATTACTGCCTTTAGTTTGCGCTTTTGTTTCAAATTGTGAAAAAAGAAAAAAGAAAAACAATAACAGATACAAACGATTCATTTTCTTTTCAATATTATATTTGAATGTTGAGATTGGAATAATATCTTTATAGTAACACACTTTCAGGTTTTTTATTTTATGGAACCTGTTTTTTTAACAAAAATAGCATACTTTTGCCTGTTTTTATGAACAAAGATAAATGCAAGAAAATTAACTAGTTAACAAAATAATAGTCATTATGAAAAGAGATTCACAAGTATTTGAATTGATTCAACAGGAGCGTGAACGACAAACGCACGGAATTGAGTTAATTGCATCTGAAAATTTTGTAAGCGACCAGGTAATGGAAGCGCAGGGGTCAGTATTAACCAACAAATATGCCGAAGGTTATCCGGGAAAAAGATATTATGGTGGTTGTCAAATAGTTGATAAAACAGAACAGTTGGCCATTGACAGAGCAAAAGAACTCTTTGGAGCAGAATGGGCAAATGTGCAGCCCCATTCCGGCGCGCAGGCAAATATGGCGGTATTGATGACCTGCCTGAAACCCGGCGATACCTTTATGGGATTGGATTTGTCGCACGGCGGGCATCTCTCGCACGGTTCCCCTGTTAATTCATCAGGAATATTGTATAAAGCTGTAGCGTATTGCGTGGAAGAGAAAACCGGTACTATCAATTACGACAAAATGGAGGAGGTGGCGCTTCGTGAACGCCCCAAACTGATTATTGGGGGTGCCTCTGCCTACTCTCGTGATTGGGATTGGAAACGGATGCGTGAAATTGCCGATAAAATTGGTGCTATTCTGATGGGCGATATTTCACATCCCGCCGGTTTGATTGCCAAAGGTTTGTTAAACAATCCAATACCTTACTGTCATATCTGTACCACAACCACCCACAAAACATTGCGAGGCCCGCGCGGCGGGCTTATGCTTATGGGTAAAGATTTTCCAAACCCGTGGGGACTAACTACCCCCAAAGGGGAAATAAAAATGATGTCTCAGTTGTTAGATTCTGCAGTTTTTCCGGGAATTCAGGGTGGCCCGCTTGAACACGTGATTGCCGCAAAAGCAGTGGCATTCGGCGAAGCATTGTCGGACACCTATTTAGATTATATTAAACAGGTGTCGAAAAATGCACAGGCAATGTCGAAAGCATTTACCGACAGAGGCTATAAAATAATTAGCGGAGGAACTGATAATCACTTAATGCTCATCGATTTACGTTCAAAATTTCCGGAGATTACCGGCAAACAAGTGGAAAACACACTGGTGTTGGCAGATATTACGATTAACAAAAATATGGTGCCTTTTGATAGCCGCACTCCGTTTACTACGTCAGGAATTCGCGTGGGGACGCCGGCTATTACCACCCGCGGATTGAAAGAAAACGAAATGGAAACCATTGTGGAACTGATAGATGAAGTGATTTCCAATATTTCCAATGAGGAAGTAATTGCAAAAGTTGCCGCAAAAGTGAAAGCATTGATGGCACATCGCCCATTATTTGCCTGGTAATTTTTTTATGAAATATTGATAAATGTGATAAGAGAAATCATACAAGTCACATTAATCACACTAAAATCATAGTTCAGACGTTATTGTACTGATATTCGAAGGTCAGTATAGATATGAGGTCGTTACTAAATGTTAAACCCACGCTTTTAAAGCCTGCCACAGGGAGATTGTTAATCTCTGTTCCCTTTTACAACGACCCTTTTTTTAATCGAAGCGTAGTGTTACTCATTGAGAAAAATGAAGAAAACTGCATGGGATTGATATTAAACCAGGAATTAAATTGTACAGTACGCCAAGCACTTACGGGTGTGAAAGTTGATATGCCTGTCTTTGCGGGAGGTCCTGTTATGCATCACAGTGCTTTTGCTTTGCATAATTTCAAAAATTGTAAACTCTCGGAAGAGATATTACCCCACGTTTACACCGGGTATGACGAACTTTTGTTAGCCATTTTTGAACATACAAAGATTCCCAAAATGGATTTTAAGTTTTTTATTGGCTACTCAGGCTGGGAATCCGGGCAACTTGAAAGAGAAATTAAGAAAAAAATGTGGGTGGTTGCCGAAGGTAATGAAGAGATTATTCTCAAAACACCTACCCAAAAAGTATGGGAAAAAGCCGTGAAAAGTTTGGGAAAAGAGTACGCTCACTGGTTAGATGTGCCTAAAAATATTCACGATAACTGACAATTATTATTAAGCACACCTCCTACAGTAAATATATGTTACTGATAATCTGAAAGAAAAAATTTTCACTTTTTTTCCGAAAACGGTTTTTTGCGTTGTATATTTGCCGCGAAATCCAAAGACGCGGCGCGCCACGTCTCTACAACAAACTAAACCGAACTGCCATGTCTCGTAAACTACTCATTGGTTGGTGCTTAACGCCATTTTTTACTTTCAATTTCCTTTCAGTTTTTGCTCAGGAAGAACGGGTTTCTGTTTCCGACTATTTTGTGTGTTATAGTCGGAAACAGAATTTCTCGCTCTGCGCTTTTCTTCCACACAGCAACGTTGCACTCCATTCCGAAAACCAATTTCTGTTAAGCGAATTGTGTACTGCCTCTATTACAGGATGTTATAAAAACAAAGAGAATGCTGTTTGTGCATCCGTCTCGCATTTCGGGTATTCAAAGTATGGAATTATGACCATCTCGTCCGGATATGCGCGAACATTTGCCCGGCGGGTATCATTTGGGCTGCAAGTGCATTATCTTATGCACCACGCAGAAACATATCCCCAGCAACACTCTTTTACTTTCGATTTGTCGCTTTACGGAAGAATATCGCAAAAGATTGGCATTGGGGTCTCTGCCTATAATCCTGCAAATCTAAAATATGGCTTAACCGGCAAAGAGAAAATTCCAATGCGATATTGCTTACTATTTGATTATCAAGTTAATGACAAACTACTGTTGGCGGTTACTGCCTTTAAACAACTACCGGGGTTCTTCGATATTTCATGGCAAATCTGTTTTAGAGATAAATTTTACGGATTTATTACCGATTTGTCGTTAAAAAAAGCGGGGGTAGTATTCACTTTTTGGTGGAAAAGATTGCAGTTCGATGTGGGGGGAAGTTTCGATTACCGGTTAGGGTTTTCGCCAAACGTGGGGGTAAACTACGGTTTTTAGCACGCAGATGACGCGGATTATCAGGATTTACGCAGAATTACGATGAAAATGAGGTTTTTATATGAGGTTGTTTAGTTGTTAAATGAGGTAATAATGAGGTTTGAAATAAAAAAAATAAATAAAAATCTGCGCAAATCCTGATAATCCGCGTCATCTGCGTGCTAAAAAAATACCCAATGAAAAAACTCTTCCTCCTGCTGCTCCTCCTCCCCTTCGCCTCACAAGCGCAAATCGATTCATCTTTCCTTTACCTCAATCTTGAAAATAGTTTAATCGAAGAGATTGGAAACTTAGATTTTGAAGATGAAAACGATTTCATAGAAAATCTATCAGATTATTCAGAGGCTAACGAAAAAATAAACATCAACGATTTGCCTCCCGAAATCGCGTTTTCGATACTTAAGATGTCGGATTATCAATACTACCATCTTCAAAAGTATATCGCGGAAAACAGTTTTTTGGTTACTATTTATGAATTGGCGACAGTGGAAGGGTTTTCGGCTGATTTCGTGAGGCAAATTGAGCCTTACGTGGTTGTTGAAGCGGTGGATAAAAAACGTAAAATCACTTTTAAATCATTGTTTAAAAACCCTAAACACAAATTGCTTGTAAGATATTCGCAAACTTTGGAAGAGAAAGCAGGGTACAACAAAGAACGAAAGATGCATTACGTCGGGTCACCGCAAATGTATGCCTTTCGCTATAATTTTTCTGCAAGCGAGCACATTACATTAGGATTTTCGGGAAAGAAAAACGCCGGAGAGGAGTTTTTTAAGGGCTCTCAAAAACAAGGGTTTGGATTTTATTCCGTGCATCTGCAAGTGAAGAAAATCGGAATACTGCAATCGGCAATCGCGGGCGACTACCGCTTACACTTTGGGCAGGGAGTCATTATGGGGAACGGATTTTTGAACAACAGTTCGGGCGAGATTAGAAAAACAGGTTCCGTACTGCGTCCAGTTACGGCTATGAGGCAAAGCGATTTCTTAAGAGGCGTGGGCGTACAGTTAGGAAATTACAAGTTCAGCGGCACTGTTTTTTATGGGCATCGTTTTTTTGACGGAAATGTGGTAGAGATTGAACCGGATATTTTTGCCTTTGAAGGAAGTGTTACAAATACCGGTTTACATCGCACTGAAACCGAACTAAAAAAACGCAATGCACTCTTTAACAGAGTTTACGGGGCGCATTTTCACGCTAATTTTAAAACATTTAAAATCGGTGCTCAGGTAATTCGTAACGAGTTTTCACTACCGGTATTACTCTCCTCAAAACCTTATCAATATTTCGATTTCCACGGAAAAGGGTTATGCAACGTCAGCGCGGATTATCAAGTGCTGGTAAAACGAAACATTCTTTTCGGGGAGGTTGCCGCAAGTAGCACAAAAGGTTTTGCGTTTCTGCAAGGTGCTATTCTAAAAATTGACCCACGAATAAAACTATCCCTGTTGGTGCGTCATTTTAGTAAGAATTTTGCCGCATTCGACGGAAAACCCTATTCCAAAAACAGCAAACTGAACAACGAAACAGGCTTTTTGCTTACTTCCGAAATAATTCTCACAAAAAAAATAAATATGCTCGCTCTTTTAGATATTTATCAATTCAATTGGATTAAATACTTGATTGACAAACCGATGCCGCATTTGGATGCTTCGCTGCGGTTTGATGTTTCGATGTCTCGAAAGTGTGCGATGTTGGTGCGTTATAACTACAAAACACAAGTCAAGAATTTCAGAGATGAACATCCGTACAATCAAATTTCTGAAACACAGCAACATCGTTTGCGGGTAATATTTTCGTACAATTTTTTACAGTTTTTACAATTCAAAACGGAGGTAAGCGGGGTAATTAATAATTCGGTAGAGACGCGATGCATCGCGTCTCTACAAAACCGATTTGGAATACTGGCATATCAGGATATTGGCACTAACCTTTCGAAAATCGGATTAGATTTAAAACTGCGGTTTGCGTTGTTTGACACCGATACCTACGATGAACGATTGTATGCGTACGAGAACGACCTTTCCTACACTTTTACCATAAACAGTTATTATTACAGTGGTTGCAAAACTTATTTCATTGTGAAATGGAAGTACAAGTGGTTTGAAATTCAGGGAAAAATATCGCGGGTGCTCTATTTCAACAAGGACCAGATTAGTAGCGGGCTGGAATTAATTGATGCGCCGCACAAAACGGATGCAAAAGTGCAGATATTTTTCAAGTTATAGACTTTCTGACCTAAAATCAGCTAGTAACTTATTGAACTTACAATGTAGAAAAGCAGTCTATTACCTCCATGAAAACCTGCTAAATTATTGCTTTCCTAATCTTTAGCAATTTAGTAAGTAACGGCTCTAACTCGTTAAGGGGGAGCATATTTGCGCCGTCGGAGAGGGCGTTTTTGGGGTCGGGGTGTGTTTCAAGGAAAATTCCGTCGAAGCCCACCGCAATTCCTGCTTTTGCCAGAG
>Ga0209737_10002813_pt1 | contig 12150 bp, 3 predicted proteins | sample TergutCu122P3_FD_187284 | JGI IMG/M metagenome (GOLD analysis project Ga0209737, IMG submission 187284) | Cubitermes ugandensis P3 segment gut microbial communities from Kakamega Forest, Kenya - Cu122 P3 (SPAdes) (version 2) | ecosystem: Host-associated > Arthropoda: Insects > Digestive system >... | reverse complement strand
ACTGCTTCTGTAGTTAACTGTGCTACTGTTACAGCGCACTGCTGAATGTATCGTGTGGACGGACTGCTTCTGTAGTTAACTGTGCTACTGTTACAGCGCAATGCTGAATGTATCGTGTGGACGGACTGCTTCTGCAGGTACACTAATTATTGTAACAAAAAATGTATCTTATTTCTTATACCACAGGTCTCATGTTAAATGTAGGCCTACATATTTTCAGTTATAAACTGAATATCTATCTGAAGCACCTGGGAAAAACTTGATAATACACAATAGAGCGGTCACACTATCAAAAACCTATGGCACATTTAACGATAATATTATATTTAAAAAATCCTTTAAGATATTTATGAATTTTATTATTATTTTTGTTGTTGTTTTTGTTGTTTTATTACTTACGGGTATTTCTGGACTACATCCTTAACGAAAACCTTGGTTTTTTTAAAATTCTTTAGCGTGACACTGCCAGATTCGTCCAGAACAAAGAGTATCCCAGCTTTACCCGACAGGGTCTTGTTCAAGTCTTTATCCACTTCTACACCAATGCACTCCTCAGCTATTTATAGAAACAGATAAAACAATCAGCATTAGCAGTTTTGTGTAATAATACTACTCAAACAATATGTCTAATTTTGCGCCATTTACAAAACGATTTCGTTTAAGCTCCAAGTCTTACGGGTTATGAAGCCATGCCATCGGTAAGCAGTTGCCGGCTTTTCAAACAATTGTATTTCCTTCGTCTTCAGGATCAAGCAGTCGCATCATTCTAAGACTGGTTACACTGCTTTATCCTGAAGAAGAGGAAATACGACCTTTCAAAATGTCGGTAGCGATTTACCAATTGACACGGTATAAAATCCCAGAAGACGTGAATCTTTATTTCAAGTGTTGTGTACAGGGTTCCACGTAAAGTTCTTCCCGCTTGTCGTGCGTAAACAGGCGAATACAATGTGGGGAGGATAGAAATATTTGTATGAATCGTCCGAGGGTTTGACACCCACTTGGTATTTTGTTACGTCAGTAGGGTGGGAAGTTCTCAGCTCCTTGTCCAATCCGTAAGTTGGCTGGACACCCACTGTCGGCTGTCAACGACTGTTTGTTTAGTACTTTGGACGCTAGTTTCCGTACCTGTAGGCCGTCTCCTCCTCCCGCAACCTAAATACACGCTGTGACGTGATCTATACCCACTACATGTCACCTGTATTGAAGAAAGGAGAGGTTCACACTGTGCCTTGGTACTGAAACTTTATGGAAAAACCCACTTAGAAAATCTAGCCCTAGATGAGAGGATAATACTAAACTTGATCTTAAGCATGGGAGAGGATTTAGCAGGCTCATGATAGCAACAGATGGGGGGTTCTTGTAAACAAAGTCATAAAATTTCCGAGTCCATAAAATGCAGGGTAAAATTGATCAGCTGAGGAACAGTTAGCTTTTAAAGAAGGGCTCTGTTCCATACTGTCAGATATTTAACTGCTTAGTACAAAGGGTACGGACGGAGTGGCTGCTCTTTGTGTCACTAATTAATACGAATTTTAAGATAAGAAATTTTCTACTTATTTTCACCATTTCATAACAATTCTAGGGTATTCTAACGTTGGCAAGGAAACCAAAAGAAACCTCGTTCAGTTGCAAGAAATGACAAAAAATAGTGACAAAAGGTAAACTTTTGATGAGTTATAAAGATTCTCCGTTTGCCGGAAAGAAGTTTTCTAGTAAAAATATCTTTGCCATTATGCTTGTTGTTCTTGTACCACACGGCTCTCTGTGGAGAAATTTTGAAATTCATGTTCAATGAAAGCTCTCAGCTTGGAGTTTCGAAATGTGTTAAGACAAACCGTTTTATGTAACAAATACACTATCTGAAATCAATTAGAATTTATATTTTGATATCTATCTCAGAAAATTAAATGCCTTTTTAATGATTTATCTTCTTGAAAAAAACATAAGTTGGTGATTTGCAGAAGTCGTAATACTCTAGTTTGTGTGAGTACAAGTGGCTCATTCCGCAACGATAAAGCTGAAACAGGATACAGTTCCTCCACCCTGCATCTGATTCCTTTTCTAAGAGTAATTGAACATAATATTCCTTTCCTCTCAATGTCTCCCTATTTTTTACTAAGGTATTATCTGTATATTTTATTCTATCTACATTACCCAGAAATGCAATAATTCGTTAAGTGAAGCTTCCCATATCTTATATGTCTTCCATTATTCTTATTCCTTCTAATTTACAGAAGACGAACAAAATTAAAAGAGCAGTCTGTAATTTTCATCACGAGATAATAAGAAACCCAACGCTGATTCAAAACGCCCATACTCACCAATACATTTCGGAATAAAGTCCCCGTTTACGCTGTTCCAACCTTTGTCCTTGCACTGTACGGAAGAGCTGCCCCTCAGCTGATAGCCCTCTTTACATTGCAGCTTGCAGGAAGCGCCTTTATCATTCGGACCTGCAGTACACGAAGCAGGCGTCCAGGTTCCACCGACGTCGTTCTGCAGAGGGGAACATGCTGCCGCAAGGAAAAGTCGAATCCTTTAATCTCTAGTGGTTTGCTGTATGTGGTGAACCAAAGTCACTTGGCACTACAGCTATCGAATTGTAAGTGAATATTGCACCATGTGGTGAGCCATAGTCACTTGGCACTACAGATATCGAATTGTAAGTGAATATTGCACCATGTGGTGAACCATAGTGACTTGGCACTACAGATATCGAATTGTAAGTGAATATTGCACCGTGTGGTGAGCCATAGTCACTTGGCACTACAGCTATCGAATTGTAACTGAATATTGCACCATGTGGTGAGCCATAGTCACTTGGCACTACAGTTATCGAATTGTAAGTGAATATTGCATCATGTGGTGAACCATAGTGACTTGGCACTACAGATATCGAATTGTAAGTAAAATTGCACCATGTGGTGAGCCATAGTCACTTGGCACTGCAGCTATCGAATTGTAACTGTATAGTGCACCATGTGGTGAGCCATAGTCACTTGGCACTACAGATATCGAATTGTAAGTGAATATTGCACCATGTGTTGAACCATAGTGACTTGGCACAACAGATATCGAATTGTAAGTGAATATTGCACCATGTGGTGAGCCATAGTCACTTGGCACTACAGATATCGAATTGTAAGTGAATATTGCACCATGTGGTGAACCATAGTGACTTGGCACTACAGATATCGAATTGTAAGTTAATATTGCACCATGTGGTGAGCCATAGTCACTTGGCACTACAGATATCGTATTCCAAGTGACTATTGCACCATGTGGTGAGCCAAAATCACTTGGCACTACAGATATCGAATTGTAAGTGGATATTGCACCATGTGGTGAGCTATAGTCACTTGACACTACAGCTGTTGGATTGTAAGTGAATATTGCACCATGCGGTGAACCATAGTCACTTGGCACTACAGATATCGAATTGTAAGTGAATATTGCACCATGTGGTGAACCATAGTGACTTGGCACTACAGCTATCGAATTGTAAGTGAATATTGCACCATGTGATGAGCCATAGTCACTTGGCACTACAGCTATTGAAATGTAAGTGAATATTGCACCATGCGGTGAGCCATAGTCACTTGGCACTACAGCTATTGAAATGTAAGTGAATATTGCACCATGCGGTGAGCCATAGTCACTTGGCACAACAGATATCGAATTGTAAGTGAATATTGCACCATGTGGTGAGCCATAGCCACTCGACACTTCTGATATCGAATTGTAAGTGAATATTGCACCATGTGATGAACCATAGTCACTTGGCACTACATATATCGAATTGTAAGTGAATATTGCACCATTTGGTGAGCCATAGTCACTTGGCACTACGGATATCGTATTCCAAGTGACTATTGCACCATGTGGTGAGCCATAGTCAATCGAAACTTCTGATATCGAATTGTAAGTGAATATTGCACCATGTGGTGAGCCATAGTCACTTGGCACTACAGATATCGTATTCCAAGTGACTATTGCACCATGTGGTGAGCCATAGTCACTTGGCACTACAGATATCGAATTGTAAGTGAGTATTGCACCATGTGGTGGGCCATAGTCACTTGGCACTACAGATATCGTATTCCAAGTGAATATTGCACCTTGTGGTGAGCCATAGTCACTTGGCACTAGCGACATCGTATTCTAAGTGACTCTTGCGCCATGTGGCGAACCACAGTCACTTGGCACTGTAGACATCTTATTATAGGTGACTAATCCACCACTTTAAATATCGCCAGGCTTAACAATGAAAATTGCACTTTACCACAGAAATATTTATGTGTTCGTCTCAATTCCTACAAAAAAGCAGCTATAATTTTCCTAAACTATATTTTCACTTACAGCTGTTTCACATGCCAGCAAACTGTTCGCACTGCACCATGAACTCAATCCTTATATTCTCACACAATCTACATTAAATTTAATCTTCATTAACTCCATAAACGCTCTTCGTCCGCGGTATTACAAAAATAAAATGTTGATTTGGCACCCAAATTCCATTTTGTACTGACTGCTTCTTATGTAGATCTCCCAAAATTTCAGCCCAAAATTTGTGATATTGCTGCTCTCCATACAACAAATACAGTCCTGATGATCCAATAATCTCTTGCTGTATAATCCCAACAGTCCACGTTCCCTCACACTACCCTCTTCACCTCCCAGCGCTCTGCATTTAGTTTGGTCTATATCTTCCACGGTGATCAGAAGGCACTTTCCTGGCACAAATATTCTGTTCTTTCCCCTGTAATAATAACAAATGTAATACCCCCTTGCATTCGCTCTGATTCTTCTCCCTCTTTATTCTTCGAAGTGTTAAGATGGTCTCCTTTCTATCTTACTTATTGACGGACTGACTGCTTAGTTGCTAAATTCAGTAAATAATTAAACAAATATATCACTCATTTATTCACACAAAAATTGACCGACAGATTAAATTAGTATGTCAGTAAATTAATACAGCTCCTCCTAGTTGGACTAGGTTATTAACGCATCAGTTGAATAGGGTAATCACGTAGTAATTAACAAATAATTAACTTTTCCTCACCTACATAATTAGTGGTAAAATGTTCAAAGCATTTTCCTTCTCAATGTACAGTTTGCCTTGATGTTAATTTTCCCAGAGAAGTCTAAATATTTTCTTTTTCAACACAGCGCTTTCCACCATTTTAATATACCGTATTTCCCGGCCCATAAGACGCAATTTTTCCCCTAAAAATGTGACCTTTATTCCACATGCGTCTTATGCGCTGAGGGTATGTATTATTTCCAAACTTATAAATACCCGTACATCTATTGTACAATATCTTCGATTTCTAATGTTGGGTGAAAAATTCCTGGCAGCGAGTTAAAAGTGAGACTATTTTAAATTCGTTAAAGAAAATGTAGCATTAGCAACACACTAGATGGAATGGAGATGACATTTTATATGAAGAAAGTGACGCATCGAGTGAAAAACAACCATGAAGATGATTTTAGTGACAGTGACGACGATTTTCTGCGTTTCTATGATGAACAAAATAATATTATGGTTGCTAATTTTGGTATGTAACAATCCAGTTTCTTCCAATAAATTACTGTCTACCAGAGTGATGAGAGGGCACTGCCCTCGGATATTTAAGGAGTAAATATCCCGTTCTTTTCACTGTAATAATATCAGCTGCCATAACCTCCTTACATCCGCTCTGCTTATTCTCCCTCTATATTCTTCGAAGTTTTAAGATTGTTTACTTTCTCACTTATCTATTGACAGACTGGCTCCTTAATTGTCTGAGTATATAATTAAACAAATACATCACTTATTTATACACTCAAAAATTTACCGACAGATTAAATTAGCAGTTCAATAAATTAATACAACTCCGCCAGGTTAGACTAGGTCATTAACGCATCAGTTCACTAAGTTAATCACGCAGTAGTTATCAAATAATTAATTTATCTTAACCTAGATAATTAGTTTTAAAATGTTCAAATCATTTTGCTTCTCAATGTACAGTTTGTTTTGTCGTTAATTCTTCCAAGACATATCTAAATATTTTCTTTTTAACACAAGGCTTTCCATCATTTTAATATATCATATTTCCCGGCCCATAAGACGCACTTTTCTGAAAAAGAAGACCTAACTTCCACCTGGGATTTATGAAAAAATGTATGTATTATTTCCAAAATTATAAATAGCCTTACGTCTATTATAAAATATCTTGGATTTCTAATGTTTGCGAGTGGGTGAGAAATTCTTGGCAGCGAGTTTAAAATTGAGAATATTGTAAAGTCTTTAAAAAACGTGGCATTAGCAATGCACTAGATGGAAGTGAAGATGACATTTTATATGAACAAAGTGACGCATCGAGTGAAATCAATCATGAAGATAACTTCTGAGTGACGAAGATTTTCTGGGTTTCTATGATGAATAAATTATATAAAGTTTCCCAATTTTGGTATATAACTATCTTGTTTTCTTCCAATAAATTACTAAAATTAAAATACATTCATCATTATTTTTTTTCCAAAAATTTCTAACGGAAATAACACTGAGCGTCTTATGGGCCGGTTCGTCTTACGGTCTGGTGCGCCTTATGGGCCAGGATATACGGTACATTCTTCTCTTTGGTTGAAAAATTGTTGTACCAACATAAAGCACCTAGTTATAGACATATTATTTTCTGTCGTAGTCTTCCTTTTACACGTACATGGGCTGTCTTATTTTGTATTAGAAATGAGAAGTAAAATATTTCCACGTGGACTGTAATAATCTTCGGTAGAATTAACATGCTTCAATTACTTCGTGAGAGTAGTTTACTACTTGTTACTGCCACTGGAATTTACGTTGGAAATTAGTAACTTTTTAACATAGGAATAAGAATTTTAAAGGAAATTACATGCAGCTTCAAATTGATGGTTTTTTTTAAACACGGGTCAATAGTAACCTGCCATTGATGTGATATTGAAGAGCAACTAAATTTGAAGAAGTCTGAATTACAGACGAACATATTTAATTAATGGTTTAGTGCAAACACTGCCATTCCCAAAAAAATTAAATTAATGCTTTAGTGCAAAAACTGTCATTCTCAAATAAATAAAATTGATGATTTAGTGCAAACACTGCCATTCTGAAATAAATATACTTTTCAAATATATTATAATTATTAATGATACCTTAATCCTAATTAGAACAATTAGATACTTCAGTGCATTTTTAATTTCCCATTACTCAGTAAATAACGTGTTCGCTACGCCTACACCAGTGTTTCTCAAAATTTTGAGACCGCGGCATGGTCAATTTTTTTTTATAAGACTTGGGCCCGGTCCAAACAAATTTACTGGTTAACACTTTTAATTACTTTTAAGTTCATACATTAAACTAACATGAGTATCAATAATGAATTACAGCATAAACACAAAGTTTATTAGTACACTTATGTATACGGTGTAAAATGCTGACGAATAAAAATTATATTTTAGTTCGTTATCAATTAAAATTATAAAGTCTTTTGACATATTTTAGTTTCCTCAGGCCTCTCGCGGCCCGGTATAATTGAAGCCAGGCCCCGTTAACGGGCCGCGGTCCGTCGGTGGAGAAACACTATCCTAAAATGCGAAAAGAATTTTCAGTAACAGAAAAATATTTGATCAAATTGTTTGATTTTAATTTTTGTTTAAACCGATCAAACTGTGTTCATAATAACTATGTTAATAATTATTTGATTGAATCATTTTTACTGAAGTTAACAAAGTCCGGTGACAGACAAAGCCTAGACGTCTTACTTAGTATAGCAATATTTGTATGAAACGTCCGAGGGGTTGAAACCCACTTCGTATGGTGTGACGTCGTTACGGTTGGAAGTACTCAGCTCCATGTCCAACACCAAAGTTAGCCGGACACCCACTGTCGGCTGTCGAAAACTGCTTTTGTAGCACTTTGGAAGCTAGTTTCCGTATCTGTAGGGCGTATCCTGCTCCCCCAACTTAAAGACACGCTGTGACGTGATCTATACCCACTACATGTCGCCTGTATTGAAGACAGAAGAGGTTCACACTGTGTCTTGGTACGGAAGCTTTATGGGATTAAGACCTCTTAGAAGATCTAGACGTAGATGGGAGGATTGTACTAAAATCGATCTTAAGCATGGGAGGGGATTTAGCTGGCTCATGATAGCGACAGATGTGGGGTTCTTGTAAACAAATTCATAAGGTTTTCGAGTCCATAAAATGCAGGGTACACTTGATCAGTTAAGGAACAGTTAGCTGTTAAGGAAGGGCTCTGTTTCGTAGCGTCTGTTATTTAGCTGCTGGTATAAAGGTTAGGGACGGAGTGGCTTTTATTTACGTCATTGCAAAATATGAATTTTATGCAACGTATTATTTCTATTTATTTTCAACATTTCCTAAATATTCTAAGGTACTATGTCTTTGGCAAGGGAACCAAAATAACATCGGTCAGCTTAAAAAAACAGCAAAAAGATAGTGACAAATGGCAAATTTTTAAAGATATTAAAGGGTCGCCGTTTGCGGGAAAGAAGTTTTCTAATGAAAATATCCATTCCATTCTCCGCGATGTTCTTGTACCATAAAAATTTGTGTGGAGAAATTTTTAAATTCACCTTCAGAAAAAACCTTTCAGCTTGGAAGTTGTCAAACGTGTTAAGACAAAATGTTTTATGTAAGAAATACATTAACTGAAATGAATTATAATTTATATTTGGATATATATCTCTGAAAATTAAAAGCCTTTATAATAATTTTTATTATTAAAAAACATAATTTGCTGAGTTGCAGGAGTCATAATAGCCTATTTTGTGTGGGCACAAGTGGCTCCTTCCGCAACAATAAAGCTGAAAGAGGAAAAAGTTTCTCCGTCCTGCGTCTGAATCCTTTTACAAGAGTAATTGCACCTAGGATTCCATTCCTCTCAATGTCAACATATTGTTACTGAGATATTATCTGTGTATTCTTTTCTATCTAAATTACCCAGTATGTAATAAGTGGTTAAGTGAAGATTCCCATATCTTATATGTCCTCCATTTTTCTTAATCTTTCTAATTTATAGAAGACGGTCAAAATTTAAAGAGTAGACAGTAATTTTCATCACTCGATAATAAGAAACCCAGCCCCGATTCAACACGTACATACTCACCCAAACATTTCGGAATCGAATCTCCGTTTACGCTCTTCCAGCCTTTGTCCGTGCACTGTACGGAAGAGCTGCCCCTCAGATGATAGCCGTTGTTACACTGCAGATTGCAAGAAGCGCCTTTACCATTCGGTCCAGCAGTACACGAAGCAGGCGTCCAGATTCCACCGACTTCGTTCTGCAGAAGGGAACATTCTGCCGCAAGGAAAAGTCGAATCTTTAATCGCTAGTGGTTGCTGTATGTGTTGAACCAAAGTCACTTGGAATTGCAGCTATCGAAATCTAAGTGAATATTGCACCATGTGGTGAACTATAGGCACTTGGCACTACAGATATCGAATTCTAAGTGACTATTGCACCATGTGGTGAAACAAAGTCACTTTGCACTACAGATAACGACTTCTATGTAAATATAGTGGCTTCGGTGGTACTCTGGTACACAAGTTTGAGGGTTCAAGCACGGCCGAATCCTTCGGATTTTTAATGGCAAATTAACCCTCAGCAAGCGTGTAAGTAAAATAAAGCAGGCGATTCCATGCCGCAGATTTGAGGCATGTAACAGATTCATAAATGTAGCGTGAATGTCCATATTTAGGGAAAAATACCGGACAATTCTCGCACAGAGAATTCCTACTTTCGTTTCTAGAAATCTCTCGTGTTGTGTAGATGTGGGTGGAAACCTCACGGCAGAAGCGGGAACGTCTAAATCAGGGAGGACGGAGGCTTGCACAATAAGACTCTAGGCTGCGGTGCATCCGAGGTGTATGTTGAAGAGATAATTCTAAGTGACTCTTGCACCATGTAGTGAACAATAGTCACTTGGAACTACAGACATCGTATTTTAAGTGACTATTGCTCCATGTAGTTAACCATGGTCACTTGGCACTTGAGACATCTTATTCTAATAGACTATTCCAGCACTTTATATATCGCCAGGCTTAACAATGAAAACTGCACTTTACAACAGAATTATTTAGTTATTCCTTACAATTCTTACAACAAAGCAGCTATAATTTTCCTAGACGACATATCAACTTACAACTCTTTCACATGCAAGCAAACCGTTCGCACTGAAGCATGCTCTGAATCCTTATATCCTAATAGAGAGTACATTATATTTAGTCCTCATAAATACATAAATTCTTTCCATCTGTTTTATTCCTTTATAAAATGTTGATTTGGCACCAAATTTCCACTTTGTACTTATTTTTTTTATATAGATCTCCCAGAATCACTCCCAGTTGCACCCACACTAATATGTTCAATATATATTACTTTGCCGCTCTCCATACAAAAAAAAAGGTCCATATGATCGAAGAATCTCTTGCTGTTTACTCCCAACAGTCCACGTTCCCTCACACTAGTTTTTTCACCTTCCAGCGATCTGCATTGGTTTTGTTCTACATCCTCCAGAGTGATGAGAGGGCACTGCCCTGGGACTTTTAAAGAGTAAATTTTCCGTTCTTTCCACTGTAATAATTACAGATGCTATATCCTCCTTACATCCGCTCAGTCTCTTCTCCCTCTATATTCTTCGAAGTTTTAAGATTTTTTACTTTCTCACTTATCTATTGACAGACTGACTCCTTAATTGTCTGACTGAGTAAATAATTAAGCAAATATATCACTAATTTTTACGCTCAAAAATTGACCGACAGATTAAATTAGTAGTTCAGTAAATTAATACATCTCCGCCTGGTTAGATTAGGTCATTAACGCATCAGTTGACTAGGGTAATCACGTAGTAATTAACAAATAATTAATTCATCCTCACCTAGATATCTAGTCGTAAAATTTTCACAACATTTTTCTTCTCAATGTACAGTTTTTTTGACCTTAATTCTTCCCAGAATTATCTAAATATTTTCTTTTTCAACACAACGCTTTTCAACATTTTAATATATGGTATTTCCCGTCCCATAAGACACACTTTTCTCCCTAAAAATTTGACCTACATTCGACCTGGAACTTATGCGCCGAAGGTAGTTATTATTTCCAAAAAATAAATACACGTACATCAATTATGAAATATCTTCCATTTCTAATGTTTGCGAGTGGGTGAGAAATTCTTGGCAGCGAGTTAAAAGTGAGACTATTGTAAAGTCTTTAAAAAAATGTGGCATTAGCAATGTACTAGATGGAATTGAAGACGACATTTTATATGAACAAAGTGTCGCATCGAGTGAAACAACCATGAAGGTCATTTTAGAGGCAGTGAAGAAGATTTTCTGGGTTTCTATGAAGAATAAATTATATTATATTTCCCAATTTTGGTATGTAACTATACTATTTTCTTCCAATAAATTACTAAATTTAAAATACATTTATCATTCTTCTAATTTTCCAAAAATTTCTAACGAAAATATCACGGCGCGTCTTATGGACCTGTTTGTCTTATAGGCCGGTGCTCCTTATGGACCAGGATATACGGTGCATCCTTCTCTTTGGTTGAGAATTTGTTGCACCAACATAAAGCAACTAGTTATAAACATATTATTTTCTGTCTTAATCTTCCTTTTACACGTGCATGGGCTGTCTTGTTTTGTATTAGAAATGGGAAGTAAAATATTCCAAAGTTAACTGCAGGTAACATCGCTAGATTTAATATGCTCTCAATTTATTCGTGAGAGTAGTTTTCCACTTGTTACTGCCGCTGGCATTTACTTTGGAATGTAGTAACTTTTCAACATAGAAACAAGATTTCTAAAGAAAGTTACATGCAGCTTCTAATCGATGGTTATTTCTTTTGTTTCAAAAAACGGGCCAGTAGTACCCTGCCATTGATGCGCCATTGAAGGGCAACTAAATTTTCAAGAATTCTGAATTACAGACTTTAACTATTTAAATTCAAAATTATTCTAGTAAAGTGATATTTGAAACTAATCGGTAAACGTTATCAATATTCCGAAACATTGCGTTTGTAATCTAAGAGGCAAGATAATTATTTTATCAGTTTTTTATTGTAATTAATGTTATATTTTAACTTAAATTTTATGACTGTA
>Ga0209737_10002811_pt1 | contig 12153 bp, 7 predicted proteins | sample TergutCu122P3_FD_187284 | JGI IMG/M metagenome (GOLD analysis project Ga0209737, IMG submission 187284) | Cubitermes ugandensis P3 segment gut microbial communities from Kakamega Forest, Kenya - Cu122 P3 (SPAdes) (version 2) | ecosystem: Host-associated > Arthropoda: Insects > Digestive system >... | reverse complement strand
ACCCCTTGCCTATCCCAAAAGAGAGTGCAAATCACTTTACCCGCTGAGGGCAGCGTCTTGAACCTTTTCTTCGATGGGGAATTCACATGTCGCCACTCCATGGACTGCTGTTTTGACTCTGGCTCGTAGTGGTGACACCACGTCTCTTCACCGGTGATGACGTGATCCAGGAAACTGTCACCTTCAGCCTTGTATTGGTTCAATAGGTCCTGACAAACTTGCATATGGTGTTCTTTATGTTCCTGTGTGAGCATTCGTGGGACCCACCTGGCGCAAACTTTGCGATATTCCAACGTTGCCACCATCATATCCAACACATTGCAGCCGATATTCAGCTCCGTACACAGTTCCCTAGTCGTAATCCACCGATTCGCACGGATGAGCTGATCGAGATGCTCTTCGTTTCGTGGTGTGACAGCTGTGCATGGCTGTCCGGATAGTGGCTGGCCTTTCACGTCGCTGTCGCCACTGCTGAAACGCGCCACCCACCACCTCACTGTGCTAACATCCACTGTTTGGTCTCCGTAAATGTTCAACAAGCGTCGATGAATGTCATTGGATGCAATTTTTTCCACATGGAGGAATTCAATTACACACCTTTGTTTCATATGCACATCCATGTCAGACGCCATTTTGTCAGACTGCCCCTCTGCTGTCATCTGTCGCACAGCAACGAAATTTAACAGAATACTGGCGAGAAGGTTCAACCTCTACTGCCATATCAACAACATTCGCCTGTGACGTCATGGGCCAACATAATAAAATAGGAGGCATTAATTTCGGAGCGGCCCTCGTACATTTGATGTACATGTCTCATGAGGTGGATTTACTCATCTTTAAGAGAATGGCTGTCAGTATACTGGTAGAATTTTTGACATCAGCTGTGAATGGACCTAAAAGTCTTGGGCTACTAAATCTGCATGCCAATCACAATGAAAGATGGGGATAACATATGACAGAACAGTCATCAACTGGTGAGCTGTAAAACTTAGTACATGCAGAGGAAACAAGCAGAAAACTTTATGCAGAAGGTGACATAAACTCCACAAAAAGATTCACTCACCAACATCTGTAGGTGTGAAGTGCACAATGTACCCGCCGGCTGTCTGGACCCCCACATCAACAGTCAGTGGTCGCCGAGATGGACTCAAAACCTGAACATCAGGTCGGCCAAGGGAAGGATCAGCTTCCACACAGAACATAGCTGCTCTGTTTACTGCGACTTTTTCCAACCCATCACCTGATATCACAACTCGAGCTGCCTCTGATATATGGCATGTAAAAGGACTCCCTACATCAGAAGAGAATACACTCTTAGTTTATAATATCAGAAACTACTACTACTACTACTACTACTAGTTAGTAGTAGTAGTAGTAGTAGTAGTTGTAACAGCAGCAGCACTAACAGCAGTAGTAGTACTAGTAATAGCATTAGAAAGATAATGATGATCATATTGAAGAGTGCCTAAATGACCATTTTAGAATCTGCACATGTGACAAGACTCTAAAAGAACACTATCCACTTCTTATTACAGCAAAATTTCATTAACCCAACTTGCGCAGGACTGGACAGGTGTTGTATTATCAAATCTGGATTATGAGATGGTAACTATACTGATCTAATTTCTGACAGGTAATTTTGTTTGTTACACTGCTTATACTTGGGCTGTACAACTGATCAGAGGAGTACTCCATTTGGATATCTCCATTACCTACTGGTTAAAAATCATTAGGCTCCTCTTCTGTGTTTTCTGGAACCCTTGTAGCTGCAGATGTTGATGAAGTAGGAGAAAAGGGGCCTGGGGATACCACAATGATTGATGTACAGACAGACACCTTTATAGGCCTTCTTTGAGCACATCCCTGAAAATCTGCCTGTTTCAATGACAAAGCTTTTTTACTATTCAAAAGCAAAACTTTTGGTCTTGTGACTACTTTCCTCACGTGCCAGACTACCAGGATTTCCAAATTATAAGATGTTGGATTAACAGAATTTTGCCAAATATGGTTTCCATAAAAATCAATATAATAATATCAACAATTATTTCTTACACAAATTTAGTCTAGTTTTACTTCAGACAAAATCAATTTTACCCCTTAAAATCACACATTTTCACTCCTAACTATATTTTACAGTCCAAAGGTATACAAATTCAGAGATGGGATTTATGTAAGTAAAAACTGTAAGCAATTAATGTCTATACATATACACTATTCACAATCTGTCCGAAGGTTTTCGGAAATGAAAAACATATGTCTGCCGCCTATCAGACAATTTAACAATGTATGAATATTTACTTTAGGTAATTAAAAACGGTCATCTGTGGTTTTGAAACATATACCTGCGTTTAAAGAATTGGCTCTCATGGCATTCGAAGTAAGGCTTATAAGTCATACATAGAACGAGTATATAATGTTATAGCAACAGGAACAGACCTGAGACATGAGATTCTCAAAAACACTGAATATTAGTATCACCTCTCCTGGAATTTTATACTGTGTAATTTCATAGATAGGTAGAAGACAACATACCATCACATTCCAAAAGACTGTAACCTTAATAAACATGTTGGACGCAAGCACTGATACAAGTACTCATTTCCTTAATACAGTATTGGTGAAAAAATGCCACCTTGTGTCATGAAAAAGGTATTCTGTAAGTCATGATTCTGATACATTTTAAAATGGCTTTGTAAAAGCTGCAAATTATAACACACAGAAGGCTGATATTTAGTATGTACAAGCTTGACAGTGTGTAGTGCACTGCCAAGAAGTACAGGGTGTTTAACTAAAGCAGTAACCTTAGATGTTATTCGAAATGGACCGTTAGGGAGTTAGAGAATGCGTGTGCGCTGTGGAACTGTTTATTTGGACAGGGTCCATTATAGAGTCTCAGCACAGATTTCACTGTGAAATGAGTCAACAGGAAGCCCCAGCTCCAAATGCCACCCTGTTGATGGGTAAGGCAGTTGTGTGAAGAAGGCTCTGTCATGTGGAGTAAGCTACCTGGTCGACCATCCTCAGTTCGCACACCTGAGAACATTAATGTTCTTCAATGAGGAAGGAGATGTGCAAGCCATCACAGTCACATCGCAACTTTACACAGAGATTGTCAACGAATTTCTAGCCACAAAGCTTCCACCAAACCATAACTTGTGGCTTCAACAAGATGCTGCTATGCCCCACACAGTAATGATTAGCATGGCTGTACTTTGCCATTTGTTTCTGCAGCAAGTCCTTTCTCATTCAGTGATGTGTTATTGCCCCTCGTTCACTGGACCTAACAGCACCTGACTTTTTTCTGTGGGGGTATTTGAAAAGTAAAATGTACAGTAGATGACCTGTAAACTTAAATGTACTCAAACAAGCAATACAAGATGATATCATCAACATTTCAGAATGAACATTTTCAGAAATGTGCAGCTTCTTATTTTGTGTGCACCTGTGCATTCAGCAGGGTGGTGGCCACCTAAAAGACATTGTACACAAAAAGGTAACAATGTAAAAATAATTTAAGCACAACAGTAAATTGTGACATGCTAAAATTGTCATTAATTACTTGCAGTAAAATGTTACTCATATTTATAATCAGTTCAGTTCACTATTTCTGCTGGACCCTCTACATAAGCTTGTGAGTGTGTGCACTGCTGACAGGTCTACAAGCTTGAGAACGGGTGCAATGCCAAAAGGTATGCAAGCTTGGGAGTGTGTGCACAGCTGACAGTTACACCATACTTCACCTGGAACATCTTCACCATTGAAGCGCAAATCCACCGTATGTGCAATGGCTTCCCTTGGGGTGAATGAGATTGCATATGTGTGTGGGCCTTGAGCCTGGGCTGATGTAGGCACTCGTCCACCGTTAACTGTCACTTCTAGATTACCTGGGCCTGCCTGACTGGTTTCAACTGATGGAAATAACTCTCATATAGATAAAATTACTAATAACAAATACAGCAATATTTCTATTCAAAACTGAGTTTTATAAATAATAAAATTCAAGTAAATATTACACAGACAAGTGCATGTGTTTAAATTACTTGTTCCTGAGTCATAATTTAAAAATGAATTTTTGAAGTGTATGAACTTAAAAAATATCAACCAGCCTCAGTAATATATGAATTAATATTGTAAGTTAATTAAACTTCCCAGATACCAGATATAAAACTGCTTTACATTAAGCAATTTCAGTACACCTAGATGCTCTAAGGTGCTTTAATTTCATAAGGGATGTGTAACCTCAGTAAAACTTCAAATGACTACAATTACGCACATTTACATTTCATTTGTTTTTTAAGAAAATAGTAAAACATTAAATGCTCATCTATGGTTACAAAGAAACTGTAATACTTTAAAGATGTAATAAACTGCCTACCAAATGATTCATTTATGCTTACCAAGGAATGTAACTGGTTTGGCCACAATGCCTTCAGTAACATTCTTGACTTTGATTGCTTTCACATCATACACCTTACAGGAGAAGGGTGACCCAGCTATGGCAACCTTGCGGTAAGCCACTGCGATGCGGTGTTCGCCAGCAACCCGAGGTGAAAACTCTACTTGGAATGTCTGCGAGCCTGTATCTTTAACTTGGGCAGGAACTGACTGTCCATTTGGGCCTGTGAGTGTCAATCGTAACACAGGGTAACAGTGGCAGTAGTTGCTGCTGGAGTGGTCATTTTACAGTGGTAGCTGCAGTGTCTTTCTATTTTTGGTTACTTTATGAATATCTCCTGTGAGTCTCATCATAATATAAACTTGTTTGTTAGTGGCGTATGTAAGGTAACATTATTTATAGGTTACTTTCATGAATTCTTTTCCCATGCCCTCAATTTAAAACAAAGGTTGAAAAGTAAACTACAAAACTGGAACCCACTATTTTTAAATGCGCTCCTTGCAATTTATATACTTCACTAGTCTCAGTGTTTATTGCTCATACAAATCTCTTAGAAGAAAAATTAAAATCTCTTTCTTCTTCTTATTATTAAAAACATAGTCTTGTTGAGAAAAACTACATCAAGGGTAGCTCCCTGAATTAGGTTAAACTCTTATACTGTATAAATATCCTTCATTTACCGTACATTTGAAGTATCTTATCTACAGTCATATAATCTAATATTTAAATATTCAGTTAAAAATCTATGTGAGCAAATACTAATTCATCTTAACTGGCAGTAAAGTTTACTTCAATTATTAGCATCAGTTACTGCTTATTTCCTTCTAGTAATTTATCACACCAAGTCATAAACTTCTTTCCCACATAACTAATTGAAAATCAAATATCACTAAGTTATTAAAACAAGTTTGTTATGTTAGGCTGCAGACACCATCTATTGTTACAAAGTTATTCACACAACATACAGTTAGAAACGATTTTTCATTCAATTTTGTTAAATATTCACTGCCTACAATGAGACTTTAAAATCTCCAATGAATATTTTATGTGCCACACTAAAATTGCACAATGAGCTACTTCTGGGAAACAAAGTTCTCCATAAGTTTCATGTAAAGAACACTTCCAACAACAAATTTCATAAAACGTCTTTTGAGAGACAAAATGAAGGACAGGTGGGAGTCAAACATGACACTTCCACCAGTTGTTCATTTTATGTACTCTGAGCAAGGAACGCATCAAAAATAATAATTTATCTGCAGTTTCTTTTATATAGGCTCCTAAGTTCAACAGTTTCTCAGTCAGAGCTTCTTCTTACACATGCACAAAACCACTGGAAATCTTGCAGTGTTAAAAAAGTTATTCATGTTGTCATCTCATCACAACATTTTCAATTTCCAGTTCAAATGAGAGAAAAATGCCAAATAACGTTTATGCAGCATGCTGCAATAAGGCACAGAAAAAAAATACATAAAAGATATCTATAATTCTTTAGCATAAGCTAGCACTAGCATGTACACTGCTCTTTGTCAACACCATTAAGTACTTGCTATGAGAAGTCTGTTTCCAAAAATAAACAGAGGTTAGACACTTGTTTTTCACAACTAACAGCAGAATGCAGTACCATCAAACACCTCATGCTAGGCTTAATGTACTAAAACTGGCTACACAGGTAACAGATTGACTGCCTGCTGACAGTTATATATGAATTAATATTAATCTATCTTCAACAAAACTTGATCTTAATAGTTACCTTTGAACACAAACTTCTCAAAATGTATTTATTAGTCAGTAACTCAAACAAACATGCTAAGCTCCTTAAAAAATTAGAAAATCCATTCCTTAGAGCTATGCTTGTACATAATATACTTCAGAAACGTAACAATGAAAGTTTGATTGATTTTAATTTCCTTTAGACAGCAAAAACATTAAATAAATACAATGATTTAAGAAACATTTTCTGTAAAGAATATGTAACTGAAAATATTTCCAGAAAATGTTAGGAATATTTGTTTTAAAGATTTTCATTCCACTACATACAGGCACAAAAATCTACAAAATCCCTTCTCAACCTATTACTATGCTGATGGTAATTCAGAGAGTTCTTCATGAAGCTGAATCAATATTGTGTTATCTTCACAAGTTCTAGGATCAAGTTCTAATAAAAATGTGCCTTCAGCATCAACAGGACACAGTCATATCATCATGATGTCATATCATCTAGAAAATGGGCAATTAAAAGGTCTTATTCTTTAATTTTACCCAACACATTTTTCTATTCCATAAATTCTATGCCTTCCTAGGGCTTGCCCTTGCCAAAACAGTTTGTTGTCATTCAAATTCTTTAAACCACAGTCAAATTAATATCAGATATATGTTATTTTCTTATAGAGAATAATAAATAACTGTGTGGTTGTAATCTACTACATCAATGAAGTAATGACATTACAACACATTGGTCCTCCCACCAGAAACATGTATTTACTTTTTTAAGTAGACATGTAACTTGATCAAAAGGCCAACAAGGATTGTGGAAGACACATTACTACAAGGTACAAGAACATTTTCAAAGCAATGTAATAAAATTTGGTTTACATTCACAAACTTAAATGGTAATGTCATTAATAAAATATAACACTATGTTCAACTGTTACATTACTACCTTGTACTATCTTAAATCAATAAAATAGTGCCTTGACAAATAATATGCCTTGTAATGCTGTCTTCCTCTGATCCAAAACTACAAGTTGCATTAAATATGAGGCACATTTTGGAGCCATAATATTTGGTCCTATTATGAAGTACCTGACATAAATATGTCTGATGTATAGACTGATAATTATTCACAATACTAATTTTATACAACAAAAACTTTTTTTTGTAGCCAACAATGCTAGTATGTATTTACAGTTTATTTAATCCTGTTGTCACTAGCTCCAACTACAGTGTCAACGTGTCAACAGGAAGGCTTGTAACAGTAATTAATAATGACGTGAAGAGTAGCAGAAAGGATATACACATGATGCTATGAGTATGTCCATCTTTCAGAAATAATTTTTATCACTGATCAGAACTGCCCTTCTAACTACTTCCAATTTTTACAAATCTCCAATTAAAAAACACCTCCATAAATATATAACTACAAAATAACTAAGGAATGTGCTGTTTTATGAAACAGTATTAAGAACTATGATAAAAAGAAGTAAATATTAATAAGCACACAAAATGAAGGCTGTAAACAGAAACCACAATGTGTGATCACCATCATTCCATCCCAGTCAATTCAGCATCAGAAGCAGAACATACAAAGCTTACAATTTATTTTAAAGTGTTCATATGGATAAAAAAAGCAGAAGGCAAACCTTTAGTAGTTAAGAAACAAAGTTAACATATGAACACTGATGATGAGCAGAGGTCAGTACAAAGAATTTATAATATTGTTAAGGGTATGAACTCACAAAGATGTAAGTTACTGCTAAAGCTTATGCACTGTTCTCAGACCAATTACATAACATATTCATGTTAACATACGATACAGAAAGATTATTAATGCATCACTGAATAATGGAATGAAATGACTCTAAATATAACAGTTAAATTACATCTAAAGTTGACAAAATTAAAAAGAAAAAGACACAGAATAGTGCACTTTTGACACCCATATGAAGAAAATAAACCCATAGAAAATAGAAAACTTACACCGAAAGGAACCCTTAAGGATGGCAGAAGCATAAAATTTGAAGCTTGTTGGAAGTGGTTTGCAATAGCTCCATCACCCAAACCAAATGTCACGTAAATAGTTTTGTCATATATACTGTCATCATTGTTAATTTATGTTCTACACAACTCTGTCTGTCTATTCAGAGTCCTGTCAAAAAGTACTTCATACTTCCCAGCCCATCAGTTAGAATAACTTTACTGGGTGGGGCTCTGAAGAATTCAACACACCCTGTTATTGCAAGTAAGCATCGAGCATTCCAGGTAATTACATTAACATAATACACCAACATATTTCTATTTACCAAAACCAGTCCAAAATTACAGAAAGTCTGGAATGCTCTGCATGTTAGATGTTAATAAGCAACCAAAACCAAGCTTCTAAAAATAATTCCTTGTCTCTCCAATACGACTAGTACAGTTTAGTAAAACTGTTAAATGGTTATGCCTACAACAAAATTATTCCATACATCAGCTTGCTTTCACACTGTCCTGTTTCATGTATACAAGTACAGAAAACTTTCTGTCAGTCTGTCTAGAAGTTTCTGTAAATGTAAAGTGTAAACATAACATCAATAAAGTCAGTATTTTCAGTAATGTCTAAGTCCGTAAGGAGTCGAACCTGCAACAAGAGAACATAAACCTTCTTAGGCTAAAGTCATTTAAAATATTGCATACCTTGAATTATCCTTTAATAATTTTACATTAAAGCTGAAATGTAACCTTTGCCTACCACAACATAAATGGGACAATTAAACCAGTTTATTATAATCTGGAGCTCTTGTAATACCAATCATGTGCACTGGAATGGAATGTACAGTCGTACATTTAGTGGGTCCAAACAACTACACACTTTAATATTAACATATAAGCTTTCAAGGTATGACATATTTCAAATGAAGAATATGCACTGTGCAATAAAATGAAAATAATTTCATAAAAGAATATGCACTGAAGAAGACATTTATCTCAATAACAGCTAATGTAAAATCACAGGATAAAATGAAAACATTAACAATGATGTCAGTCATGCATGTGCTCTTTATAAGAGATAGATGCAAGACAGAATGCAGAAGAGAAACAGCAGTATTAATTTCTTTTTTCACTTTTCAGTCTGAGACAAAAGGAAAAATAATGGCGAATGATGGCTGAACTCTATATTGTAAAAACATATTCACAATGATATGATGTCTGCAGAATTCATTAATTACAACTTTATCATTGTATAACTACCATAAATTGGTTGTTGAGCTAAAAATAAACAGATTTAACAAAACTAAAAAAAACCACAATATGTTACAAAAACTAATGTGTATATAAATAACTGGCAGCATTGTTTAGACATACTAAGACATGGTATAAAAGTTCAGAAACAAGTTACTGTTGTATATAATTTACACTATTCAAAGCCCCATGAACAATTCCCAATATGTGACACATTTCTCAGTCTTCCAGTATGTTCAGAAACTCGCTGTTTGTACAGGAGTACTGCAAAAGCCTTCACAGTTCAATACATTGGAAAACATCACAACTGAGCCAATGTTCATAACCATGATCCATGAAAGGTAAAAAGGTATACATGCGTACACCATGAAGGCATATGGGGGAGTGGAGGTATAACTTCTATTATTTATTCCTTGCTGATAAAAATTCAGTACTTATAACAATTTAAATATTTCATGGTACAATTTTAGAGGAATTGCACTATGCAAAGAACATACTAATGTAATTGTGTACGTACTGCAGAATGGACACTGGGAACACCACAAACATGAATACATGTTACAGAACAGATAAAGGAGTCCGTGTATTATGTTAATGTTACAAAAGACGTAACTAAGACTGAAAGAGCCCTGCATAGAATCACTCTCCTCTAATTATCATCTTCTGAGTGATTGTATCATAGTTTAGTAGACAGGAAGCAATGTTTTCAGACACCATGCAGATGTAAGCAGCATGTGTTCAAAATGTTGGTACTGTACCTACCTACCTGCCTGCCTGCTCGCCCGCCTGCCTACCTGCCCGGCTGCCCGCCCACCCACTCACCCGCCTACCTGCCAGACCTTGCAGTCATGTCTCTTATGACCACAATATGAAGACCTTCACCAACATGAAGACCTTAAACTTTACCCTTAGACATTTTCTTTTAATCACTCAACAAGGAACATAAAGCCATTCTTTGATACAGGTATTTGACAACAGATATATAATAACTGGTCAATAAGCAATAAAGTGTCAAATTTCTATCTTGCAAAGTAATATTTGTACACTCATTCTTTTAGCGAGATAGTATTACATAATTTATATTTACATAAGAACCCAACACAATTTAGTTGGCAGAGACCGTAAAAAAAAGGTATAAGTGAAAACAATAATACACAGAAGCTATCACTGTATGAAGATGTAAGTGGAAAACTGATATAAAAACAAGAGAGGAAATGTATGTATGAACATAACACTGAAGTGCATTCACATAACCAATGGTGCTGTGGAAAATCAATAAACATTACTTATTCTATGCATTTGTCTGTAGCCTTAGTCACCCAGCATGCAATGCGCATGCGTTGTATTATATTGTCATCTATGGTCTGTCTTGCTCTACCATATTTTCCACATCATCATATAAATGGTTCAATTTTTGCAAAAAAGAGTTACTGAACAGAAAATGTATGCTTTGATTCTCTCTACAACTTTTATCTAAACTATTTCTCATTATAAGGAGAACTGAATGATATAGTGTCATAAATGTACATAGGTCTTCATGTAGAGTGCCTGTTACTTCTGTCAGATTTTAATGAAACTTGAATTTTCTTGAGAGATTTTCAAATAATATCAAGTTTCATGAACCTCCATGTAGTGGGAGCTGAGTTGTTCCACATGGACGAGGGATGGACAGGCAGACAGACAAACAAGATGAAACTAACAGCCCCATTTCGCAATTTTACAAACACACCTCAAAAAACCTAAGATGATGAGTATCTACAACAGTAAGTGTTTCTAATTATAGAACAGGCCAGATATAACAAACAAAAATGTCAGTTAATCTAAAGCTCTAAGATAAAGTATAAATATTACATATATTAATTCTTCATGTCTCTTTTTCTAATCCATAAGTCATAGTAAATGCATTTCGTACACGGACTATTTGGGACAGTTGGTTTACCTAAAGTGTGCATTTTCATGAGCATTAAAGATTCAGAACAAGGATGTGCAACGTTAAAGTTCCTTAAAAGTCCTGTAGTTTCTCCAAAGCCAAAATCCAGGGTCAGAATTTAAAACAGTAATAATGCAGACCATGAAGAAATATGTGTACAACTTAAAACTGCCATATGAAGACTAATTTTTAATACTGAAACTCAACTGTATTCCAAATGTCCTCCAAATTCAAAGATTTTTTCAAAAATATTAACTGTGACTTTGCATCTCCATAAAATTGACATCCACTTACAACAGACATAAATCTACTTTTCACAAGGCCAAATGATGATAATAATATGCCACTCTACAAAGACACAATTATTTGTTTTTTCTATTTCCCTAAATATGTACGATATTAAGAACCTTTCAAATAAAATGACAACTATTAATTACCACAAATTTAAAAGGACAACTATAGCAGGAGAGCAAAACATGTTGTAAAGTCAAGCTATTCATTACCTCACTATCTCTTTCACTGATACTTCAAAGTACAGCTGTGACTAAAACACAAAATAACACAAAATACAGCTGTTCACATTATAGCCTCCATTTTTGAAATCTTGCATAAAATAATTTTAAAACTCACACTGTCGAAACTTCACTGTAGGGGGTTATTATACAACTATGTCAAAACAACATTTGGTTAAATCCAGTGTTCAAAAGGTTTTGAAAGTAAAACAAAGATAACACACACACACCAAAATGTATAGCTTGAAAAACCATTTAAAGTCAAATAGAGACAGTAAATGTAGATGTGTATCTAGTGGGAGAGATGTAATCCCAGTTTAGCAAAAATAAGAAACATTACTTACCCTCCACGTTGATTTCTATGTCTTCAACACTTC
>Ga0209737_10002810_pt1 | contig 12153 bp, 6 predicted proteins | sample TergutCu122P3_FD_187284 | JGI IMG/M metagenome (GOLD analysis project Ga0209737, IMG submission 187284) | Cubitermes ugandensis P3 segment gut microbial communities from Kakamega Forest, Kenya - Cu122 P3 (SPAdes) (version 2) | ecosystem: Host-associated > Arthropoda: Insects > Digestive system >... | reverse complement strand
TGTTCATCTGCTAATATGTTGTTAACTGTTATATGTTTCTGAATTCTGTTATATATAACCTTCTCAAATATTTTTGAAAAGGAATAAGCAGCGAAATTGGTCTATAATTAGACATTTCTGACTTATTGCCTTTTTTAAATATTGGAATAATTTGTGAATATTTCAAACGTGTGGAAAATAAGCCAGAGACTAATGACTTATTACATATATATGTAAGAGGAGAAGTAATAAAAGGTAGGCTTATATTTAGTATTTTTAACGGTATCTCATCATAACCATGTGAATCTTTCCATTTTAAGGATTTGATAATGTCCTTCATTTCCGTGACAGTTACTAGTGCTAATTGAATACTAGGAAATGGTCTACCAAAGATATCTTGAAGGTAATTCAGTGCAGGATCTGTAGTTGTTGAGTTATTTGAAGGTCGTCTGTCCTTTATATTTAGGAAGTATGTGTTAAAATCATTTGCCAATTTTTTATATTCTTTTAGATTTCCCCTATTATTGTTTAGTGAAGGACAACATTTATTACCTTTGTTATTGGTTTCAGTTTTAACTATATTCCACAATGTCTTAGCTGAATTATTAGAGCTTAAAATACGTTTGTCATAATAAAGTTTTTAGCTGTCTTGATGACATTAGTTAAGACTTTACAATATATTTTATAATGATTTTTTAATGTAGGGTTATTAATCTTCCTGCAGAGTAGGTATAAATCTCTTTTACGTTGGCATGATTTTTTGATGCCAATTGAGATCCAAGGTTTATTGATATGTTTGTGGTACCCTTTCCTGAAGGGAAAACTTTGGTAAAATATTCTCAAGTAAGTATTGAGAAATTTATTGAAGATCATATCAGCATTGTCGTCAGTAAAAACTTCGTCCCAAGATTCATTGCTTAAGTGAAATTAAAATTCAAAAATAGAACTTTCATTAATTGATCTGTGTATGTAACAATGGGCTTTCGAACTTTGAATTTTTATATTGTAAAGTGTTAACATTTGAGCGTCATGGTCTGATAACCCATTAGGTAATGGTTTTACTGAAAATTCTGCATTATTGAAGGTATCAATAAAGATGTTATCAATTGCAGTAGATGAACAACTACTTATTCTCGTCGGAAGGTCCACAACACTTTACAAGTTATATGATGCTAAGAGGGTATCTAGGTGGAATTTATTATTAGTATTATCAAGATAATTTATGTTAACATCACCACAAATAATGATATTGTTGGAATTTGAGAAAAATTTGTTTAGCACAGATTCCAATAAACTTACGAAGTATGAGAAATTCCCAGAAGGAGGCCTGTAGATACATACAATATGAAATGTAATCTCACAAAGGTATAATTGCACAGCACAGACTTCTAGGTCTTGATCATTACAAAATTCATCCAATTCAATTTTTGAAAATGTTAGATTTTCCTGAATAAATATTCCAACACCACCACCTTTACGGTTCTTTCTACAGTAGCTTGCTCCCAGATTATAATTTTGTATCCAGGTATTATTTATCTCATGCTTAAGGAGGTGGTGTTCGGAGAGGCAAAGTATATGAGGAACTTCTGTTGACCATGAAGTTAATAGTTCATCCGTTTTATTAAATAAACCTCTAATATTTTGATGAAATATTGACAAGTTGACTTTACTATTGGAATCGTGGGTACTGGCTTTATTAGGGTGATCCTGGCAAATGCTGAGTGTATTATTATTATGTGTTACAACATTGGTAACCTTATTGTGTAAACCATTACTATTATTATTTTCATAAGGTGGAACTTTAGTAAGCTTATTAGTATGCACATGATTCAGAGTATTATTAATTTTGAGATTAATATTACTATTAGCATTAATCACCTGAAGCGCTGGGACTATATAAGTAAAACTATCACAAACAGGGCTTTCAGGATTTAAACCCATAAAAAATCGTCGCTTCTTGTATTGGGGAATTTTTTAGGTCTGGTCGATATTCTAATGCCTTTGGTGTTACGATCTATTTGTTCATCACCACTCACTTTGTTATTGATATCTTGTTCATTCCTCGTAATTTCTTGAGTGCTAAGATCTATTTGCTCATCACCACTCACTTTATTGTCGATGTCTTGTTCATTCTTCGTAATTGCTTGAGTGCTAAGATCTATTTGGTCCTCACTTGGTACTTTATTTATAGTGATAGTCATCTGTTTATCCTCTAAAATTTCTTGGGTATTAAGATCTATTACGTCTTCACTTCTCCCTTTGTCGATGTTGATTATCATCTGTTCACTATCAGCACTATTAGCAGTTTCTTGGGTATTAGGATCAGTTAGTTCTTCACTCCTTACTTTTTTGTTGATGATGGTTATCTGTTCCTCCTCTGCAGCCTGGGGAATATCATTGACTATATTGGGTGCATCCATATCCTGGATTGTGGAGGGTATTGGACTGTCTGTTGATCCTTCGTTGTTATCATCAACATACTCCTCATTCCGATCAATATTGTTGCCTGTACTCGTATCAAGTAAAGAGAAATTCCATCCAAGGATTTTTTGAAACATTAGTTTTGCTATCTTGTCCTTGCCAGTAGCATTGAGGTGGAGCCCGTGCTTGGTAAAGTCATCCCTGGTAGTTGAAAGTTCCAGTATCCTGACGTTAATTATATTTTTCATTAATTTGTGTAACTTGGCATTGAAATTTTGCACCTCATTGTTAACACATGAAGTGTCAAGTAGATCATGTCTATGTGGAACCATAACTATCATGAAATTTGTGTTGATTCTTTGCTCGACAAATTCATGCAGGTTCTTGAGACCTTTAATTGATTCATTTTTGTTGACATCATTAGCGCCTCCCCAGATTATTACTAAATCTTCCTTTGTAAAACTGTCAATTTCTTTCGTTGCAAGTTTCGTTACGTTTCGCAGTCCCGATCCTGGCATAAATGTTCCAGAGACTTGATAATCCTGACCCAAATACTTTCCAAGCTCGCTAGAACAGCCTCGTACATGGCTATCGCCAATCAATAAAATCTTCTTCCTCTTTACTATAGGAGGCCTTCTGACTTTGATATAGGGAATTGCTCCTGTGAAGCTCAGTTGAGGTTCTTGTGTTTTCTAAATTTCCTAGAATTATTAGATATATCTGCAACTAATTCCCAGTTGTCACTAGTGCTTGTACTCACTTGTGGGTTCACAGTCAAGTTAAGAGAGTCCGCACCTGTATTGATATCTTCCTGAAGCAGCTGGATTATTTTTCTCGCAGATAATAGTTCTTGGTTCACTTTTTCGAGTTCATATTTGTATTTAAGACAATCTGGACAACTAAATTGATGTATTTTATCACTTTCCGTACAATTAAACGAGACACATTCTTCAACACGAGACAACAAATCCGCCATCTTGTTCAGTGTTAATATTGCCACCTGAATTTTGAATGATTGTTCGAAAATAGTAACAGTAAGTGTTAAGTGAAATCATTATGACCCTTCATGATTACACCAGTCATTTTTAGAATTCTGCTGTCACTAATTCTGTCAGTCTTGTATTCAATTATTTTGTGCAGCATATCGATGCAGTTTCAATGTAATTATATGATGGAAGTTGGTGGTTTTTAATTTTAACTACTGAGAATATGAGTTAAATTTGTGATTAATTTTCAGAAACGGAGGTTTAATTTTAATAGAACGATTCTGTGACCAAGTGAAATAGCAGCTGCTAAGGCTGTCTGGAAATTGAGAAGTAAATAAGCTTGTGTACATCTGTTACATTTACTGGTAGTTACAGAGAGTAAAAATTTAACAGTTAACACATGACACTGTAGCGTTCACAACAGCACTAATGTTTAGAAACAAACGTTAAAATATCCCTATACAAATTGTGTTAAACAGATTGCCTCTATCAGAAAATGCCTATTTATTGCATGCAAAATGGTACTGAAAAATTTACACATTAGATTGAAACAGTTGAAATGTAGAAACCTGTGTGAATGAGCACTTTGTGTCAGCAGTGTTCACTTTGTTATGAGAAATTTTGTGACTGGCACACTAAACTAATCCATTCTCTTTACAGGTGGTCCTCTCAGTCCAACTCTGAATTATGTTCCTCTGCTTGTCTTAAGCAACGCTGCGTGTCTTACTTACTATCCCGATCTCATCAAATCTTCTCATATCTGTACTAGTGGTTCAACACACAGTGGCCCTTGCGATGTAAGTTATGTCCAGTGTTTAATGTGGAGAAGTATTAATTTTGCAACTTTCAACATTTAATTCATCAAGCATACATAAAGCAAATGTTGCTGTCAGGTTTTGAAAATAACTGCCTGTATCATTATAAACCAGTTTGTGTGTGAGGTTATATATATTTTTGTGTTGTTTGCACTGCACATGTACACATAAATACATCTTGGATCCCTGTCTTCGTCAGGAAGAGACCAATATGATAACTGCTTGTTGACACATCATATTGGGCCATTATAATGAAAGGTACGACAACCTAACAAACATCTCCAATTCACGCCATATGAATATTTTCCCTTCACCTATATGCAGCCTTTCTCATATAGTTTCCCTGTCCAAACAGGAGCTGTGCATGCTACATGCACAGCTTCTGGTTGCTTTGTGGGTACTTATAATGTCTGATTATATTTTAATTCATTTATTTGTGGAGGATGAGATCTTGAAATGCAGGCTACAGAATATAAATGTAACTTCCCTTCTTACTGAGTTCACCTTTACACAGATGTTTAAATTTTAATTGCGGCATATCTTACTTGATGTTTAACCCTTTAACTGCCAATGACGACTATAGTCGCTCATACATTTAATGTTATTAAATGACAACTGAAATTTAATCCGGTAGCCTAAGGGTTAATAAACTCTGTGGTTGTTACTAGAGACAAATTTCATTCACATTATGTTCTAAAATATATTTTTTGTTCCCCAAATATTTTAAGTATTTCACCCTATATAGGTGCATGAGAAATGAGAAATCTGAATAAAAGCAATATTTTGCCTACATTTGAGACTATTATCGAACTTTAAAAAAATATTGAGAAACTAATTTTTAAAATATGGGTACCAAATGTACCGCTTCTGCAAAAGAAGGAAGTTTTTTTGCTCTGTAATCGAAGGGTTACAGGAAAAGAGGCAAGCAGTGAAACTTCTCAAGTTTAACAACTTCTTTAAACAACAAGCACAAAATAACACAATTGAAACTTCGGACGAACCTGTCCCAAACACATAATCTCAGTAATATAAAAATCCCCTGTTTGCTTTTTGAATGAAATGAACTCAACAATCTCCTGACATAGACAGTCCTCCTGAAGTTCCGTTACCCAACTCTTCTCCATCACCTCCACTCCATCACACTATTATCCACGCCCCCTTTATTTCTATCATTGTTTCTTTTTGTTACTTCCCTGCATAACACATTCACAGTAAAACAATATTGTGCTGTTCATATCCTGGCTTGCAATGCAAATCCACTTATTCACATTACTGTGTGAAGAAATCAATGTGAAAGCAACATAATTTCGAGTGATATATTCACAGCCCTGGAATGCATCTCACATATTAGTTTGGAGCTGACTGTATATGTATATCCATATAAATCTTGGGGAAGTTTTAGAAACTAACACTTTTGGTAATAATGTTTCAGGGGGACAGTGGTGGTCCTTTGGTGTACAATAACGGTATAACCTTCACGCAGATCGGAGTAGTAAGTTTTACGTCGACTTTGGGATGTAACTTTGGCTACCCCGCAGGCTATGCCCGTGTCTCATCTTTCCTGGATTGGATAAAGACAACCGCAGGACTTTAGCATGCACTAGAAGATACAGTAAATTTGGCTGTTGATCCTAGCTGTGTATGAAGGCACTGCAATTACATGTAGTTCTATTGTAAATATGCTGAATAAATGTAGTCATATGTAATTATGTATCATACATCTGGATTTCAACTTGTAACAGTATTAGGTTATCTGTGTAAACTGCAGTATGTATACATTCTAACACACTGTCCTAAACCAACCAATCCTAACAACTTTCTTCAATCAATCATTTTCCTGAACACTTCACAATGAATTACCTGTAACTTACCAAATTCACAGCTGTACAAAGACACAAAACTGTTGTTTGATACACTTTCTGGTCCTGAGGCTGAACCAGCCTCCTATTTGGTGGGTACTGCAGGCTTCTTCCCCGGAGTACAGCAACCACACCATCTAGCTGTCTATTCACCTCCATCTAGTGCCAATATTTTCGTGTAGAACTGTACCTCCTCTCCCCAGTATGCCTTCATGGCGTACCCAGGAAAGGCTTTAACTTTACCGTTAGTAAACTACACTGTTTTGGACAGCAAGCAGGACAATTGATGAACTCAAGCATAACAAGCAGTTATAAAAATTAAAATCTGAGTTTTCCAAGAACGAGAATTCATCCTGCAGTATTTTGGTTAATGGTATGAAATAATTTATCTGGTGGGTGCCAACGGTTGTAATGTACAACACCATGCATACTTTCCCAAATTCACTATCAGCAACACCTTAGTCTGTCTGCCAACTGACGTTGAGCACTGGACCAGGGTCACATGTGACTCGTCTCAAGGCAATGCTCCTGGCTTTTTGTGGACTGATTAAATGGCACAATACTCATGCCAGGTATGAAGACAGGCCTGTGGCTAAGAAACGTCCCCTACACACTTTATGAAATATTTTAATTCCATTCCACTATCACAGTCTCTCACACATTAATGGATCACACTCGCTGTTTAACTGCTCAAGACCAAGATGGAAAATTAGTTGGAGTTATGACGAGGGTCACTGCATACAATATCCACCTAATTTTCATTTTGTATATACTGTTTTCATCATTTTATCTCAATTGTCTTTTTCAACTCCACACATTCTCACTCGTGGTTGGCAGTCAGTGACCATAAACGGGACCAAAAATTTAAATCAAAGATACGCAGTGTAGTATAACTGACAGATGTACTGAACACTTGACACTCTCTACAGAACATGTTTTGGAGAAGGTTTCCAAAATGTTGTTCTACAGTGAAACAAGATGACGTGCAGTGTCCAATGTATGTCAGTTCAATGGCACATCATAAATATAAAACTATTGTTTACTTTTCATACATCCACAACGTTCAGTTGTTTAACGTTGGAACCCAAACAGCAAAAGACATCCACAAAGAAAACTACAAAATACATATCCAAGAGGCAAATGACTTCATGAAGCACATTCGTTAAAAAGTAAACAGTTTCTTAACTATACAGAGTGTCCCAGGAGGAATGTAAAATTCTTCGGGAGAGTGTTCCTTATGTTAAACTATACCGATATAACACAAAACATCTATATCCAATGTTGAACGTTTACGGAGATAATGGCCAGAGAAGTTTGAAACTTTGACAGCTGTTACATACTTATTGATTACAAATACATATTGAAACTGGCAGGAATATGTGGTTTCTGTAATGTTAATATCTGTACTTAACATCAAAGTAACTTGTGAGTGACATAAAGCCATTAAATTGAACTTCAAAAACTCTCGCACTAATGCCGCAATTGTGTTAGGGTTCCAAGCACTTTGCATATCTGGCAGCAATGAAGTACTGTCTTATCGCATTGGGCGGAGCTCGTGCGCCATAAAACTAGCCTACGTACGCTATTCACGCAGTCAGATGACTACTGGGAGGGGTGGCTTCATTGCACTTTAAAGGTTAATGGGCTACATCTGTAGACGTACAGCACGCGGAAATGCAAGATGTCTACACTTTTCTCTGGCCATTATCTCCGTAACCGTTCAACTTTGGATATAGGTGTTTTGGGGTATATCGGTATAGTTTAACGTAAGGAACACTCTCCCGAAGTATTTCGCATTCTTCCTGGGACACCCTGTATAATAGGATTTTATTGTTATATACAATTTTATACAGCCTTGTAAAACCGAATGGGATCCCATCGTGTTGCAACACCTTTATTAATTTCACATATATCTATCTTTGATCTTAACTCTTAGGAACCTGATGATGGTCTAATGAAGGACCGAAACATGTCGTCCTAATAGTAATAAAGTTTATGAAGAATTTACTTTGTTGTGTTGGATGGTCTTATCAATATACTATAGTTTCTTAACTAGTCAAGGAATTCTCTGCCCTGTATGGAACATGAATGTTGCCAGCAGGTATACTTCAGTGTTTTGTGTATCGCACTGTTCATCGTCAGGAGTAGTGTCAGGTCCCAAATTATTGAGCAAAGCATGGTTTACACACTGATTTTTATGTTAACTGACAACTGCTCAATAATATTAAGAGGTAATCTCTACTGTATTTCACCCTTATTTAAAAAGAAATAGTCTTTTTTACCTCATAAACCCCAATAAGGAAACAGTCAAGTTTATAATATTCAACACGAGGTACCTACAACTATGTCCACAACAAATTGTAGAAACTGGACAGAAAACTGAAACATAACTAAAATACTCATTTGTTTGATTTGCACTTGGCAAATGGCTGAAAGAAATATTCAGAAAGATTATCTAATAATTAAATAAGTTGATAACATATAGTGTTACAAAATTCTGTTTATTTTCTATTTAGGAATTTACAGCGACATGTTTCGGCTCTTAGAAGCCATCTTCAGGCTGAAAATAAAAGATTGTATAAATAGTACAGTGCCATTAAAAATCTTCAGAAGTTCAGTCTATTACTGTACTGTTGAAGATGTAGAAAACGTTTCCATAGTAAAGCATAGCCACCATCTTGTTGTTGTCATAATGTTGCCATAGTAACACATATCCGCCATCTTGTGGTGGCTCGGGGTACGCTGTGACGTCATCGATTTTGTCTGTAGACCCCCCATCAATCGAAAACATAGATGTATTCTACATCAAAAGAAACCTAATTTAAGACATATATATATACAACACACACTCTCCTTCTTTCACTCTCTCTTCCCCTGAATTATATGCACACAGCACCCACACTGGCATTTAAATTATACCACGTGATATTGTGTCACTTGGTAAGTTCCCATTGTCTCACAAGTAAACGGTATTCAACTGAAAGATTTTTGAGTTTATTAGCTTCTGCTTGTTTCCTCCACTGTTTTCACAACCTGGAACTTTCTTGCTGCAATGTAATTATTTTTTTCTCAGCATAGTTGACCACTGGTTTAAATTGTGCTCATAACTTAGTTCAGTTTTACTCCAAATGCAGGTCGCACATGTAGACCTCTTCTCTATATAACCTGTTATTTTAAGTGAACAATAAATGAGTTTCAACACTCTCGATTGGAACTAAAATTGCCATGTCTTGCTCTGTTATTTCTCTCGTCTACATGACGATTTGGTAAAGCAGGTCTTGGTTTGGCTCAGCAGTATCCAGTTGGTTCGGTCTGGTATGGCACTTCATATATGAATCTCTGATGACCTCACAAATTCAGGCATCATTCTTAAGGAAAAAACCTTTTTTCTTATATTTCAATAAACACAGTTTCACTGAAGGGTATAATGAGCCCCAGAAGGTGATTGGAAGGAACAGGGTATAAAACTGTCACGACATATGTGGAAATAAAATGCCAACTAGATGCAACAGAGGTTTTTATTGCAGATCTTATTGCTTGCTCAACAAGTTCCGGGCATCATTATGCCCATCATCAGGAGCTCAAGAGAATTATACAGTGGTTGCTGCGTGTGGTATTTTGTGCTGTGTTTTTTCAAGTAGCTGGTCGGGTGTGGAGCTGAGAGTTATGCGTCCGGTTTGCAGGATGCTGGTTTAATGATGCCCGAAATATGTTGAACAAGCAATAAGATCTGCAATAAAAACCTCTGTTGCATCTTGTTGGCATTTTATTTCCACATATTAACGACGATGCACGGTCAAAACACATCAAATTTGTCACGACATATTTTAGGGTATTCATCTGGAGATACTGAGGAGAATCACAAAAAATCAACCAGATCAGTTGGTGTCCTGTCTAAGATTCAAACCTATAGCCTCTAAAGTGTATGTCAGAAGTGTTTATGCTCAAGACGACCTGATGAGCAATTCATGTCACGGAGATGCGATCTGACATCATAAGTCACTCCGGTCATTCTTGCCCAGGCGTTACAGGGCTTGTGTGGAGCACCTGTATCTCAAAGATTTTTGAATTCTCTCATTATATGTAAAAGCTGTTCCAAGATTTGTGCACACACTACAGTGTGCACTGGAATATTCAAGCAGCTTCAACACACAACACAGATGAACCACATAAGCCAAAATCACTTCTGATCACTTAACCATAGAATCTGAAATCTTGCGCACACAACAAACTTGGAAGCCCAGAACATCACATCCATATCATAGGAAGGTTACAATGTGGTGACCTGCTGCAAACATAACACTCCAATTAATACAAATGATACAAGCTAAAAGCCTCAACACGATACCGAGGAAAAAGAATTTTTATTATTTATTTGAAAACGTCTGTAAAATGTAACAAGATGGTGATAACTTTAATTTATATAATATAATCTGCTTTACACAACACAAGCATAGAGAGAATTACAAAAAAACTGGGACCAGACAAGGAAGGTCTCGTAGGAAAGAGCTATATAATTCAAAATCTTATGCGCCCAGTCATTTCAAATAATATATTTCATATACTGGGCTGCTTCTCACCAGATCTGTGTCAAATTTACAACTCCAAATACTAAAATGCATGTTCTTTCAAAACTTATAAGGAATATTTATCTTTTGTACACACTAAAATCTCATTTGTAATAAAGAAAAAATCGGATGTTTTTACTGAATTTCACACACATTCAATCACTTATATTCATTCACACCTACTCCCCGTCATCATTCTTGTAATACGGGGTTACTAGCATCACCTAGCTGTATACAGGAAACTATGACTAATTTGCACTGCAATCAATTTACATATCTTGCCTATAAATTTGCTGATAGAAATGATTTACACAGTTGGCAGATAAATCCTACTTCCAACAAACTTACAAACCAACTTACAAAACTTAATGATTCTTGATATTCAAGAGAAACAACAACCCTAAAAGCGTCTTTGAAAGTTTCCTCTGCCACCTACAAAATTAGCCCTAATGCACACAGTGAACGCTGCCCTGCAGTTCATGGTGCTAATTTCACAGTCATTTATATTTAGAATGCCACTTTGTTCTGTGCTTGCTACTCCATCTTGTCAAATTCGGCGCACGACATTCGAACAGACTGAAAGAGCTTTGAAATAAAACGTCGTCACTGATTTGCCCTTCAGAATATTTTAATGTTTAAAACCTTCTTAGGTTAACTGCTGCTTACATTTGTACTCTGGAAACAGCCAATTGTTGTCTAAAGCAAGACAAAGATGCATTATTTACTTAAATGCAGATTTCAATGAACTCCACGGTGCACAGTCCTCCTCTGAGTGCTAACAGCCGCTCAACTAGTCAGCTAGTGACTGCCAATTATGAAGCCTTAAAGTACAGAGCACCACACAATAACTGTCTGAGAAACAATTTTAATATTACCCTGTACCTCCAACCAACATTTAATATGAAATATACATCTCATCTGTGCTGCATGTCCAGTCCATTTCATCCCACAATTCCTACGTCATTTATTAGATTCTTCTTACGTCATGAGTTGTCAGAAACCCCCCACCCAACCCACAGTGCAACTCCTCAGATGGACTGACAAACAATTTTTACTGGTCATTCAGTTTAATTTTAAGAATATGGATGATGTTGTGAATGAACCAACGCAATTAGAGTGCTGTGCAAGTGGTATATATACAAGCACACAAGCCTAGAATTCATTCAGGTGGTCATAAGCCTTACTTACTATAAACTATCAGTACTCTTGACTTCTCAATACCTATTAGTTTTACGATGAAAATGATCATTAAGATTAAACCTGTTTCACTCTGCACATTAGGCTAGAATTACTGTACTAACATTCTACTGTAGCCATCAGTGTGTTTTTAGTTCCACCCAAACTTCTTCTTCTTCTTCAGTCGGCGCTAGTAGTATGGGGTGCGGTATAGGCCAACATTTTGGAAAAGTCAGCTTGGTAGAACCTGAATTAGAGGGAGACGTTTCGGCAGCACCGTTTGGTGATGGGTGCAAGAAGGGCATAAGAGGCGCGAAAGATCGGTAGGGCGTGTTACGCGAGGAGAGGG
>Ga0209737_10002809_pt1 | contig 12155 bp, 12 predicted proteins | sample TergutCu122P3_FD_187284 | JGI IMG/M metagenome (GOLD analysis project Ga0209737, IMG submission 187284) | Cubitermes ugandensis P3 segment gut microbial communities from Kakamega Forest, Kenya - Cu122 P3 (SPAdes) (version 2) | ecosystem: Host-associated > Arthropoda: Insects > Digestive system... | reverse complement strand
AAAGCTGGTTTTACCTTTACGGGTTGGAGTGGGTCCAACAGCGACATGCCACAGACTTCCGTAAGCGTTGCTCAAGGATCTGTCGGTGACTTGACGTATACCGCTAACTGGACACCCGTAGGCGCACCTCCTCCGGTTGACCCACCTGAGCTTCCGGGTAACGACGGAACTGGAACGCCATCAGGCCCTGTACTTGGGAAGCCAGGCGATAGTGCGAAACTTCCTAAAGCAGGTGACACATATTCCACTACTCTAATTACAGCGGTGCTCGCAGTAATTGCAGGTACGGTTCTGTTGTTCGCTGCCAGGAGAAGGACCCAAGCAAAGTTTGATATATAAGCATATGCTACTGAGAGTCTTACCCCTCTCTGTGTGCATAGTAATGGGGCTGTAACATAAGTTCCTAAAGAAGAAAGAACGGGGCCTCGGAAACGGGGTCCCGCTTTGGTTTTTTGAAAAAGCTTTCGCCACACTGTTTTTCAAGATTAGATTCGCTTGACAGCAATCTCTACTATCTGCCATACTACATTACATAAGTAATGTAGTATGGAGGTGGAGCGTTGAAAGTCGATTACGACAGCATCAAACCCATATATCTACAGATCGCTGAAGCGATTGAAGACGACATCTTGACGGGTCAACTTTCCGAAGGCGGCCCCGCATACTCGCAACTAACTCTTTCAAAAGAACTGGGCGTAAACCCTGCTACTGCCGCTAAAGGCATCAATGTGCTTGTGCAAGAAGGTATGCTTGAGAAAAAACGCGGTCAATCTATGACGGTGACCGTTGGCGCGAAGAAGAGACTTCTCGCGCTCAGGCAAAAAGGCGGCCTTCAGCCTCTCATTAGAAGCCTTGTCACTGAAGCGCGAAAAATGGAGCTGAGCGAAGAGGAAGTGCTTGGCATGCTTCATGATTGCTTCAGGATGAACTCGCGAGGGGAGGGCGGCAATGGCTAGCATAACAGTACAGGCGAGACAGCTGTCGAAGTTCTTTGGGAAGAATGTGGCGATAGATAACGTTTCCTTCTCCATAGATGATAACGGCATCATCGGTCTTGTCGGTCGAAATGGAGCAGGAAAGACAACGCTGATGAAGCTTTGTGCAGGACTGACGTCTGCGAGTGCAGGCGAGCTGAAACTTTGGGGAGAGAGCCCCCTGAACAATCTAGCGGTACTCTCAAGGCTGATTTACAGCTATCATGATGTCGCTTATTCGAGTGCGCTGAAACTGAAGGCGATACTTGGCGACTATGATGCATTGTTCCCCGATTTCGATCGCATTTTCGCAGAAGGTCTTCTGTCATACTTCGATCTTGATCTCGAGGCAAAATATGCGAAGCTATCGAAAGGTATGGCAAGCACATTCAATTTCATCTGTGCTCTGGCTTGTCGCGCACCACTTACTATGCTTGATGAACCTACATTGAGCATGGATGTCACGGTACGAAAAGCCGCCTATGAGATTCTGGTGCGAGAATACAGCGAGCATCCTCGGATATTCATCATTGCGAGTCACTGGACATCGGAGATTGAAGGATTTTTGGATGCGCTCCTCATCATGGATGACGGCAAGCTCATATTGCATGATTCCATCGAGGGGATGCGTCAGAGCGCCTATCAGCTTGAGGGTGACAAAGCGATAATCGCCAAGTTCGCTGTAGGAAAAGACGTGATCCATCACCAGGTGGGCGAGACGAAGAGTATCGCTGTTGTGCGTGAGCCTGCCAGCGATATGCTTGTGCGAGAAGCACGAGAAGTCGACCTGAACCTCTCAGCCGTCCGTCCCGAGGATCTTTATGTGTATCTCACGCATGAGAACAAAGGGGGTGACCTGGAGTGCCTATGGCAAAAAGTGTAAAGAGCGAATTCATCAACGCCGGGAAGCTCTTCAGATTGAAGCTGAGGGATGCTCGCAAGGGGATACTCGTTGCCCTCATCATTACACTTGCCATAACTTTGGTGAACATAGTGGTGGCTTTGCAGTGGTTTACCAGCAGCTTGGGAGCATTTACTGTTCGATATTTCCCGGACTACTCGGTGTTCTTACTCGTTCTTGCCCCTATCATGATTGCCGCTCTTACTTGGCAAGAGGCTATAGGTCAGAATTCGATATACCCGCAAACAGATTTCAGTCGCTTTCTCTCCGCGCAAGCCTTCAGTCTCTTCTTGGTGTTCCTTGCGCTCTGCTTCGTATTGGTTTTGTATGTGTTGCTGTTTGCCCTTTCTTATCTTATCGGTCTGTGGTATCCGATTGCTATCATAGGTCTTTATTTCAACTTTGGTTTTCTGCTCTCGGGTTTTTTGGCTGCGTTCATCTACCTAGCTATGGTGACGACGGTCATCTCGTTCATTGCTCAGGCGATCAAGGCATTCAAGCTCTATGCGGTAATCCCTGTTGCAAGCATCGCTCTCTTCTACCTTCTGTATCCGGTATATCAAGAAGGAATCTCTTTCCCATTCCAAGGTGTCTTGAATGGAGTTCGCGCAATGTTCAGTGAGCTCGTCAATCTGATTTTAGAACCCAAGACTCTGGGATTATTTGTGTTGGTGTGTTTTTTCATCAGCATCGCATTTTTTGTAGCAAGCTTTGCGATAAAGAGGAGCACCTTGGACGACAGAGATGCGGAGCGACTGCCCTGGATGCTTGCCGTAGTGTTTGTGCCATACATTGCGTTGACTCTCTTCGTCGGTGCGTCTTTGTATACGACCCAGGTGGAATTACACTCACCAGCCGTGGAAAGGGTGATACATCTGGGCGAGGGTTATATCGAAGAGAGCAACGTTCTGGTCGTTCCTATCTGGTCGATGATGAACAGGATTCAAGAAGGTCACATAGGCAGCAGTCCATACGAGGTGCGTACAGACTTGAATGTAGAGTAGGAGAAATATTGTTTATGTACTTAGGCTTATGCCTGAGAATAATAAGGAGACAGATTAAGACGATAGAGAAGGAGGAGTTTACTATGCCACTAAAGAACACCGATGTTATGAAGTTTCTGGCAGTCTGGGAAATGGTGCACGAAATGGCCGACGAGGGGATGAAGGCCTCTATCGCTCGTGGCGCAAACACGAGCAAAGGCGACATGGCTTCTGACCCGAGTGCGTTCGTCGACGGTCTTGCCGCAGTAATCGATGCCAAGAAAGAGGTCATCAAGGCCGAGCTTATCGCTGGTGAGGATGCGGAGCTCGAGAAAGACGAAAGTGCGACTGCGCAAGCTGTCGCAGAAATGCGTTATGAGGTTGCTGAATTGCGTGGCAGGATGGAATCGATGAGCGCGACCATCGATGCTATTGCTGCGAAGCTGTAGGTTGCGAGAATAATGAGTTCTCGTAGACGAGAATTATTCTGGGTAATCACGAAACGGTGGTGGCGGGCTGCAGCAAAGTCGCGCTTTGGATTTGTGCCCGTTGCTCAGCGTCGTGAGATATTCGCACGTGAGCTGCGCAAGGCTTTCGAGGAACTCGGTCCCGCTTTCATAAAGCTGGGACAGCTCATCTCGATTCGTCCCGATATGTTTCCTCCGCAATACGTGTTTGAGATGGAGAACCTGCGGGATTCGGTCACCCCGACGTCTTTCGACGTCATAAGACCGGTGATCGAGCATGATTTCGGGCGACCTCTCGAAGAGATATTCACTTCGTTTGATATCACGCCAATCGGATCGGCATCAATCGCGCAGGTGTATCGTGCGACGCTCGCCTTTGACTATAAGCCGGTTGTCGGTGACTTCATGCCGGAAGGCTCAGAGCTTGCCATCAAGGTCATTCGACCCGGCAGTCTGGATACCATACGTGCTGATATAGGTATCATCACGCCGATTGTATTGAGGCTTGCGCGTCTCAAACGCCTGGAGCGCTTCAACCTACCGCTACTGTTGGAGGAATTCTCAGAGTCGATTATCTCAGAGTGCGATCTTCGTGTTGAGGGTCGTGTCTCAGACAGGTTCGCCTTCGACTTCATCGATGACCCTTATGTCACAACAGCGACCATCGTGTGGCCGCTTGTCAGCAAGAATGTCCTGACCATGCAGTATGTGGAGGGTTGGCATCTGGACCAAGCCGAAGCGGCGGAGGCAGCAGGTGTCGATGCGCGCTTCCTCGCAATCTATGGTGCCAATGTCTTCATGAAACAGGTGATGGTGATCGGACGCTTTCATGCGGATATGCATCAATCGAATCTACTTCTGACACCTGATGGGAAGATCTGCTACATAGACTTCGGTATTATGGGCGAAGTTCCCGATGAGAGCAAAGAGGCGATCGCCCAGGTTCTTGCCGCAACGGTCTATGCTGATGCGAAACGCGCCATCAATTATTCGGCAGATCTGGGGCTCGTTGTTGTGCCGGAAAAACAGGATGAAGTGATCGCCAGCGTCGCGGCACTTATGAAACGCACCTTCTCGCAAACACCGCGCGACGTACGTGGATTCGCGATAGGCTTCCTCTCTATCATGAACGAGCAGAAGGTGGCCGTTCCGCGCGGCTTCGGTCTCTTGATAAAGGCACTCGTTGTGGTCCAGGGCTGTGCGCAGACGGTATATGACGATATAGATATCGTGGATGCGGCAGAAGAGTTCACCACAGAGCTAGTACTCAAGCACATGCTACGTCCTGCACGCCTTTACAAGCGAATCCCTCTCGCTATAGACGCTGCGATTGGCGAGCTGATCGGCTAATACAAAACCGAGGAGTGCGTCTGTTGTGGGCGCACTCTTTCCTTGTGATTTCCACACCCAGGGCCTCATGTGATACGTTAATATCTGCCCATGAAGCAGAAATGGAGTGTGTGGTGAAAAGGTATCCAGCGACCGAAAAATATGACAGTACGTTTGTTTCTGAAAATTGGATGGGGCCTAATCCGCTCTGGCTTCTCGAGGAACTCTGTGAGAACCTTGACCTGAGACCTGGCATGCGTGTGCTTGATCTGGGTTGTGGAAAGGGATTGACCTCGATCTTTTTGGCGAAGGAATTCGGTGTCACCGTGTTCGCCACCGATCTGTGGATAGGCGCGACTGAGAACTTCGAGCGATTCAAGCAGATGGGAGTATCCGATCTCGTATTCCCGATTCATGCGGAGGCGCATGCGTTGCCTTATGCGGATGGCTTTTTCGATGTCGCTATCGCAATCGACAGCTATCACTATTTTGGAGCCGACGAAAGATATTTTCCTGAAACCCTCTCAAAACTTGTAAGGTCCAGGGGTCAGTTTGGAATCGTCACACCGGGATTCAGTAAAGAGTTCGACAAGGGCTATCCTGATACACTTAGAGATTTTTGGAATGATGAGATGTGGACATTCAAAAGCACTCAGTGGTGGCGAAAGCTTTGGGAGAAAACAGGGATTGCCGAGATAACCGCCTGTTACAACATGGCTGACCCAAAAGATATATGGCGCCCATATGCTGAATGGGAAGATGCTCACGAGGATCACGAGGTGTCCGAAACAGCTTTTATCGATGCTGACACAAATGACGACCTGGCATTGATCGTGATGGCCGCGGTTAAGAAGTAACCCTGAAAGAAAACACCCCACGTTTGACGCGGGGTATTTTATCAAGCTGCTTGAAGAATAAGACTAGTCAAGCACGGTAATCTTTTCGATAACAGGCTGTGCGCCGGATTGAACTGTTCCATTGTTATCGATAACAGGAGTCTCCGTTGCTATTCTGTCCACGACATCCATTCCTTCGAGAACTCTACCGAATGCCGCATACTCGCCGTCAAGGAAAGTGCTGTTTTGGTGGACGATAAAGAACTGGGAGCTTGCGCTGTCAGGATGTCCTGAGCGAGCCATTGAGATGACTCCGCGTACATGGCTGATAGTGTTTTGGACACCATTGCTCACGAATTCACCCTTGATGTTGTTTCCTGATCCGCCCATACCGGTGCCCTCAGGGTCGCCTCCCTGAATCATGAAACCATCGATGATGCGATGAAAGGTCAACCCATCATAAAAACCGGATTTTGCCAGCTCAAGAAAATTCTCAACGGTGATTGGTGCTTGTCCGGAATCTAATTCCACAATGATACTGCCATAATCTTTTACGTCAATCTGTACTTTGTGCATTTCACCCTCCTGGTTAGTCGTGCTTTCCGTAGACGCTTCTGACCCGGTATCGTTTGCCGCAGGTGCCTCTGCGTTCTCCATGTTTCCACAGCCTGCAAGTGCAAAGATGGTTAATCCCATAATCACTATAAGAGCAAGAAGCCTGTAAAACTTTTTCATACCTATCCTTTCAAGTAATCGATTCATCATCGAAACTCAGGCAATAATAGCACATGTCTCATTTAATGCGATGTGCCCTTGATGAGTTTTTTGACAGGAGTCATGATGCCTACAATCAAAAGACCCGCGACAATTCCGAATAACGCTGAGATAAGAGCATCAGCACCCCACAGTAGCGTACCGTTTGCAATCGTGTGCGTGAGGCTATGGGAGATGTTCTCGAAAAGAGGTAAGCCGATTTCTGCAAGGTTCACGATAAGAAGATGGCCTCCCACCCAAAGCATGGCGGCAGTACCTACTATTGTCAGAAGCCCGAAAACAACCGGCATAAGATCGACAAGTCTTACTCCGAACTTGCGCAAGGAATCGCTATCCTTGGCGACACCTCGCAGCGCGATCCAGCGACCGATATCATCAAGTTTGATGAGAAGCGCAACTGCTCCGTAAACGAGAGCTGTCATCATGAGTCCGACAAGTATGAGTGTCGCAAGCTCCATCCACCATATATCGGTTGCAATGTTGGTGAGAGAAATAAGCATGATCTCTATGGAGAGTACGAAATCAGTTGTGACCGCACTACGGACAATCGAACTTTCATCCTTGGGCGTCCTTGTGAGTGCTCGCTTCGCATTTTCAGTATCGGATTTTCCATGGATAATACGGTGGACTATCTTTTCGGCTCCTTCATATACCAGGTAGCATCCTCCCAAAACGAGAGCCCAAGGGAAAACCCAGGGGGCGACCGCACTCAAGAGCATGATTGCAGTAATGACTATGCCTTTATTGACAAGCGAGCCCCGCGCGATCCTCCAGACCATAGGCAATTCGCGTGAAGGTGATATACCTTGAAAGTATTGAGGGCTGACTGCGGCATCATCGATCAGGATGGCGGAAGTCTTGGAGGCCGCCTTGCTAGAACCTGCAACTATATCATCAACGCTTGCTGCCGCAATCTTTGCCAATGCTGCAATATCATCGAACAAAGTAAAAATCGTACTCATAGCCAACCTCACTCCCACATGTGGCAACTCTTCCATCTGCATTATAGCTTGTTCTTGTCGAGCAGAAAGAGGCTCTCATCAACAAGAAAGGGTAAACTGCTAAAATGACTTCTATGAATGAGACTATTCGCATAGAGCAAAACGGTCCACTTACGGGCATTGTGACCGTCGAGGGCGCAAAGAATTCTGCGCTCAAACTGATGGCGGCTACACTTTTGATGCCCGGAAAAACGACCTTGACGAATGTACCGAACATCGCTGATGTTTTTGTCATGGTCGAGGCACTTTCCGCTCTGGGTGTGGTTGCTGAGATGACGGCACCGCACACACTTACGCTCGATACCTCCAATCTCACAAGTCATCGCGCTCCCTATGAGATAGTAGCCAAGATGCGCGCATCGACAGCGGTTCTCGGCCCCCTTGTGGCGCGGGCAGGAAAAGCGAGCGTCGCGCTTCCCGGTGGATGCAATATAGGTTCGCGTAAAATCGATATGCATATTTCCGGTCTTGAAGCCTTGGGTGCGACGTGTACTATCCGACATGGATACATTGAGGCCGAGACACCTAACGGCCTGCAGGGAACCAAGGTCGATTTGGCCTTTCCCAGTGTTGGCGCGACGGAGAATCTCATTATGGCTGCGGTTCTTGCCAAGGGCACGACAGCAGTCACTAATGCTGCACGTGAACCGGAAATCGGTGACCTGATTGACTTTCTTAATGAGGCGGGTGCCCGTATCGAAGGAAAAGATACTTCGACTTTGATTATCGAGGGAGTTGAAAAACTCTCACCTGTACAGCATCGGGTAGTAGGGGATCGCATCGAGGCCGGAACCTTTATCGTTGCGGCATGTATCGCCGGAGGTCCTCTTACCGTGAAAGGCTTTGACCCAAAACACCTTGGTATTGTGCTGGACAAGCTTGAACAAACAGGCGCGCAAATCGAGCGCCTCGAAGATGGTGTGACCGTTGATGCGGGAGAGACGATCAAACCTGTCGATATCCAAACGTTGCCGTATCCGGGCTTTCCCACCGATATGCAGGCTCAGATGATGGCATACCTGACTCAGGCTGACGGATCATCGATAGTGACGGAAAACGTATTCGAGAACAGATTCATGTTCGCTGATGAGATCGGGCGAATGGGTGCCGATATACGCATCGAGGGGCACTATGCGCTCGTAAAAGGAAATACACGCCTTTCAGGAGCACCGGTTGCGGCACCCGATCTGCGAGGCGGCGCGGCATTGGTTCTTGCGGGGCTCATCGCTGATGGCACGACCGAGGTGAGCGACGTGTATCATATCGATCGCGGTTATGAAGAATTTTGCAGTAAACTGCAACAGGTCGGCGCCTCTGTCGAGCGCAAAACGCACGAATCCTAAATCCAGGCATTCGAGCGATATGCAGATAAAGTAACATCTTTATTGATTTTTGTTGAATCACGGTTGAGTTTGACATACTGTTAAGGGTCAACCCATCCCTTGCGGATGGTTTGTTTATACGACAAGAAATGAGTATATGGGACGCCATAGTTCTAAAAAGAGAGTTCAAAGGCGGTCGACGTCAGTTACGCCTTCATCGGGTGTACCTGAGCGTCTGCGCATGCAGGTGAAACAACGCAGAGCCAAACGTCGCCGTGTCGTCATGTCTATTCTTATTACTTTCAGCATACTGCTCGCAGTTGTGGTTGCTGCCGGAGCATTGTGGATCTGGGACATAACAGGTGATATCAAAATTGTTAATTCAGAAGGAAAAAAGGTAGAGGTCGAGCTTGAGGATAGGCTCGCTGATGAGCCCTATACGGTACTTATTCTGGGATACGACCAAGACGAATGGGATACGAGCCGAAGTGACACGATAATGCTTGCCCGCATCGATGAGCAGGCAGGCAAGATATGGCTCCTCTCCATTCCGCGTGATGTAAAGGTGAACATACCGGGATACGGCACGGAAAAAATCAATGCAGCTTTTTCAATAGGGGGTCCTGAGCTCAGCATTAGGGTAGTCGAGGATCTTATCGGTATTCCCATCAATCACTATATCGGACTTGAGATGTACGGTTTCGTTGACCTTGTGGAGGCGATGGGCGGTATAGAAATCGATGTCCCGATGTATATCGAGCCGGGCGACGAAGAGTGGGAGCCGCCTATTCAACCAGGTCCGCAGGTATTGGATGGATGGCAATCGCTGTGGTTTGTCCGCGCTCGCTATCAATTCGCGGAGCAAGATCTCGCGCGTGCGCAAAATCAGCAATATTTTCTGCAGGCGGTAGCCGATCAGGCGGCACGGACTCCTGTTACAAAGCTGATTGGCGTAGTCAATGCTGTGAGTAACATGATTCAGACTGATATGGGACTCAAGGAATTGGCCCGCATGGCAAATGCGCTCCGTAGTGTCGGCTCCGAGAATATGTATACGGCAACGATTCCGACCATATGGGAAGAGCCTTATCTTGAGTTGGTCCAGCCGGATTTTAATGAGATGATCAGGCAGTTTAAAAATGGTGAACCCATCGGTATCGATCCCGATGAGATCGATGAGGGCGAAGGCCAGGAAAACAATCAGTTCAACAATGATGAGAATGTAGTTCCTGCGGATGTCAGCATAGTCATTCGCAATGGTTCGGACAGAAACGGTCTTGCCGCGCAGGCCTCGACGCTCCTGCAATCAGCAGGATTTACCGTGGGTGAGATCGGGAATGTGCAAAATCCAGGCTCGTATCCCAAGACGTATGTCGTATATCAGGAGAGTCGCGCGCGAGGGCAACTGGTGGCACAGTATCTGCAGCCCGGCGTTGAGGTTCGCGCATCAAATGGGGCGTATGTTTTTGATGGTGATGTATTGATAGTAATCGGTTCGGACTGGGATCTTGAAAAAGTACCCCTTTCGCAGCCTCAATAGGAAAGGGATTGGAACGTTATGGGATTCGATGTTAGGGATATGGCGTTAGCCGAAAGCGGTAAAGAGCGCATTCTTTGGGCAGAGAAAGATATGCCTGTATTGACTTCAATAAGAGAGCAGTTCGAAAAAGACAAGCCGTTCGAGGGTCTTCGGGTTGCCGCATGTATGCATGTGACGACTGAGACGGCAAACCTCATGCGGGCATTCGTTGCGGGTGGTGCGGAAATCGCGCTCTGCGCAAGCAATCCATTGTCCACTCAAGACGATGTCGCAGCCGCTCTCGTCAAATATTACGATACGGCGGTATTTGCTATCAAGGGCGAAGATACCGATACCTATTTCGAGCACATGGATGCTGTCATCGACATGAAGCCCCATATCACAATGGATGACGGATGTGATCTGGTAAGCCGTATCCACTCGCTTCGTCCTGAGCTACTCGATGAGGTTTTGGGTGGCACTGAAGAGACGACTACCGGAGTGATTCGTCTCAAGGCTATGGATGCAGACGGAGAGCTTAAATACCCGATAGTTGCAGTTAACGACGCAAACACAAAGCATATGTTCGATAATCGCTATGGAACAGGTCAGTCGACGCTGGATGGTATCATCCGCGCGACGAACCGTCTGATTGCCGGTCGTACCGTAGTTGTGAGCGGATATGGATGGTGCGGTAAAGGTTGCGCAATGCGTGCTGCAGGCATGGGTGCAAACGTTATCGTGTGCGAGGTCGATCCACTGATGGCGCTTGAGGCTGTCATGGATGGGTTCCGCGTCATGAAGGCTGCTGATGCGGCGCGTGAGGCGGATATTTGGATTACCGTGACCGGTGATATCAATGTAATCGATGAAGCTATGTTTGTGAACATGAAGGATGAGGCTATCATCTGCAATAGCGGTCACTTCAATGTTGAGATCAATATTCCGTGGTTGCGCGATCATGCGGTAAGCGTTCGTGAGGTCAAGCCTCTCGTTGAGGAGTTTGTTCTAGACGATGGACGTACGATCTATTTGCTTGCTGACGGTCGTTTGGTAAATCTTGCATGCGCTGAGGGTCACCCCGCGAGCGTTATGGACATGAGTTTTGCAAATCAGGGTCTCGCAGCTGAGTGGGTTGCAAAGAACAAGGATCTCAAGCCGGGAGTATATGATCAACCTGCGAAGATCGATGATGAGATCGCTCGCCTGAAGCTTGAGTCCATGGGTGTCGAAATCGATGTGCTGACGCCTGAGCAGGAAAAGTATCTGGCCTCCTGGAAAGAGGGAACCGTCTAAATACGCACTCGGCTTTGCCTATGCTATACTCTTAAACTGCGCAATTTGAAACGGACCGTTAGCTCAGTTGGCAGAGCAGGGGACTCTTAATCCCAAGGTCGTAGGTTCGACCCCTACACGGTCCACCATTTGCCTTAAAGAAAGCGCACACGCGCTTTCTCTTTGGAAGTTGTATATGCGGACGTGGCGGAATTGGCAGACGCGCTAGGTTTAGGTTCTAGTGGGCAACCCCCGTGGAGGTTCAAGTCCTCTCGTCCGCACCAAACACACATAGTCCAAACTTTCTAGTTATCATACCGACAGGTGAAAGTTTCAAAGATGTGCTATCTTTCAACTATTCCAAGCAAGGATATGGCGGACTCGGGTGATTTGGGGCACACAGATGGATAAAATACACGCTCAAAAAATGAAAAGGATGACTCCCTATTTAGTTTTCTTCGTCGCCTTGTTTTATGGTCTGGGATTTGTTTTGCCTTTTGAAGTTACCCCGGCCCTGCTTCTGGTTTTTTATCCACTTTGCCTAATCGGAGCTGGTGTGTTTTATGCAATAAAGCACGGGTTCAAATGGTATTTCCTCGTTACAATTCCCTACCGAGTTCACTTCTTTGGGGTTGAGGTCGCCCACCAGATAAAATGACCTCCTAGAGCAATTCGCCAGAAAAGAATCTAGACCAGCTATTTTTTGTCAAGAGTTTGTTGGGTGGCGTTCGAGAATCCAAAAGCATCAAAATCAGAATATGAGATAGACAGATA
>Ga0209737_10002808_pt1 | contig 12158 bp, 9 predicted proteins | sample TergutCu122P3_FD_187284 | JGI IMG/M metagenome (GOLD analysis project Ga0209737, IMG submission 187284) | Cubitermes ugandensis P3 segment gut microbial communities from Kakamega Forest, Kenya - Cu122 P3 (SPAdes) (version 2) | ecosystem: Host-associated > Arthropoda: Insects > Digestive system >... | reverse complement strand
AACAATTATTTATTCAACAAATACTAACATCTTATGCTTAAGAATTTTTTTTTCATTTTGATTCAATGTGCACTGCTGTCTGCTTGGGCACAGGAACTCCCGATAGGTCAATTTAAGGAGTATTTGCCTTACAATAAATTTCGTCGTGTAGCACAAGACGGAGAAAATATCTACGCGGCTACCGGTCAAAGTGTTTTGGTGGTGGATAAATCAAACGGTTCTCACGAGAAGTGGTCTAAACTGAATGGCTTATCGGAAGTGGGAATTGAAACCATCTACGCCGACCAAAAAGGAAGATTGTTTATTGTTTACACAAACTCAAATATTGATATTGTTTATAACTATAAAATTTATGGTGTTCGGGATATTTTAAACAAACAACTTTCTGGTTCTAAGACAATTAATAATGTATTTAGCGCTGACGACATTGGATATATTTCCTGCGATTTCGGAGTTGTGGTTTTAGATTTGAAGAATTTTTTAGTAAAAGATTCCTGGTTTACCATAAGAAAAAACGCTACATACAGAGCTCAGGCTTTTGCTATTCATAAAGGGCGCTACTATTTAGCAACCGATAAAGGCGTTTTTTCGCTTCCTGTTTCGGCTGTTAATCCGGCAGATTTTTCTCTGTGGGAGCAAGAAAACGAACTGTCAAAGTTGTCCTATAAAATATTATGCAGTTACCAGGATAAATTGTATGCTGTGAAAGAAGGCAGTTCCGGACTGGATTCATCGTTTGTTTATCAAAATGCACATTGGAAATATGATAATTTGACAAACCTTACTTACATAAGAAGTTTTGAAGTGAAAAATGACAAAATGTTGGTTTGTTGTTGGGACCACGTTAAAGTTTTCACCGGCAACGAATATAAACTGTATTCTTGGAAACCTGTTCCGCCTGCAAGTTGGCAAAGTGGTTATTGTGCTACTTTTGACGACAAAATGAATGTTTGGGTCGCCGATGCCTCATCAGGATTGGTGTTTTTAGATACGGAAAAAAATACTTACGAAATCATTAAAGCGGAAGGACCTGCAAGTAGCGGCGCATATCATTTATGTTTTCTGGATGGAACATTGGCGGTTGTGCCCGGCGAACGAACCCCCGGACTTTATCCTTCTTACGCTGCCTCAGCAGTAAGCACTCTTAAAAATGACCATTGGTGGTTTCACACACAATTTAATCAATTCAAAAGAGCAAGCTCTTTTAACTCCGTTGCAATTAATCCCTTAGATACTAACGAAATCTATATGGCTTCCTGGGCCGGTGGTCTCTTCAAAATTAATAAAAAAACAAATGAAATTGCCTGTTATAACCGAGATAACTCTATACTAACCGTTCCTCAAAAACGGCTTTCACAAAAGGATACTTCTCACTTCGTTTCCGGTTTGGCTATCGACAAACAAAACAGACTTTGGATGGCGCACTCAGAAGCTATTGATGTTGTTAAAGTTATAGACTTAAAGGATGGGAAATGGTATTCCATAAATATCGGAATCTCCGAAGTAATGGCAGAGCATATCCTAATTGATTCACGTAATTATAAATGGATTACAATTCCAAGGTCATGTCAATTGTTTGCTTTTTCTGAAAATGGCGGCTCACTTGACAATACCGCCGTTCATAAAAGGGCGGAAGTTGACCTTATCGCTCAAGCAAATGTTGCCGGGAACCGAATTACCTGTATCGCAGAAGACAGAGAGGGGCGAATTTGGACAGGATACAATCAGGGTATAAAAGTGATTTATGACGCCGCATCTGTCTTTAACAGAAAAATTTATGCAAAAAATATTCTGTTAGAACAAGATGGATATGTGCAAAATCTTTTTGAATATGAGTATATTACATGTATTGCAGTGGATGCAGCCGACAGAAAATGGGTGGGAACTCTAAATGCAGGCGTATTTCTAATTTCTCCAAGCGGTACTCAAGAACTTTTTCATTTTACAACGGATAACTCACCGCTGTTCTCCAATCAAATCAACGATATTAATATTAACCCGGAAAACGGTGAAGTGTTTATCGCCACAGAAAAAGGATTGTTGTCTTACAAAGGCACTGCAACAGCAGGAAAAGAGAACTACAAAGAAGTATTGGTTTATCCGAATCCCGTGCGTGAAGATTATACAGGTCCCGTTGCAGTAAAAGGTTTAATGGAAGACTCATTCTGTAAAATTACCGATGCTTCCGGTAAGTTGGTGTGGCATGGCTACGCTTATGGTGGGCAACTTATTTGGAACGGAAAAGATTTCTCCGGCAATAGACCGGCAACCGGTGTGTATTTCGTGATGGCATCAAGCAAATCCGGAAAAGAGAAAAAAGTTGCAAAATTTTTGTTCATTCAATAAAAAAAAATATATTTTTGCCGCCTCAAAAACCAACACTCCTCCTTAGCTCAGTTGGTTAGAGCATCTGACTGTTAATCAGAGGGTCCGAGGTTCAAGTCCTCGAGGGGGAGCTATAAAAGAAGGGACAGGTAATGCCTGTCTCTTTGCGTATAAAGACAAAATATGGACTGGCTACAAGCATTAATTTTAGGAATTATTCAGGGATTAACCGAGTTTTTGCCCATCAGCAGCAGCGGACATCTCATTATTGGTAAAGAGATTCTCGGTTTGGAAGCCACCGACAATATCGCTTTTGAAACGGTAGTGCATTGCGCCACCGTATTAAGCACCATCACTATTTTACGAAAAGAGATTGCCACACTATTGCTCAAACTCTTCAAATTGGAATGGAACCCCGAAACAAAATATATCGGTATGATTTTATTTTCAATGATTCCGGTTATGATTGTGGGGCTGTTCTTTAAGAAGAATGTAGAACAACTTTTCGGCGAAGGATTATCGTTAGTGGGTGCGATGTTGTTGGTAACGACGGTATTGTTGGCGTTGGCGTCGTTAAAAAGTTCAAAGTTCAAGGTTCAAGGTTCAATGTTCAAATTTTTGAACATTAAATTTTTGAACATTGAACCTTCGCACGCAAAGCCAATGAATTGGAAGAGTGCCCTCTTCATGGGCATGGCGCAGGCGGTTGCGGTTTTGCCCGGTTTGTCGCGTTCCGGCGCCACTATTGCTACAGGATTGTTAGCCGGCGTAAAAAAAGAAGAAGTGGCAAAGTTCTCATTTTTAATGGTTTTAATTCCCATTTTGGGAGAAACAATGCTGGGTGCTATGAAAGGCGATTTTTCCGCCGCCGTTTCGGGTATTCCAACAAGTTCGCTGATAATTGGTTTTTTTGCCGCTTACTTTTGCGGATGTTTTGCCTGTAAATTTATGATTGAATTAGTAAAGCGAACCAACCTCCTCTGGTTTGCCATTTATTGTGCCATAGCAGGAACTATCGCATTAATCTATTCGTTATGCTAAAAAAAATGATTCACCAAACGCGGTTTGAACTGCCCGAAATAGAGATAAATTTGGAGGGCGATGTTTTGGTATTTGATAAACCCTACCAATGCACCTCATTCGATTTGGTAGGAAAGGTGAAGAAATATATCCGGCAAAATTATTTAAAGGGAGAAGGGAGACAGGAGAAAGGAGAAAGGTTTGTGGCAGACATTCCCCTCCTTTTTAAAGGAGGGGTGCCCGAAGGGCGGGGTGGTTTAAATCAAAAACAAAAGAAAATCAAGGTTGGGCACGCGGGCACGTTAGACCCCCTGGCTACCGGCGTGATGATTGTTTGTGTGGGGTCGTTTACCAAGAAAATAGAACAGTTTCAAAATCAGGAAAAAGAGTACATAGGAACTTTTATGCTGGGCGCCACAACTCCCAGTTTTGATTTGGAAAAACCTGTGGATGAGACGTTTCCCATAGAACATATTACGGAAGAAAAAATTTATGAAACTGCACTGTCTTTTGTTGGGGTACAAGAGCAGATTCCTCCCCATTTTTCTGCGGTGAAAGTAGATGGAAAACGGGCGTATCAACTCGCACGTCAGGGCGTTGAACCAGAAATAAAACCCAAAATAATAACTATTTCCGAGTTTGAAATCACAAGGATTGCCATTCCGGAAGTTGATTTTAGAATTGTGTGCTCCAAAGGCACTTTCATCCGTTCTATTGCCCGAGATTTTGGGAAAAAATTAGAAAGTGGAGCGCATCTGACTGCACTACGCAGAACACGAATCGGGATTTTCCGCGTGGAAGAAGCGATAAAGGTTATTCTTCACCAATCTTCCTAAAAAGCCTTATTCCCTCATCCAAAAACTTCAAATAGTTTTCTACATTTAATTCGTAATAAGTAGGTCCGGTTAAAACATTGCCCTCCGTATCCACGATAAGATAGCAGGGTTGTGAATTTTCTTTGTAACGGTTTTGTTCATAGAACATTGCCTTTTTTCCCAGCATGGTAATGGGGTTGCCGGCATTATCCAATATTTGGTCTTCGGGGGCTAATTTTATCACTTTGTCATCTACATATTGTGCAACAACCACAAAATCGTTGGCAAATTTGGCACGCACCCGCGGATCTTCCCAAACGGCTGCTTCCACATTTCTGCAATTCACACAGCCGTGTCCGGTGAAATCAATAAAAACAGGACGGTTCACTTTTTTTGCAACTCTCAATGCCTGATCTAAGTCAAAGTATCCGAAAATTCCGTGCGGGAGGTGCAGTTTGTCGGCGTAGCGCGGGGCTTCCCATTTGTCTGTTTCATTGAACGCATTGTTGTAAGATGCCGCCTCTTCGCGCACAATCTTGCTGATGTCAAAATCTTGAGTAGGCATGGGAGGCAGCCAACCGGAGATGGCTTTTAACGGTGCCCCGAACATTCCGGGAACTAAGTAAACCACAAAAGAAAAAGTGAAAATAACTAATATGTAGCGGAACCAACTTTTTTGCACCGGCATCTCGTCATCGTGCGGAAACCTGATTTTTCCCAGCAAGTAAAAACCCATCATAGAGAAAATTACAATCCAAAACGCCAGATAAACTTCACGGTCTAAAATTCCCCAGCCGTAAGTTTGGTCGGGGACGTTCAAAAATTTCAAGGCAAAAGCCAATTCCACAAACGCCAACAACACTTTCATCGTGTTCATCCATCCTCCCGATTTGGGCATCGTTTTTAACATTCCGGGGAAAAAAGCAAACAAGGTAAATGGCACCGCAATCCCGAGCGAAAAGCCCAACATCCCGATAATCGGTTTTAAGAACGAACCATCCACAGAATTGAGCGCCACCGCGCCGGCAATGGGCAGTGTGCAGGAAAAAGAGACCAATACTAATGTTAACGCCATGAAAAACACGCCGATAAGTCCGCCCGTGCTTTCCATTTTCGCCGATTTATTCACCCAACTGCTGGGCAAGGCTATCTCAAAATATCCGAACAATGAAATAGCAAAAACCACAAATATCGCTGCAAAAATCACATTAGGGAGCCAATGTGTGCTTACAATATTCGCAAAATCAGGACCAAAAATCACCGACAATAGAATTCCTAACAGTAAGAAAATGATAACGATAGAGATTCCGAAAAAGAGCGCGTATAGTTTGGCTCTTTCTTTCATCTTTAAGAAAAACGAGATGGTCATGGGAATCATCGGAAACACGCAAGGCATGAGCAAACCTGCCAAGCCGCCCAAAACGGCAAACAGAAAAAAGAGAAGGAGCGAATCTTCAGTGTCCGTTTGTAGAGACGTAGCATTCTGTGGCTCTACATTAACAACCTCCTCATTTTCAAAAACACTATCTTCTGTAATAACTTCATCAACAACTGTTTCATTCATTTTCAGTTTTTCGAAACCGGAAACCGAAAACGCAAAACTTTGGTCTATAGCCACGCAGCGTCCATCAATACACGCTTGTCCGGACAGTTCGCCTTTTACATCAAATATCTCATTCTTAAATATTTGTATTTTTTGCTTAAAAGTAACCCTTTTGTCAAAATAGAGCGAGGTGTCGTTGAATTGTGTGTCGTAGAAAACTTTGGGTTTGGGTTCCCACACTTTTCCTATTCTTTTATAATTCGGGGAACTCTTAAAGTCAAACTTCAGGGGCATTTCCATTCCGGTATGATGTTGCGAATAAAGATGCCATTTATCTTTAATAGTAGCGATAAACTGCAATTCCGCAACAGAATCGTTAATTTTTTCGGTTTTAAACTCCCATTTCACGGGTGTTTCCAACCCCCCTTGCGAAAATGCAGGAAAAAAGGGAAAAAGGAGAAACGGAACAAGAAATAAGCTAATTTTTTTCATAGTGATTGGTGATTAAAATATTGATTGAATATTATCCTGAAGTACTTGAAAAATGTTAGATTTTCCAATGTGATAGCAAGAATTTGTAGCCAAACTTGCATATTTTTTCCAGTCTGCTGTTTCAAGTATTTCTTTAATTGTATTTTTAATTTGTTCATTTTCAGTAGTAAAAACCACTGCCATCCCAGATTTGTATTTTACTTCCTCAAAATTATGAACTACTGATATTTTATCATGGAAAGTTGATGAGATATAGAAATCAGCTTTTTGTTCAAAAATCCATTTTTTACCACATTCTCTTTTTTTTGCTAATGAAACAGTATAAACCTTAACATAATCTCCAAATGGTTCTTTGTTATTGTTATTGTACCAGCTAAATTCTTCATTTTCAGATTTATGGTTTTTACTCCATATTTGAAACACACATTTTACATCCACAGTTTTTTGTGTTTCGGGAATATAGAAACTATTTTTGGGCAATCTTTCCGAATGAATGAGGTGAAACCCGCGAACACGGTATTTTACAGAGCCTTTTCCCTTGCTTTCAAAAAACATGGGTAGAATAAAGCAAACATATTCAGCCTTTTGCGAATGGTTAATGAAATTTAACGCCATTACGCCCCTATGACCAAAAGGAGGATTGCCGATAACAATCAGTTTTTCGTCAGGCAGTTTGAATTTCAAATAATCAGATTTAATAATATCTTTTCTTAAAGGTTTTATATCCACTCCAATTCTTTTATTTTCAGGCAACAAATCGTAAAAACAGCCATCTCCAACGCTGGGTTCTAACCAAAAGTAATGAGCCAAATTATGCTCAAGTTTTGATATTATTTCACGGGTTTTTTCAAAAAGACTTACTGCAACATCTTTGTTTGTAAAGTATTGGTCTAACAAATTATCGGTATTCTCTTTCATAAGATTGCCGTTCACGTACCGTAATTTGCTGACAAACAAAGTTTCAATCATGGTCAAATATTTTATGCGGCAAAAATAGAAAAAAACGCTACCTTTGCCGCCGATAAAAACAGTGTTTTTTATGAAAATTTTAAACGGAAGCGCACTTTCTAAAAAAATTAAATCGGTTTTGTCTATTGAAATTGAGTATTTAGTGAAAAAATATGGTCGCTCTCCTAAACTTTGCATCATTTTAGTGGGAGACGACCCCGCAAGTATCTCTTACGTTAAAAGTAAACAAAAATCTTGTAACGAAATCGGTATTTTGTGCGATTTGAACATCCTTCCCTTCTCAACTCCACAAGACGATATTTTAGAATTAATACAAGTACTGAATAATGATGCCGAAGTAGATGGAATATTGGTACAACTACCGCTTCCCAAACATATCGACCAAAATGTTATCATACAATCCATTGATTATAAAAAAGATGCAGACGGTTTGCATCCCATGAACGTGGGCTTGCTCAATGTATCCGACGAGGCGATTCTCCCTTGCACTCCCAAAGGAATTTTGTCTTTATTAAAAGCGGAAGATATATCCATTACCGGCAAGCATTGTGTGATTATAGGCAGAAGCAATTTGGTGGGCAAACCGATGGCGCAACTGATGCTTCGTGAAAACGCTTCTGTTACCGTATGTCATTCTAAAACAAGAGATTTGGCATACTTAACCCGTCAGGGAGAGATACTAATCATTGCCATTGGGCATGCCAATTTGGTAAATGCGGATATGTTGAAAGAAGGTGCTGTAGTGGTGGATGTAGGGATTAATAACTTGGATGGAAAATTAGTGGGCGATCTCTACAACAGTATCGATGTAACAGATATTGAGAAGAAAGCCGCCGCCATTACGCCGGTACCGGGCGGCGTGGGGCCCATGACTATTGCTTCGTTGATGGAAAATGTGGTGGAGATTTATAAAAAAAGGGTGAAGGAATGAAGTATGAGAAGTGAGAGGCGGATGTTAATCTTTTCGAATCAATTTTTCTTCTAAATTGGCTGTTTTATAGGCAAACCAAGCAAAAATGACGGCGTTGTGGCGAATATTGTCCGGCACTAAACGCTCCGCGAAATCCATCACCCGATGCGAGCCCCGCCCCCACTCCAGCGGGTCTTGAATAAACTGAAAAGCAGGAATACCGGCTTCGTCGAACGGAATGTGGTCGGTACTGGTGTAATAACGATGGATAACTGTCGAGAAGCCAATGTGATGCCACGGTTGCACCCATTCCTTAAAGAGTGATTCTAAAGCAAGGTTGCATTGCGTTGATATTCCCCTGAATTTTCCCGGACCGTAATCCGCATTAAAATAAGCGGAAATTTTGTCGTATTCACTTAATTTATTGCCTTCGATATCTTTAACATATTTTTCCACATATCCTTTTGAACCGTGCAACCCCACTTCTTCGCCGTTCCACAAAATTACCCGAATAGTACGTTTTGGCTTAATATTCAGCGATTTTAAAATACGCATGGCTTCCAAGGCGCCCACACAGTTGGTAACATCGTCTGCTGCGCCGTTATTCATGGGATAACCGTCCAAGTGCGCGCCGATAATTACAAGTTCATCTTTTAATTTTGAGTCGGTTCCTTTTATTTCCCCCACAACGAAATAGATGTTTTCATCGTTAATAAATTCAACATCAATCTCAACATCCAATCTCACTTCTTCTCCGTTTTCAATCAGGCGTTGCATTAATCCGTGGTGCTCAAGGGTGATGTTTACCTCGCAGGGAGAAACCTCATCACCAATTTTATGTGCAAAAAAAGTGATAACCGGCACGTTAAAATCTCCGGTTTCATGGATAATAACCGCCGCTTTTTCATCTCTTAAAAACTGCAAAATTTCCTGATAAGTCAGCAATGCGTTTTCTGTTGGCATTCCTGCTTTTTTCTTTGACGTAGCAATGGGCTGATATTCCATCTCTTTTAATTGTTGTTCGGTGAAAGTAGAAGCCAACGGGCTAAAATTTATTTGATATTGCATAACATCGGGCATGAGCACAATTTTTCCGGCATAAAATCCTTTGAGTTTTTCTAAATCTTCTCGCTTAGTAGCAGAAAAGTAGTGAACTTTTCCGGAAATAGGTCCGTTTGTGCCACTTGTCCACGCTACCGGAGCAGGATAGAAGTGCATATAGTAGGGCGCACTCATAGCCATATACGCTTTTTTGAGTTCCCAACCACCGCGCTCCCATGTTTTCGCTTTTTCGATGCGCACATTCTCAAGTCCTAACTTTTTCATTTCCAACATGGCAACAGTGTCGGCGCGAAGCAAACCGGAAGAACCGGTAAGTTTTGTACCCCCTTTATCGCAAAGCAAATACAGATATTCGTCCACTTTTGAATTTTTCAGCGCATCTGCTTTTATTTGATTGGCAATTTTTAAATCAGGGATGTTTTGGGCTGATAATAAAAAAAATAGCGACAATAAATTTCCAACGAGAATGAGTTTTTTCATAAAAATAAATTTGTTGGCAAAAATAGTAATTATGATTAAAGTAGAAAAAAATTGAAATTCCGGAAAAATTCCCAGAAACTTTGTTGAAATAATTTTATCTTTGCCACAATGACAGATTATGTGAAAAAATATAGAATTAACTGAAAAACAAAAGATAAGAAATGGTCATTAATGGCAAAATTACAGGAATAAAATACAAAATTCTTCTTTCAGAGGATTTGAAAATCGTTGAAATTAATAAATTCAACATTAATAAAATTTCCTCTTTTTGTCTTTTGAAAGATGGTAATTCATCTTTTGCCGTTTCAAAGTGGGTTTCTCCCAAAAGAACACGCTCATATCCTTACGAGAGAGTTTACAATACTTTAAACATATCCAAGAAAATCACAGTAATTCCAATCATTAAAGACGAAGGTTTTGACGGAGACAGAGATTTTTTACAATGGGATACAATTTCATTGATGTCTTTATTGGATGTTTTTGTGATATTTGCTTATTACAACAAAGCTACAAAAAATCCTAACTATGTGAATAAAATTACTAATTTTCAATTTGATAATAAATACATCGTTTCAAAAATAAAAGAAATTGAACAATATCACAGTTCGGCTTTACACTGGAATTTGAACGAGTTGAAAAATAATTTGCACAATATTGTTGATAAAGCAAAGAGAAACTACGTAAAGATTGAGAAACAAACGGGGGTTTTGTTGCATAATCAAACAGGAATTGGAAATTTCGAAAAGAAGATAGGAAAAGATGTTTCTGATTTCATGGAATTTTCGAGAGAGAAAGCCCAAAAAGCGCAGTCAAGAGAAACGCTCACAACTCAACCCAAAGAAAGGTTATCAACAAATTCAAAAGCAAAAATTACCATCACAAATTATTTAGGGGGTAAGTATTTTTTTACGGTTGATGAAGTTTTTATTGATGGAGATACCGTTTATTTGATTGAAGATAAACATTCGAAACAAAGTATATTACCAAGCAAGGGAGATATAAAAGATGGACTTTTGAAAATGATTTTATATTCAAATCTTTGCGAAGTTGAGGTTGATGGTAAGAAAATGAAAAGTCGGGCAATGTTGAGTTTAACATCGCCTAAAATTACTAAAGGATTCACCTCTGAAATTCCTGCTTGGGAAAGAGGAGATTTTTTGTTGTTAAATAACTTTTCACAAGAACAAATTTGGTTTGTTGATGCTTTAATGGATGAGGCAGTTAAAAATGGTTTTATAGTTAAGATAGGAGGGGTAACATGATAAAATCTCCATTACGTTACCCCGGCGGTAAAAGCAGAGCCGTTGAAACAATCGCAAAACTGATACCCGATTTTGATGAGTTCAGAGAGCCTTTTTTGGGAGGAGGTTCGGTTTTCGTATATGTAAAACAGCGTTACCCAAATAAAAAATATTGGGTAAATGACTTGTATTCTGAATTGTACAAATTTTGGACGATGACTCAAAAAGATGTAAACGCTCTTATAGACAAAGTCTATCAATGGCGGGAACAATATTCAATTGGGAAAGAATTATTTCAGTTTCTTAACAAAAATCTTACTCATTTTAACGATTTGGAAAAAGCGGCTGCATTTTTCATCTTTAATCGTGTTACTTTTTCGGGTACAACATTAAGTGGTGGTTATAGCGAAAGTGCTTTTACAGGACGCTTCACAGAGAGTAGTATTAAAAGGCTGAACGATTTGGCAAAAGTGATAAATGGTACAACAATCACTAATTATGATTACGAAGATGTAGTGAAAAAAGAGGGCGAAAATGTGTTTCTATTCCTTGACCCTCCCTATTATTCTGCAACAAAATCGGCTTTGTACGGAAAAAATGGGAATCTTCACAAATCATTTGACCACAGACGTTTTGCTGAAAACATGAAGAAATGCAAACACAAATGGCTAATCACCTACGATGACAGCGAATATATCCGTAGTTTGTTTTCTTTTGCAAATATTATTCCTTGGAATTTAACGTATGGGATGAGGAATATTACTGAAAATTCAGACCAAACCGGAAAAGAGTTATTTATATCAAACTACATTCTGAAAAAAAATCAAAATAAAGAGGAACAGTTACAATTATTCGACTAAATAAAAACCGATGCGTATAAAAAAATCGCTGATTTCAAGAATAAAAAATTATAAATCAAGACTTTGCATAATTGTGCTTTGCAACTTGGTTGCGGCAGTTTTCACAGTTTTGTTTTTTTTCCTATTGGAACCCTTTATACAACTGATGTTTTCCGGAAATACGGAAGAGCTAAGTCCGCTCAATCAATTTATGATGTCATTGTTATCAAAAATAGTTGATATTCAGGAACTAACAACATTCATGCCCATCGTAATTCTTGTGGCTGTTCTCTTTCTTCTCTTAAAAAATGGGTTTACTGTTCTTTCTTCCTGGTTGATGGCCACTATCAAAAGCAGATTTATTCAAGGGTTACGGAACGAAATTTATGAACGGATTACCATTTTGCCGCTCTCTTATTTTTCGCAAAAAAAACGTGGCGATATCGTTTCTCGTGCGGTGAA
>Ga0209737_10002807_pt1 | contig 12158 bp, 7 predicted proteins | sample TergutCu122P3_FD_187284 | JGI IMG/M metagenome (GOLD analysis project Ga0209737, IMG submission 187284) | Cubitermes ugandensis P3 segment gut microbial communities from Kakamega Forest, Kenya - Cu122 P3 (SPAdes) (version 2) | ecosystem: Host-associated > Arthropoda: Insects > Digestive system >... | reverse complement strand
CCAAGAAGAAATCTTATGTTAATAATTTGGAATTAGTTATTTAGTTGTACATAGCTATTTGCACTAGATAATAGAGCAACAGGGGATTGATGCATAGAGATCTCTACATCAACACACCCTCGCTCAGATATATAGACTTCCCTTAATCGGTATAGAAACCTGACGATGGCCATTATAGGCTGAAACATATAGTTTCATTATTAGAATATAACATCTTTCTAACTAGTTGTGTTGATTGACTACACTTTCCTCCCTCATTAGTTACACACACAACGGGGATGACGCACCTTAAAGTTACATGTATGTAATATGTATCTGGTAATTATTTTATATGTTGGCTGTTGCTAGTCACTTTCTGCCACATGGCATATCTTTTAGAACCAAGCTGACTTAATGGTTCACTCACATACTCATTATCCTAGAGGCTATCAGGTCTTTATGTGTCATTTGCGATTGGTGTGTTTATTCCATCCGAGCAGCACATGTTTTTGTATGATACATCACTAAGTACAGTTCCTACAAGAAGTGTCATCATAAATTCTGACAAGATTCCGCAGATAAGCCTGTTTGGAACAGACAGACCATTTACAAATGTTTGAAAAGGCCTGGCATGATAGGCTCCTTTCTAAACAGTAAGTCATCATGTAGGAGACATGTGCCAGCTGAGGAGAAACTGAATGAAACTGGGGTTAAATTGAAGACATCTCAAAGACATTCATTGACTCAACTTGCATATCAAATGGATATGTCTATATCATCAGCACAAAATTATGCAGAACTGTTGCATTTGTATCCACTGTGGTCCAGCAGGTGGGTTCACAGCCTATACAACACAGATTGTGAAACATGACTAAATTTGTGAAGTGGTATCTTTGTGGGGTGTATGGCAGAGAAATATACCCCACTGCTGTGCTGTTTAGTAGTGATTGCTTGCAAATCAGTTGATATGTGAACTCCCACGATAACTGGTTTCCCATATTACTCTACAAAGTGGATGTTAAGCTTGATGTATGGTGTGCTATGAATATAGCTAGGATTATTTGGCCCATTTGTTTGCAAAACAATGAATTCCCACCAGTATGTTACACACTCTGACACCACTTTTGCACACTTGTCAAGTTGCAAGAGATTGTATGCTTTTTTCAGCCAAATAGTGCAACATCTCACACCAAAAACAATCCTGTGCATACATTACAGGCTGTTCTTGTTAACAGAATAATAAATGGAGGATTTTTGTGACCTTCTGCACCAGATCTGGTCGTATGTGATTGATTTTTAGTTGTGAGGCATTTTAAGGGTTATAATGTATAGTAATAATCCTTGGACTGAAGATGGTTTGGAAAAAAAAAATACTTTTTTTCCAAACCATCTTCAGTCCAAGGATTATTATAAAGTAGTGTTTTAAATTTTACTACCACCAAAGCATTATTTAAAGATGGTGAGTAAAAACCTAATATTAACTGCAGTACCTTGAAGCAAAACACATATATCCCTTCACAGAACAAAGTGGAATAGCAATATGTGCTTCATGCCATCATGTGAAAGGGTCTGATTGTAAAGTGTTCTGTTTTGTCAGATAAAGTAATCATTGGTGAATCCTGATCTGGAGGTCAGGTCAAGTGGAAGGGTGCACAGTACCAGACCAGGATCTGCCATTGAAAGTAATATCCCTAAAAAACAATACAATTAATTGTGTTTTAAGTTGTTTGTAAAGTAGGGGTTATAATGGACAAGTATGAGCCAGAATTAAGTTATTGGAGATGTTCATGGCAAGAAGATTCATATTTCAGTCTTCTGGCTTATTACACCATGTTTGAAAGGATATTTTGAAGTTCCCAAACACACTGCTAGGAAAGAAAACAGCAAATAATGCAGCTTTCTGTCACCACCTGTTACAGTAATGCTGTCTTCTGAGTCCAGCAAGTTTTGCAGCCATAACCCTCTATGTTGCTTCTCAGTGGGTGTTTATTTTTGTGTGATTTAAGTGTGATTTTAAAATGCTGATTTGGATGAAGAACACACTTGCTTTAAGTTTTACTTCATATTCTGGAAAAGTGCACCAGAAACACATGAAGTGCTCAAAACAGCTTTCATGATCCTGCCATGCCTACTTTTGTAATTAAATTGAAATACAGATTAAAACCAGAATGTACTAAGGTACAGTTAACAAACAGGAAAAATTGTCAAATTTGGTTTTATGTCCGCGTTTACTTAACCTTTCAAATTAAATCTATCAAAATTGACAAAAACCAATGTACACACAGTAAAATTAATCAACAAAATGGTATAAATTAGCACATTCCTGAAAAGCGAATTGGACTTCCAAAGTGCCTGGAAACAAAATTGTTTCTGCATGATATGGTTAACATTTCTGTGTATCATTTGTGAAGGTTTCAGTATTGACTCATTTTACTATATTGCAGTATGGAATTTCTCTGTTTGTCTTGTCACAATTTAAGAAGTTAAAAGCAGAATTCTTTAATTGTAAATGTAGTACGTGTACACTTTCCAGTTGTTTAGCTCTTCAAGGACAGGTTTTATAGACAGCTTGTAAGAACTGCACCTAACCTTGAATTTCAATGTGCCAGGTATAATTACATTACATACCACACAACAAAAACTGAGCAGTTAATAAAACTATGTATAGAACTGTGGGATGTAGTGAGGTAGTACAAAGTGTAATGAAATGTAATTATGCTCCTGGATAGATGACAATTTGCATTAATTTAATGGAATTAGGGACTAATTTTTGGAGCATTAAGAGTCATTTCCTGTGTACTACAGTACATTGTTGTGGGGTTTCTGAAGCATGTATGTTTTCTTCCCCATCTAACATTATTTATTTTTGTATGGGCCAATGTCTTTCAATTTCAATATCTGTCAGATTTTACCTTTCTTTTTGGTATGTTATAATACCAGTATGTGGCTGAACTATTTTACTATGGGTTTTTCCGTAGGTATCCTCTTTAATTTAATTAAATATATGAGACTTTCTGAAAATGTTTGTATTCTGACAATAGTACATCATCATAATCTTGAAGTCCAAACTTACATAAAAGGACATATTTTCAAAATACAAGGAAAGAAATATGCATTTGAATTTATGCAAACACACATTGATAAACTTGCAAGAATTAAGGACTGAACTGAAATGAGTAGAAGGGAAACATTCTACTTTGTTATTGATGAGTATTTTAAAAATGTGTGATACACATAAAAGATATGAGTTTCTCAAAGTGGTGAATGTGAAGGCTGTGGTCTTTATATGTTTAATAGAAAGTTTCAGTATTGCCCTGTTTAGAAATTAAGTGGTAATAATTAGTTTAAAAATAGTTGTTCAAGCTGAAGTATGAAAATTTAAATATGAAGCCTTATTTGAAGTCAGTGGCTGTAATGCATGTATGTGTATATGATAAAAACACCATGATACCTAGGTCATTCAGAAATAGCTAACATATTCATAATTCACAATTGTAGTGCTTTTTTTATGACATCTTTTTGGGTAATCATGTTTGTATGTACTGTGTATTATTGTTTAGAGTCACTGGCAAAATAAGAAGCAGTGAACAGAGTGAGAGGCAATTTGTACTGCTGTGATGGAGATGGATTCAATAAGGAGACAGAGACAGTGGAAAAGATTAAATTGAGTCAGCCTCAAGAGAGTTGTCAACATCACATGATTCTCTGAATTTTGTTCATCTGATGGCTTGTGTGTTTTCCATATTTGTGTCGATAGGAGTGACTTACCAGAAGATTCAGTTTATTTCTTTGGTGCTAGATTTGTAAGGAAAATGTCATACTTTGTTTTGCTGTTTTCATTCAGCAAACCATAACAAGGCTTGGGTACACTGATTATGGTTCTCATCATTTTGTAATAACATTTATGAACGGTACATAAGCCTTTTTCAATTCTTCTGAATCTGTTCATCAAAGTTGGTCCACATTTAATCAGATCCCATATAGGTGCAGTTTCTTTTCAAATTTCTGCCTTGAGATCCTTAGGATAATGTAGCTTCATTAACATTCCATTTGATAGCTCTCCTTTACATGACCCTGAAAGTTCCAGTGCACCTGCTTCCCCAATTTCTTTGGCCAGAGCAACACATTACTGTTGTGACTTTTTTTTTTTTAATCATTGCTCAACTCCTAGTATCAGAAATCATGAACAAATTGAAAAAGCAATTCCTTCCATACTCCTTTCATGCAGGATTGAAACACTTTTGGCCCAGGCTTAAGTTATGATATCTGTGGCATGTTTAATGTTTAAAGATTTCCACAATTGCTTCACAGTGGATTTGTTTTTTGCTGTTTGTCACCTGGATAAGTGTATCAAACATTGTATGGAGGTGATGAGCAAAAAATGTTGCAGTTAGTCCTTTTCAATTGGCTGTAGAAGTGGCATCATGTTAACAGGCAAGAAGAATTTTAGTGCATTTGGATAATACCTCAGTTACAGGAGGGTGCCAGGAGCATTACCCAACACTATGAAAATCTTGAATTTAACAGTTTTGGTGTCACAGTATGCATTTAATGCATGATGTAGTTGATTATTGAACCATTCTGTGAATATTTGACCTGTTGTCCAACCAATCTTTATGTATGTCATTCAACAGGACAAGCAGATTTGAAAAATCTTCTCAGGGTTCTAGAATTCAAACTGTGGTAGGGGACAATGGATGAGAACATATAAGCTGTCTCAGCATTGCAATCCATTTTCACTGTCACTCACTCCTTTGTCAGCTTGAATTCTTGGGCTGTTGACTTCCTTGGAGATCTCATAGACATCCTATTCTAATACAAGCCAGTCTCATCTACATTGAACATGTGCTTGTATAAACAATCTTACTTACTTATTTACTTACTTACTTACTTATTTACTTACTTACTTACTTCAGGGAGCAGATTCTTCCTTGAGAAGCTAATTGGTTTGCAGCTAGTCAAGAAATCCCCCACATTTTATGGAACCTGAAGGTTCATTACGGCATTCACAAGTGCCCGCTGCCTGTCCCAATCCTGAGCCAGCTCAATCCAGTCCATACCCCCACATCCCACTTCCTGAAGATCCGTCTTAATATTATCCTCCCATCTGTGCTTGTATCTCCCAAGTGGTCCCTTTCCTCTCCTCTCCTCCATACACGCTACATACCCTGCCCATCTCATTCTTCTCAATTTTATCACCCGAACAATATTGGGTGAGGAGTACAGATCATTAAGCTCCTCATTATATAGTTTTCTCCATTCCCATCACCCTGTCCCTCTCAGGCCCAATATTCTCCTCAACACCCTATTTTCAAACACCCTCAACCTACATTCCTCCCTCAATGTCAGCAACCAAGTTCCACACCCATACAAAACAACATGCAAAATTATAGTTCTGTATATCTCAATCTTTAAATTTTTGGATAGCAAACTTGAAGACAGAAGATTCTGCCAAGAATAATAACAAGCAATCGCTGACTTCAATTTGCTCTTAATTTCTTCCTGAATAGAATTTTGATTTGTTATGGTTGTTCCTAAATATTTGAACTCCTCCACCCTTTCAGAGGAACTATTATAAATCTTTATATTGCAGCTTCATCCTGTATTCTGATCTTGAGACATGACCATGTACTTAGTTGTATCCGCATTTACTTCTAGTCCAATCTCCTTAGTAGCCACTACCAAACCTTCTGTGTTTTCCTTTATAGTATGTACGCTTCCTCAAAACATATTAACATCATCAGCATAAACCAGAAGCTGATGTGTACCATATAATTTCAAGCCATCCTGGTTTACCTGAACCCTCCTAATGGCGTACTCTAAAGCAAAGTTGAACAGCAATGGCGACAAGGCATCTCCTTGTTTCAAACCATTCCCAACAGGAAACATCTCAGACAAATTCTTGCCTACCTGGACTCTGCTATATGTTTCAGTCAGACACATTTTTATTAGCTGCTTGTTTGAACAACTACCTTCTTAAACGCATTTTATTTTCATATCCCAGGACAGTGTTCTGCACTCAAGGCTGCTTTTCAGTAAATTTTATATTCTGCTTGTTTTTGAACCTCCTGGATAAGCCATGAATTGCTGTGAATTCTAGACTGGCTTCATGATTGAAGTCCTTTGCATCTCCAAAATGACTTGAAGTTTCTCCCTTTATAGACATGAGGTTTACAGGTGAAATTCTCTGCACCTGTTTTTTATTCCAAGTTGCAAGCCTGTCTTCCATGCTTTGTGAGATTGTAGGCCATACTTGTGATGATGGGCTTGTTCGTGGAGGAATAGAACTACCGTAACTTGCTGCTGCATGAATGGTATGAAGCATCATTTCTTTTGAATTGGTAACACAGACAATATTATATGTTGCTTCATTGTTCTTGTACCACACCAATGTGTGGGTTTTTTAATGTGTGGGTGTTTTGGTAATATGTGTACTTGTATATACTGTGTTTTGTTTCATTTATGTATATTTATTCTTTGTATGCTTTTGTTTAATTTTGTAAGTTATGTATTTTTATTGTTATGTTTATTTATTCCTATTGTTATGTAAGTTCTGTTCTGTATATTCTGTTTTCATTGTGCCAGCTGGCACTCTTCAGCTACCCTGATTGAGGTTTATCCGTGCTTTTTCCTGAGTTGTAAGGCAAATGCCAGGGTATAACTCGCAAAGACGGGGCACGGCCCGCACTCTTCCCAAATTAATTGTGTTGTTGTATGTATTGTTTGTGTGTAAATGTGTACTGTACTACTGCCACTGGGTGTCAACCCAATTGCATTTAACAAATATATCTATATCTATCTATCTATCTATCTATCTATGAAGTTTCTGCTTTTATTTGATAAGTTTGTATATTTCATACTTTTGCCACCAGTAGTTCACTACCAACATACTACTGACGCTTATTACTTATTACTATTTCACTTATAGAATGGATACAGAATTAAGTCATTCAACAATGCCACTCCACATGTATGAGAATGTGTGTGCTTCAGCATGTTACTTAACAGTGGCTGTAAGATAGGCTCTGCATTTGCAGCAGACATGTCTCGTACTTCCCAGAATATAGCATCAGCATGCATGAGTAGTATTAAGTCAACCATGTATGCGAAAGTTAGGAATGTGCCCTGCTTTTAAAATTGTGTTGATTCTATCTTGTATTAGTCAAAATCATGTTAGTTGGCAGCTACCTGTATGTGCGAATTTAAGAGTCCAGAGATGCAGAACAGATCAAAGTAACAAACATTTATAATATGTGCCTGTCTGTCTACATGCATGTGTACATCCACCAGTTTTTTATGTGCTTTGTTTCCTAACCATATTTCTTTTAACCATGGTGTGATATATCCTCTGTTCACAAATGGAGAAGATGGCCTTCACATATGTAGGGTAACAGTGAATGTACTGAATAAGCAATAGCAGATAGCCAGAAAGGGGTATTTTATTCCAGAAGACTTGATTTTTTCTTTAACACTGCTGTTAGAACTTAAAATTTTGCATGATATAATGAACCTTTAGCTTTCATTAAATGGGGGGAATTTTTTGAGTAGCTGAGCAGCTATTTGGTTCTCAAGATGGACTCTGCTGCACTGAGTTACAGGTCCTTTCAGTATATAGTATGTTCACTGTAAATATTTAAAGTTTATTCTCCCTCAGTAAATGCTGCAATGAAAAATAGGGCTTCTTACAACTCTGTGCTATAAAAGCGTTAGGTACAGCAGATTATCTGCACTTAGATACTGTAAAATTGACGACTTTTACAAAATCTAACAAAGTGGAAATTTACACATAATTGCATGCAGTCATGATGAGACATGGTCATATTATTTTCTATTTATGGAAAAATTAAGAATTCTTTCATGCCTCTTAACCCTGCAACAGCTACCTCAGAAGGAAGGAAACATTTGTCAGCTGGTATTCAGCCTGTAGGTAGTAATGTTCAGAAAACTTCATTACAAGTACTATAACATTTTAAAGGTCACATAACACAAGATGGCAATTTAAATAAAAAATTTAAGTCAACATAATTTTGACATCATCATAATTCTGGAATGGCATATGATGTGCCTATATGTGGAAGTGTAAATTAAAGCTGTCATTTATTTCTGACGTTTATAAAGCATATTGAAACATTTTCCATCCAAAAATAACTTTGTCTTTCTGTCATCCACTACCTTGAAATCTGGTTTTTGGTTTATTTGTTGCATGCCTTCAAAATACGGTTATATAAAGCCTGACTTGCTGACCACATACATTCTTGCTACCGTTCTATTTCCATAGCAGAGTTGCTACTCACTTGGCACTCTCGTTGAAACACTTGTGGTCTTTGTTTATTCTCAGGAGCCAAAGCTACAGATCAGTTTGGATTGAAGCCAGCCATGGAGTTTGCTGAGTTGATACCGATCCCAAAGCTTGATGGGGTAGTGATGCATGGACCATTCCAAAAGCCAGTTGATGGCACACTTTGCATCACTGGTCACCACCTCATACTGTCCACTAGGAAAAAGGATGTTGAGGAACTCTGGGTAATTGTCACATTTACAGATTTCCCTTCATGTTTGGTTACTCCATTCATCTAAAAGTTTGTGATGCAGGCTTTGCACAAATGACCAGATTGTTTCTAAATCTCTGAATAGCACTTGAAAGCTGGACCTCTGGTCCCAAGATTCAGAGTTTAAATGTTGAAAATGTTTTGATTAGTGTTGCCATCTCCTAACATATACAGTGGGATCTTTTGTGAGCATGCACTCGGGCACAGTAGTCGAATGCTTCTGCTGTTTTGTCAGGCAGACCCATAATACATAAATTAACTGCATGGAAATGTAGTCTATAAAATTCGTTGTATATGACTTTTATGTAACATAAACCCAGTAGCTAGACTAGATTAGGTTAGTTGAAAGGTTTTCAAAGAGTGGTTCTCAGACCACCCATTGTCTCTGAACTTTGTTCAGGCAATCTGCAGGACTGGGATTACAAAAGAATTATGAAACAAGAGTATTACAGATTATATAAACAGTTAGAATAGATGTGCTAAGGTGCTTGTGAAATTCCAAGTTCCAGGGTTTGATTCCAGATGCTTTGAAAGGCAGAAATTTCTGGAAGATTGTTTTCATGCATCAGATGCAGCCGGTGAACCTTTGTCCTCAAACTGTAGAACTTCAGTTTTGTCCTGTTAGCTGGTAGTGGACATCAATGAGAAGCTCCATATTTATAAATTAAGTATAAATGAAAAGACTTTGATTGGACAAAATGCAACTAGTACAGACTTTCTGTTAAACGAAATAATTGAAAGCAGCAGGATGATTGGCAACAGGGTATAGAAATGCTTAGTGAGAGATACTTGCTCATAGAAAATGAATGATTCACATGTATCTCAAAAGCTTTATAAATGTTGCATATATATGTATATAGGCTACATCAATATATACAAGGTGTGGACAGTGTTGTGTGCTGAGTGAGACATGCCCTTATTACATCATAAGTTGATGGAAAGTGGTGTCTATGCTACAGACGAAATGTGGACATTGTTTAAAAATCAAAGAACCAGAAATAAAAAAAAAAAATTAAATTGCAGTTGTGTCAATATTAACCACAGCACAGGTGCTATAGACATTCTTTCTTTGATAAGTGAGGTGGAATCTGACATGCATCAAGTGCATAGATTATGCACAACATAAACATGAATAAATAAAACTGTATATAAAGCAAGACTTATACTAGGCATAACATAATGCAATATGTACACGGTACATGAAGTAAATAGAAGTTGTAGTGAAACTGCCTAATATCCACAAATAAAGATAACTCTCACCGAAAACATTTCAAGATGAAAAGGATGGATTTAGATACCTGTGATTTTCAGTGCCGCATATTGGTTAGTTTTAAGTAATAGGTATTATAGAGGGACTTGATTTCAGCTTTTAATCAACTAATAGATGTGAGTGAATGTGGTAATGAACTCTCAGGTTCCATAAAAATACATGAATGAGCTTTATCCAAAGTTATATGTGTATTTTGTAATGTGGAATTTCTGTAGAGAATGTGATTGTATCAGGAAAATACTGAAGAAGCCTGTGTGCACCAAAATATGTACATCTGTAAGTCAAGTGGTTGCTTCAGTAAAGGTGGTTAGTGTTTAACTTGATAACTGTGTAAGCCATGTGAACTGAAGTGTAGCATAAATAATGGGGCTGGATGCCAGTTTGGTGATCGAGGTAGTAATGGCAACCAGCATGTAGGCACATGCAGTAGACAAAAAATTCCTCTTTTGACACTGGCTGAGAAAATACGAACTCACAACATGTTTTCCTGCAGTTGAGTGTCTCATGACATATACTATGTGTGACAGAATGGGTTATCTAAGTCAATATAGCAACTGGCTGTAAGGTGCATGACAAGTGCTGAATTCTCAGCATTGTGAAATTCAGGAGCATCACTGTTTCTTTTCACCAATCAATCCAAACTGACTGTAGGATTCTAACTCACCCTCCTGCCCAGGTCCTCGGATGAGGGATATTTCCCTGTAGGTACAACAGTTGGCTTATCAATGTGCTCACTCAATTCCATGTAGTGCTAAAGTTAATAAAGAGTACAGTATGTACCTTTGCTCCTCCATATGTTATCGTGGTGTGGTGTTTAATTAAATGTAATGAAAACTGTACGTTTTGCCTGTGTAGTGTATCACACTATTTATCAATGAATAAATTTTAAAATATATTAGGCTCAAAAAGGTGTCAGTGCATATATATGAATGCAATAGTGTGATGATGCCTGTGGCACCTGGTCTAGAGATGACTGATTTGCCTGCCAATGGTGGGTGACCTGCTGCATCATAAATTTGTTTGTATGTCAATGTGATGCAATCAAGCTAAAATAAAGTAAAATAAAATTTGGTTCTAATGCAAGGCACACTTGGTTGCTTTTTTGTTAGTAGATGTAACAATACTGTACCTACTGTGATAGTTACAAAAACCAAATTCAGTGACTTGGTCAGTGTGGATAATGGATTATGAAGTATCTGAATGGAACCAATCCGAGCATTGGCATAGAAGGACCAAAAAGAATGGCAAATGAATCACCATTATTGTAGTCAGTCAGAAGGCCAAGATGCAAGCTCAGAATCAGTATAGAAGAGTGTCAAGCATTATAGTGTCATTTATATCTGCTTATGTGTAACCCACCATCAGCTGCTAAATTGCTGGGCAGGCTTTTGTAAAACATAATATGGAAACAACTAAACGTTGTAGGAAAACTTCCATTTTTGGCCATACAAACCTATTATAAAGTCCACTTTACTTAACCTTTGAATACTGACAAGAATTAAAACTATATGTAAAATTTCTGTTCCTATTTCACAGTTTACACAATCAGTATCTACTGTAAAGACCAACTGGTTAGTGCTCTTTAGAGACATAATCAGTATTTGTTATGAGAACAATACAAAACACCAATGTGCTGTGTGGGCAGAATACAGAGCTTATAATGTTAAAGCATGTGTTACATATAGTTCCCACTGGATAATAGTATATATATATTCAGTCAATTAACACAACTAATCACATAAGAACAAAAAACAACTACATGTTTCGGCCTTGTTACTGGGCTATCGTCAGGTTGTACAGGACTTGTGAGGAGACTATATGATAGGTATAGGTTACTATTTGGGGGACAAGATCTCGTCTTACATCATCGTTCTTGGGGTGAAAGCAGGATATCAGTCTGTTTATGTGTATGTATCTGTCATCTGAGACACGTGCATGTTCATTGTCTAACCTTGGCATGCAGGCTATCACAATATGGGTAACTTCAATCATGGACTAAAATAGAGTATATGTAAGTAAATATGAAAATGTCACTAAGTTAATATTAAGATATGCTAAATTAGCTAACGAATTCTACTATACAGGTATTATCAAGTACACTCTTCATGTGGTCCTAAAGTGCAATTAAGTAGTAAACAATTTTGTTAAAGAGTTGTAACTGGTACTACTCCCATATATGTAAATAATTATATAAATTAATTATACAGAGTGAGTATAAATTATCGGAGGATTTCGTTACGCCATAACTTGAGTAAGAAGTGCCGCAAGATCGTGAAATTCATGTCGATTACACACAGTGAACGTTAACATTTGAAATGGCGTAAGGAGGTCCGGGAATACCTAAATGAACACGTGCCAGG
>Ga0209737_10002806_pt1 | contig 12160 bp, 13 predicted proteins | sample TergutCu122P3_FD_187284 | JGI IMG/M metagenome (GOLD analysis project Ga0209737, IMG submission 187284) | Cubitermes ugandensis P3 segment gut microbial communities from Kakamega Forest, Kenya - Cu122 P3 (SPAdes) (version 2) | ecosystem: Host-associated > Arthropoda: Insects > Digestive system... | reverse complement strand
CCGTAACCGTCCAAAATCGGACACATGTTTATATGAACTTTTTTGATCACAAAGACCTAGGAAATCACCTCCTGCAGTAATGTCCACAAGTCGTGAAACACCCTGTACAGTAACCACTGGACTTTACAGGGTTAAAGCAACTGGTCTTGGCGTATTTGAAGGTACAAAGCGACGGGGAAGCGCCATTTAGGTATGCGACTTCAAACCGGGTAGGTCAAAGTAGGAGTGCCACTGTCCCGGGCACGAACGAGACACTCATGTACGGATCAGGTTGTTCAGTTCACGCGTCACTGTCATGAAATGTGTGCCGTCGGTGTAAAAGCATTAAATAAGCTTACGTCAGAGGCAGACATCTCTTTAGTGACTCATAAGTTTGCTGGGTGGAGAGGGCTATTCATGCTGCATGGCTGGGACAACACTGTCTTGCCGTAACATTCCTGCAGTCCATACAACCCGCCAAACGCTACGCAGCCAGCACTCAGGATTTATATTTAGGAACTGCGAATATGTTGAATTAGCAGTCGCAGGCAGCCGACAAGGGATGGTCCTCCAGCTTGGGGGTTGGGCGAGATGCTAACAACGCCTCCCCGTTAAAACTCATGTTAAGAAATACAAGGCGAGATGCTTCCTCTGGAGACAATCCGGAGGTAAACTACTCCCCCACTCGGATCTCTGGGAGGGAGTGTTTGTAGAGGAAGTATTACGCAGCAGGCGACGGAAAAGGGACATTGTTTTAGGTACACGGAATGTTAGGAGCCTGTATAGGGCAGGTTCACTTACGGCAGTGGCCAGGGAATTAGCCAGGTACAAATTAGATTTAGTGGGTGCGCAGGAGGTTGTGGGGCAAGGGGGGCACAGTAAGAGGAGGGGACTATAATTTTTTGTATGGAAAAGGAAATGAAAATCATCAGTTGAGAACAGGATTTTTTTGTACACCAAAGAATAGCATCAACAGTTAAGAGAGTAGAGTTTGTTGACGATAGGGTGTCATATTTAGTTATGAGAGGTCGCTGGTGTAATATCATTGTTCTAAATGTGCATGCACCAAGTGAGGAGAAAAATGATGAGTCAAAATATAGTTTTTATAAGGAATTAGAGCATATTTTTGATCATATGAAAATTCTGTTACGAGATTTTAACGCAAAAGTGGGGAGAGAGAATATTTTCAAACCGACAATTGGGAATGAGAGACTACATCAGGGTAGTGTTAGATTAGTAAACCTTGCCACATCAAAAATACCTAGTCGTTAGGAGTACGATGTTCCCCCAACGAAACATTCATAGACTCACAACCAAATTGATCATATTGATAGACAGGAGACGGCACTCGAGTATACTAGATGTACGAAGTTTCAGGGGGGCTGATTGTGATACTGATCACTATCTGGTGGTTGCAAAAGTGAGGGAAAGAATAGCCCTAAGTAAACAAGTCGCACAGGTGTTTGACAGGGAAAGATTTAATCTGAGGAAGCTAAATGAGCTGGAGGTTAAGAAAAAGTATCAAATTGAGATTACAAACAGGTTTGCAGCTTTGGAGAAGTTAAATGTTGACGAGGACGTAAGTAGGGATTGGGAATACGTTAAAGAGAATATCGAAACCTCAATTAAAGAGAGCCTAGGTCTGCACGAATTGAAGCAGCATAAACCATGGTTTGATAAAGAATGTTTAGGTTTCTTAGATCAGAGAAAGCAGGCTAAAATGCAGTGGATACAGGATCCAAGCCGAAGCAATGTAGATAATCTGAACAGTGTAAGACGTGATGATAGACATTTCAGGAACAAAAAGAAGGCACATCTGAAAGCTAAAATTGAACTTGAAACCAACAATAAAATCAACAATGTCAGGGACTTGTACAGGGGCATTAATGACTTCAAGAAGTTGTACCAGCTTAGAACTATTATACTAAAGGACGAGAAAGGAGATTTGGTTGCAGACCCCCACAGTATTATGACGAGATGGAGGAACTGTTTCTCCCAGCTATTGAATGTACATGGGATTAAGGATGTTAGGCGGGCAGAAATACACACAGTAGAACCACTAGTGCCTGAGCCAAGTGCCTTTGAGGTTGAGTTGGCTATTGAAAAGTTAAAAAGCCACAAATCACCAGGTATTGATCAAATCCCAGCAGAATTGATTAAAGCAGGGGGTAGGACAATTCGCTATGCGATCCATAAATTTATTATTTCTATTTGAATAAGTAGAAATTGCCTGAACAATGGAAGGGGTCGATTGTAGTACCTATCTATAAGAATGGGGATAAAACAGATTTAATAACTATAGGAGCATTGTAATGCCTAAGTTGAGGCTGAATACGTGTGGCCCAAAATAAGCACTATTTATGGTAGCTTAGCCGCGAGCGGTTCGACTAAGGTACGGGTGCCGGAGAGTCCAGGATTTCAGGGACAGACACAGTAGAAAATGACTGTACAATTATATTACACAATAATGCCCTATCTACAATAAGCTCAAATTTACAGTTTGGAGCGCACTGCCTTGCCCTAACAATGCCCGGAATAAAAGTAATTTGGAAAATGATTCCGCCTGAAGTGGCTTATTCTATTTGCTCAGTCGGAACTCTTACCTGTCGCCAGAAATGGGAACGTCGACATTCCTATATCTATTCAGCTCTGGCAGGTTGCACCGAAACGTCGTTCTGGAGACTGAAGATTCCGTACGAAGGGGAATGTGTCTCCCAAATCTGACATGCTGTAGCTTCATTTTCCGGACATTATATAGGGACCGCGAGGCAGTGTTACAAAGTGTTTTTGCTGAACCAGCACGCTTTTCACCTTGATGCCCCCAGACTACCTACACCGCATCGTGTAGAAATTTCTGGAAGCGGTAAGAGCCGCGTGCTGTGTCAGGCATTCCTTAGAGTCTAATAAACAATAGTAGCCTTCGGCCGGCTGTGTATTACGCTGTTGCAACTGCTGACGAAGCAGACGCTTCGGCGTGTTGTGTGTCTAGCGTGGCCTTCGCTCGAAATTTCAAAAAATGCGGGGGCCACTACACCCGCCAACCTCTAGGTGAAATTCCGAGGTAAACATGACCCGAAATTTCAATTATAATACCAAAGACATAGCGTTATTTTACAAGGAATATATAAACATGAACATATTCTTCAGGTGACCACTTTCTCATGAATGGCTTTATGCAATCTGGTAATAGTTTTTAACTCGCCCACTCGCTGGCTTCTCGTCGCGGGTAAGCTGCTGACGTCAGCGAATTCCTCGGACTTCCGGCGGGGTGACGCGTCGTGCGGCCTTGCGTGCTTTGCTCATAGTGACTTTATCTGTAGTCGCTCGCGTTGTTAGCAGTGTGAGGCTTGGCTGTCGGTCTTGGCTAATTCGACATTTGTAGTGAGTAGCTGGCGAATGCAACATTCTTACGGGGCTGGTCTTTCTTTATGTCGACGGTGGAATACTCTGGCGTGAGGGTTCAACGGGAAGCCTGGGGTACGTGGTTCGATTCGGGTGGGTTGCTGACAGGACTTCCACAGAATAAACTATGAATTTGGGATCGTAGTGAGTAGACAGTTATTAGGATTATGACAAAGACACAGGTGGTCGTTGTGACGATCAGATGCCAGTGTGTCTGATGTCCTTGTTGAATTGTAGTGTGCCGTATCTGGAACAGCGTGTCGACATCCAGCGACCGCAGCGGTGTTGCCAAACGTGTTTTGATATCGTCCAGGTCCCGTACAGCTGCCGGTAAGTCTTCCTTTTTCTGGGGTAATTCGTTGGGTGCCAGTGCGGGTGTCAGGTCAGGCGCATACCAGGCAAGGTGTCCAGACGTGTGTAGTCAGTCCGGCGTAATTCCGGCAGCGTCCTGATTTCCCTTGACGTGATGGAACAAGTGGTTGCGTTGCGGTTGAAGCCACTCTCGAGAAGAATTTTCTTATGCGTCACCCAGCCGGTACCGTGTGGACCGCGAATGGTGACCTGTTTGTTCGGGAGGTGATATATCCAGGCTGTGTCATGTTTTCGTAGGGTGGGTGTCTTGTAATTTAGAAGGAAGCTTCGCTTGCACAGGTTGCTCTCTTCCGTGGTCTGGAAAAACAGACTAGCTTCGGAGATAGGGGTTTGAGCATCATACAATGGTGCATTTGCTGGACAGACCCTTAGGCTTCCTGTGGATCACTGTTGTAAATCTACTGCTTTTAAGAAGACGTAATCGCGCCGACTGAGCGAAAGGCCGAAAAGAGAATATTCTGGCAAGTATTTCATACGCTTGTCCTCCGTTATTCGCGTGGGCAGGGCAATTAGCTCGTACAAAGAAAAGAGTTACTCTGTGGTTCTCAGTGGTATTTTCATTATTAGTCTAAGGCTGTGAGTGTCCCCTACCATCGCTACTGTTATAAAATAATAGTACAGATGGATATTTTGCCACAGCTGCAGCCACTAATTCGTAACCTTCAGGCAAATGGAAGGACACGTTACGTATTATATTATGCAAAACACTCGGACTTATAAGTGTCACGGGCAATTTGCCCTGGAGCGTATGCTGGACGGCTGCTAGGAGCTCTTCGACCTGCTGCGTCAGCTGGAGCAGTGCGAACTCGAGCTGGCCTACGGCCATGTACACTTTGCTCTTACTGTGCACCGTCAGGTTCAGCCATAGAATGTCTCGGGTTATTTCATAAAACCGGTCGTTAGTCTCGATCATGAAATCTTTGACTACTGTAGACAAGTTAAAAATTGTCTGGGCCTCTATGCGGGAGGATAAATCGAGACTCTTTATGTAAGTCATTTGATTTTCTAACGAATGGACTATATCGGCGTCTTTCGTCTCTAATTGTTCAATAGTCTGGTGCAGGCGCAATATATCGGCTGTTGTAGCTGTTCCAAATAGAGTTTTGAAAATCGTACCTCCAATGTTCATCATACCACGTCGGTTGTATGGCCTGGGCACGAGCTGGTGAAAGTTACGGATTCTAGATTCTAGGGTATCCAGCAGGACTTCAATTTTCCTCAGCTCCGCTATGGAGGTGAACCCTTTTTTCTGTTCGTGCATTAGCCTTAGGTCGTTCCGAATTATGGAGACAGCTTCCTCGTAGGAGCTAACGCTTAATTCAGCGGTAGCGTGCCACGCGTCGTTCGTCAAGACAGTGTCCCCCTGTCTTAGGAATATCACGCTATTGTTGATGGGTTCAGTAGTGAAAATTTATTTTCCTAAATTTGCTGCCTTTACGCCGAGCAGACATCCTGGAACACAAAATTTAAAACTAAGTTTTACTCATCACTACTAGGTGCGCGGGATAAATCCAATATTATTCTGTACTCCCGTAATTCGTGCATGCGTCTGCTAGACCCTGAAGGACAGACTTCGTCCTTGACCGAGTGACAGGTGGATCTTGACGGGTCTCACGCATTTCACATCTTGACCTAGGCGAATTTCCTGGAACGTACGTATGATCGCGTTGCTCCGAGAGAGGGGAGTCTGGTTGGGCGTGATGCGAGGAACCACGCGCGGAAGCTAGCTGATTGGGGAACGCGTAGGAAACCTTAGCTGCCAATGGGAAGGCCCCAATTTTAATGGCCGACTGCTCGTCGCTATTCTGGCTCGTAGCTGGGATCCCGCGTGCTCGTTTCTTGTTCGGCTGTCGGGCCTTCGATTCCTGAGCGCGATAGCCATATACTGGCTTTAGCGTATTTAAATGAACGACTTGCTTTCTGTCGTTTTTGTCCAGCATTTTTTAGTTGAGTTAGGAAATCTTTGCTGTAACCTTATAAGGTCTCACTCAGCATTTGTGAAATTTCCGAGATAGCCATGGCTTTCGTGCGGGGTTATGCAAATAAACATAATCCCCGATCTTAAAGCTGCGCAATTTTGATTTGGCGCGAATGCCTGTTCGCCTTATTTACTGCCTTGTAAGCCTGTTTTAAGCTCGCCTTCAGGTTGCTGAGTCGCTGTTCTATGCTCGGGTCTGCTTTCGTCACCCTAGCTTTTAGCTCCTCGTTGCTGGGGGGTGTCATCTCCGTCCTGTGTAACAGGAAAAAGGGACTATCCCGTCGTGATCGGTGTCGCTCGATATGCCATGAGAAAGAAAGGGAGTACTTCGTCCCAATATGTATGAGCGGCGTTGACGTAGTGGTATAGTCCCGCGTGTAAGGACCAATGAAATCTCACGACCATCCCATTAGATGATGGGTGATAAGGGGTGGAGCGTGCCCTACGTATTCCTAACACTGCATGAAAGCGGATCCTTGGTCCGTGATTAACTTTGAACCTGTGCCGTGTCGCGTGAGGACCTGCCTGGCATAATCTTTTGCACACGTTTCCTCGGACTGGTCCGGGATTGGGAAAGCCTCCATATATCTTGTGTAGTGATCGATAAATGTCAAATTGTAGCGATTTCGGCGTGGAGTCAGGGGGTAAGATCCCGTTATATCCATGGAGGTGATTTAGAAGGGAGCCACTGGTTCTTCGACTTCTCCAAGGGGAGCCATAAATTCCCGATCTTTTTTCCTCCTTTGACAGGCATCGCACCCCTTAATGTACTCTTCTATCGATCGCCGCATGCCTGACCACCAGAAATTCAGCGCGATCAGATCTCAAGTACGCTTGACACCCGGATGTGCGATAAAGATGGAGTGATTTTCGCGGATGACGTCATTGACCACGAGCAGCTGATGCTGGTCGTTTCGCCTGCGCCTCTAAATGAGACCGGTTGTCTAAGAAAAATTCGCACTTATCGGGATAGGTGCTCGGGTTTAGACATTGGCAGAAGGGGTCTTTAGCCTGTTCGAGGCTGACTACCTCAGGGCTTAAGCCTACCTCGTGCCGGATGGTACCGACATGTCTGCTCAAAGTGTCGGCGTGTGGGATCCATTTACCCGTTCTATGTTCCACCGTGAATTGCAGCCCAGAAAGTTTCATGATCCACCCCATAAGTCGCGCGATCTGATTTGCGATATTCTTCAGATACGTTAGTGCGGCATGGTTCGTTCTGGCTACAAATTTACGACGATACAGGTAACAACGAAAATGTTTGGTAGCCCACACTAGGGCAAGCATTTTCGTTTCCAATGCGGAATAAATGGATTCGGGTTTGGTTAATTGTCTGCTGGCTTAGTCCAGAGGCCATTTGACTCCCTCCTGTGCCTGGGACAGGACGGCGGCAATCGCTATCTTGCTGGCGTCTGGGGTTAGGATGAAGGGTTGACTAAAATCAGGGTATGCTAGTACAGGGATCGTACATAGCCTAGCCTTCAGTTTCTCGAACGCCTCCTGCTGACTCGGGCCCCACTTAAACTCGTGGTCCTTTTTGTTAAGTATCGTTAGATGTTTCGAAAACTCGGCAAAGTCTGGGACCTGTCTTCGATAGAAAGAAGCAAGGCCCAGGAATGCCCTGACGTTTGTCGGGGTTGGGTAGTTTTGGACGGCTTTCACTTTGTCGGGCAACGCGGAAATTCCGTTTGGCGACAACTCATACCCTAAGTATTTGACCTGGGGTCGAACGATCGTGCACTTCTGGGGTGGAACTGTATGTTAGCTTTGTCAAAGCGCTCTAACACTTGCGCCAGTCTAGCCGCGTGTTCTTTGGCTCTTTTAGAAAAAATAATGACGTCATCAACGAAGACATGCAGTTCGTCACCGACGAAATGTTTTACGAGGTCCATCAAGCGCGGGAAATTTGCCGGGTTGTTTGACAGGCCGAACGGTAGCCGGTTGAACTCAAAATGTCCTGACGGGACAGTGAATCCGGTACGTTCCTTGTGCTCTTTTTTGATTTTGACCTGCCAAAACCCACTGAAACAGTCTAGCACCGAGAAATACCTAGATCCATGCATGGTTGATGTGGTCTCCTAGAAAACTGGTAGGGGGTACGGATCGAATTTCGTCACGGCATTGAGGGCTCGAAAGTCCGCGCTGAACGTATACTTCGGTTTTCCGTCTAGGGTCCGTTTAGGCACGAGCAGAGCCGGAACTGCTGAGGATGAACAGCTGTCCCTAATGACACATTTCTCTATCATTTTGTCAATCTGTGCCTTTATTTCTCGTGAAGGGCGTCCTGTACTGTGGCCATCTGATGGGTGTTGGGTTTTCGAGATTTATTTCATGTTCAACTAGCTCCGTGGCTATAAAATCATTCGACTCCTCGTCATGCAAGAAGTGAGCGTATTTTAACAGCACGGGTTCGATTTTCTTTCTGTCCTCACTGGCCAGGTGGTCTAGTTTCCCTTCTAGCAATTTGCGATAAAAGACCTCATTCTTCGTTCTTTTACCCGTTTCTGCGCGCGGTCGGCTTGCGTTTACTCGATCCACTAGGGTTTACGAAACCTGTTCTGCTACTCCGAGAATTGTGGACTTGGGAATACCTAACGATGTGTCGATAAAATTGGCCAGCATTACGTAGGCGCGAGAGTCACAAACCGGTGCTTTAAAGCGATTTGCTTGCGTTGACAGCTGTAAAGGCTGTCGTGTGTCTAAGCCGACTCTCGTTATCACTCGGGCGGGGAGAATGCTTTGTATAGGTATGTGTACGGGTTCCACACATACCAATGGGGGAAGACTCTACCCCTTCCCTCCCTCCAGCCTTCCGGTCGCTACTTGCCGACATCTTGGCTCTATCGTGACGTTCTCTGTGCCCTCAGAAACCACACTCTAACTGTACTAGGAAGAGTTTCGGCGTGTAAACTTTCTAAGAGACGCTTGCTGGACTCGGCTCCTTATACTGCTTGGGCTGCGGGCTGTGTCTAGGTTTGCCCTCAGTGAACACCGTGGACGCGACGTGTTTCACGTGTGTTAGTGCATACTTTTTTAGCTTTTCGGGCCTGTCTGACGGTGTCAGTGTTCCTTTTTCGAAGCTAATTTCGGCTCCCGTTTTCTAAAAAATTTCATGCCCCGGAGTCCTGCTGCTTCCGTGGGAAGAGGACAAACCAAAAACAAGTGATCGAGCTTTCGCCCCCTCACGTAAAGGAAACCTGCTGTTGTCACATGATGTCCAGGACCTCCCCAGTCACTCCGAAGGGTTTTAGAGGGGAGTCCCTTACATCGCTACTTGATATTCCGGGTTGAAGTATCGAAACGTTTTAACCTGTGTCTATGATTAAATGTTTGGCGCTGTCCTCTATTTCGAGTGCGACTGAGGGTGCGTCTTGCTACAACAGGAGCGATACGGTAGACCTTATGACAGCATTTTCAGGGATGTCGATGCGAAGCGAGCTGTCTGCGCTCTCGCCTCTTATTCGTTTCCCTGGTTGCGTGTCTCTTTGATCGTGGCCGTTTCCCTCGCAGGATCGGGCCATTTTCGAAACGAGCTTGGTCGAGTTGAACGCCTGCTCGGTTCTTTGTTACCGGGTGGATCTCGAGAGCTTGTTTAAGTCCTCAATCTGTTTGGGCACACTCTCGCGTAGTGCTCCCGCCTTCACACTCGTAACATCTGACGTCTGCCGCTTTTTTGGGCTTTGTCGACGCGTTCCTTGAAGGTCTATTTTGCTGCGCGCCCGGTCGCGAGTCATGCGCTTGTTCCGAATTTTCGCCTGGTGTCTTCGCGTAAAATATTTCGCTAGCCTTTTCTTGTCGCATCCCTTCGGTGGCTGCTAGCTCTATTGTTAAGGCCTGTTTAATGCTTTGTGTATTTGCGATTCACATGTGGCGACCTATTCCGTTTATACCGACCACAAGGCTGGCTAGACTCATTCGTTCCGCGTTTTCGCGTTGTACTCGTTGCGCCACTGGATCATTGTCCCTACCCATAACATTCTGTGCCAAATTTCGAAAGCGGTCCGCGAACTCTTGCGAAACCTTTATTTCTTTCCTGTTTCGCCATCTGAAGTTTTGAAATATAGAAGTGATCGGGACGCACGTCTCTAAACCTTTCGCGAAACGCTCACTTATACCATTCCCATGTTACGTCTGCTGCATGGAGGTCTAAGTTATAATTATAAAACGCTTTCGCAGGGTCAAGACGACGTAAGTTTGCTAACTGAACACAGTCCTCCTGAGTCCATCTATCCACCTTAGCCGCTCCCTCTATGCTAGATAAAAACTCCTCAAGCGGTACGGCCGTTTCTGCACCAGACCATTTTGGTAGAAGTGAAATAAGCGAAAGATCCTTACGGATCGTAGGCGTCTCCATTGACAAACCATCTCTTAATTGTGCTATTTCGGAGTTGCTTTCCTCTAATTCTAAACGTAGCCTCTCAGACATAATAGTCTGTTTTTATTCTGTCAACAAAATTTTGAATTTAGAATTCGTTCGACCTTACGTACGGTGTCTATCAGAGATCCAAAAATCCCGTGGGGTATTAAAGTCCCTGAGCTGCCAACCAAATCTGTAGTGCCTAGGTTGGTGCTGAATACGTGTGGCCCAACATTAGCGATATTTATGGTAGCTTAGTCGCGAACGGTTCGACTAAGTTACTGATGCCAGAGTCCAGGATTTTAGGTACAAACACAGTAGAAAATGACTATGTACAATTATATTACCCAATAATGTCCTATCTACAATAAGGTCAAATTTACAGTTTGGTGCGCGCTGCCTTGCCCTAATAATGCCCGGAATAAAACTAATTTCGAAAATGATTCTGCCTGAAATGGCTAGCTCAGTCGGAACTCTTACCTGTCGCCAGCAATAGGAACGTCAGTATTCCTGTATCTATTCAGCTCTGGCAGGTTGCACCGAAACGTCGTTCTGGAGACTGAAGATTCCGTACGAAGGGGAATGTGTCTCTCACCCAAATCTGACATGCTCTATATTCATTTTCCGGACATTATATAGGGACTGCCAGGCAGTGTTAAATAGTGTTTTTGCTGAACTAGCATGCTTTTCACCTTGATGCCCCCAGACTACCTACACCGCATCGTGTAGAAATTTTTGGAAGAGGTCAGGGCCGCGTGCTGTGTCAGGCATTCCTAAGAGTCTAATAAACATTAGTAGCCTTCGGCCGGCTGTGTATTACGCTGTTGCAACTGCTGACGAAGCAGACGCTTCGGCGTGTTGTGTGTCTAGCGTGGCCTTCGCTTGAAGTTTCCAAAGAATCGGAGGCCACTACAACATATCGCTTTTGCCCGCGACGTGCAAAATTTTGTCCAACATTCTGCTATCAAGGTTAATTCCGTATGCAGAAGTTACTGGGGGGTCGTCAATGTGGATTCCGACGCAACAGGTCGAATAGTGATCATATATTTTGCATTCGTCATATACTTCAGAACAAATGGTAATACAATTAAGCAGTGTATCAGCTCTTTATAGACTTCAAGGAAGCTTATGATTCAGTTAGGAGGGAGGTCTTGTATAATATCTGATTGAATTTGTGATACCCAAGAAACTTGTAAGGCTAATAAAAATGTGTCTGACCGAAACGTATAGCAGAGTCCGGGTAGTTAAGAATTTGTCTGACATGTTTCCTATTAGGAATGATTCGAAAGAGGGAGATCCTCTGAAAAAGAGAGATGCTCTATCGCCATTGCTTTTCAACTTTGCCTCAAAGTATTCCTTTAGGAGAGTTTAGGTGAACCAGGACGGCTTGAAATTAAGTGGTACACACCAGCTTCTGGTTTATGCCGATGATGTTAATATATTGTTGGGAAGCGTACATACGGTAAAGGAAAATGCAGAAGCTTTAGTAATTGCTCCTAAGGAGATTGGACTAGAATTAAATGCTGATAAAACTAAGTACATGATTATGTCTGGAGATCAGAACGCAGGAAAATGTCACAGTATCAAAATTGATAATAGTTTCATTGAAAGGGTGGAGGCGTTAAAATATTTGGGAACAACGTTAACAAACAAAAAATCTATTCAGGAAGAAATTAAGAGCAGATTGAAGTTAGGGAATGCTTGCTATTATTCGGTGCAGAATCTTCTGTCTTTCAGTTTGGTATCCAAAATTTTAAAAATCGAGATATACGAGGGCTGATCATTTAATTCCGGGACTGATTTTTTTTGTGAGTGAAAGAGTAGACTTACCGGCTTGTTGCTCTTGTCTCCTTCGAAGTAATGTCCTTGTGCTTGTATGCACTTATTCCAGCGTTCCTGCCACAGACAAAAGCACCTCTGGTAGTCACTTTTTGTAATGTCCCTCATTTGTCTCGTCGCGTTGGCTTGCACCTCATTGTCATAGAATTGGCGACCTTTCATTGTTTTCTTCAGTTGCGGGAACAAGAAGTCGCATGGAGCACGGTCAGGGGAGTAGGGAGGTTGTGGGAGGG
>Ga0209737_10002805_pt1 | contig 12163 bp, 5 predicted proteins | sample TergutCu122P3_FD_187284 | JGI IMG/M metagenome (GOLD analysis project Ga0209737, IMG submission 187284) | Cubitermes ugandensis P3 segment gut microbial communities from Kakamega Forest, Kenya - Cu122 P3 (SPAdes) (version 2) | ecosystem: Host-associated > Arthropoda: Insects > Digestive system >... | reverse complement strand
CCCCAAAACCCCAAAACCCCAAAACCCCAAAACCCCTTATGATGCTTGTAAGAGTAATGTGAATTAAATTAATGTGGTTATAGAGTAATTAGCTATATTCTTAGAACCAAGGAGCCCATTCCAATGGCATTAAATTCAGTCTTTCTTGATCCCTTGCTTCATCAATTATTTCATAGACTTTTTTATTGAAGTTATATTCCTTCTCATCCATTGGATCAAAATTCTCATTTCTCTTACTAGCAACCCTCTGAATCACATTGAAATCAACAAGTTCACTTAAGGTAGATATAGCTTTTTTACTGTTTTCTTCGGCACTTTTACCCCAACAAACAGCTTTCCACAAATCTCTATAAAAGATCTTTAAGTATCTCTCTAAATACTTCAACTTCAACTGCATTGCATAAGCTATAGCTGTTATTGATCCTGCAAGTGGACCTTCTGCACCAATAGGAGTAATAAAGTATTGCATATTTGCTGCAAATCTAAAAGGAACATTGACCTTTAAAGGAAGATCATAGTGGGAATAATAGATTTTACCTGTACGCTTACAGAAATTCCAGGAGTACAAAGTTCTACAGCAAATTTGAAATACATAAGTAAAGAATGATTGAGAAGCTAAATAACCAGTACATTGCTTTTTGTATATAAAGAGTTCTTCAGGGTTTTGTATAACTTGATGTATTAGTCCTGCAAATATATAATCTCCAAGTATTTTACGCATATCTTGTATTACTTCTTTCTGTATTTCTAAAGCTCTTGCCATATTTGTTAGTCCTGCTGCTTTGTTCAAATAACTTATTATCGCATGATCTGGATGATAACCTCTTTCAATTAGAGAAGCGTCATGGAGATCTTCAGCTGTCATGATGTGAAGCGCCTCAAGTGATACCTTCATTCTCCCCCAATAGAAAACAGAAGGAGTGAATAACTTTATATTGCGCGCCATTGTATATCTATTAGTTGCCAACACCTTACTAATAAAACCTCTTAACTGAATAATCAAAATTTCAGCACTCTCATTTACTACACAAGAATCCTTCATAAACCTCGTAATATTACCAATATTCTTCATAGTAAGCGAATACACATAATCTTTCTCATTTGTTCCTTTAAATGATACCCTAGCTTGTCTAAATATCTTCTCTAGCTTTACTTCTGTACGCTGTATATATATTATTGATTCAGGCATTGGCTCACTATCCTTTATATAATTTACACCAAACATTTCTATATATTCTGGTCTTAAGCTAGCTAATGTTGGACTATAAGCATTTATAAAGCTTGGATCACTCTTTAATGAAATCTTTGTATGAAAGAAATCTATCCAATTTCTTAATCGTTTTAATGTCTCCTTTATATCTCTTGCGTCTATTACCTCTCTACTAAAATCGGCTAAGAATTTTTCTTTATACTCTTCTAAATCGTTATCAATAAAGAAATCATCAATAATTTGTTTAAAGTATATTTTAAGATCTTCCTTATTCACTAAAGGAGCACATAATGAGTAAATGTATTTTAAGCAAAGCAATAACTCTGGTTCTTTATTGGCTGTAAACAATACTTTGTTCTCTAATTCATTGAATATTAATTCTATTGAATTAAATTGACTTTCCTTCATCTGCATTTTATGTTTAATGTCTTCAATGCTTGATGATAATTGTTCGTTATTCTTATTCGCTTGCTCTTGTATTTGTCTTAATGGTAAGTATAAAGCTTGAGGATATAAGGAAGCTATGTTCTTTAATATTAAAGTTGCAGCCTCCCTTTCACTTACAGATCGATCTATATTTGAGAATAGTTGAGGAATCCAATATATCCAAGCCCATACAGGCATTTTACTATATATTTCTTTGAATGCTTTAATTGCTTCTTCACTCTCTAAAGGAGTCATCTGTCTTATTCCTTCATTCTCTAAGCATTGGAATACCCTAGGAATGTAATATCGTGATTTATCAAGCATGTATATAGCCGCATACATATAAGCACGTAATGCAAGTGCATTGAATTGTGTTGTGTGTTTAGCTTCAAATTCAAGTTCATAATAGTTACCTAGTGCTCTCCAAGCTTTATAGTTAGATTCACAGACATTGACAGCAGAGTTCAGTTCATTATAAGCATCTTGCTTCCTATTTAATCTAAGCAATAACTCACTTCTAAGTCTCTTTATTTCACTCAATGAACTTTTATAATTCACACAATAACCTTGTGTCTCCACTCCTTTCAAGTAGTTAGCAGTTTCCTTAATATTATACCCAAGAACTAATGCTAATTTAGCAAATTCACTAGCACGGAGAAAACGCTCGTAGTTGTTTATTTGGTTGTTCTTAAGCTCATGATCAGCTCCAGATAAATATTTGATTGCTTGATCCAGTAATCCATGCTTTCTAGCTACTTGTGCTAGTTTAAGGTAATTCCAAGGAATATCGTCAATGTATGGCTTTACTTTGCTAAAACCTGGTATTGTTGATAACTTGCGAATCAACTGCATGAGCATGAAGTTTCGACATTCAAGGAGATTACGCCAAACAGTAAAGTCCTCAGCTTTATTAGGCAAACGCATTCTCCAAGCATTCAAAAAAAGTCTCAGACTCACATTTGGTTTTTGTAGTACGTCTCTTATATTCAAATACATTTCCTTTAATTCTGAGATCTCAAGAAAATGTTGCTGTAATATTAAGGATCTATAATGTGATACATCCACATTCACAGGCAAGAAATTCCATTCATAATTGAGTATTTTCAATCCTTTCTTTCTCACCTCCTCCATCTTCTGATCATCATCAAGGAATTTTTGAATACCATCATACAAAGTAGCTAAGAAGGTTGTAGAAGACTCTGAATTGCCTGTACTCGCTGCATAATCAAGAAATGCAGACCAATTACGTGTCGACAAGAAGTACTGAAGCATTAAAGGAGCTCTATGTGTAAATTCAGCTATATCTTTCACCAAATCCCACTTCCCTAAATTCAATGCTGATTCTGTTTCCCATTCCTCCCATATTCGCACATCCAATTGTTCTATTTCTTCTCCTATACCACTTATACCACCTTCCTTTGGATTCTCTTTTAGTTCTTCAATGGAAATGTGTCCTTTTACTTCTTCCTTTGCTTCATCATCTCTTTGATTTTGAATCACAGTTCTAATTGCAGAGTATCTCTTAATCAATTTCGACAGCAAATTATCAGCAGCATTCCACATCTGGAACTGTACATAGCTGAGTATAGCTTTGGTAATGGAATGTTTGGCAGCATACCTTTGTATTCCAATTAAATAATCACCTGCAGATAAATGTTTAAGTATAAAACTTGTATAAATTGTATATCGATCATTACCAGGATAAGCATAGAAATAAGCTTCTAGCAATAATAAAGAAGTATGCCACGATCCATAATGTGTAGCTAAATAATGAATAAGCTCTGGTGTAATACGTGGTAAAGGATTACATAAACTTACACCTTCAAATATTGTTCTTATAGAGCTTGGTCCTTTCGGTTGCATTTGTTTTAAGAATTCACAACGACCAAGGAAAGGCTCTATTAAAGAAGCTATTTGTTGCTGTTCATCTGCTGTTAGTGCATTCCAGAATTGAGGAAATAATCTTAACCAAAGCTTTTCACATGATTGTGATTCCCAATCAATGATCTTTCTTAAAGGTCTTAACCATGATTTAGTCTTCTTTTTGTTTAAGCGTTCTTTTACCAATTGCACTGATACTCCTATTCTTATTAATTCTTCAGGTAATCCCATTTCCTTCAATTCTTCTTTCAACTCTACACTTCTTTTTTCAATCTCAGCTTTTTTATTAGCTTTAGAAAGATTTATATCATTCATTGAATGACCTACTAAATCATTTGTACCAACATCTTGCATGGGTTGTTGTTTGTGTATTTCAGGAGCAACTTTATTAATAGCAAAATCTACACCGTTAAAGTTGGTTTTAGAGAAAGACAATAACACAAGTCCTCCTGGTTCTCTCTTCATTGGTAAATTCTCATTCACTGTAGATAATAATAAATCCAATGCTTGTTGTATCCAATAATTATCTTTACTACGTGACCATATCTGATGCAAGAAAATATGCTGCATTTTCTTATATATCGTACTACCAAAATACTTATTCGCCAAGATAAAGAACTTGTCCCTTATTTTTAGATCTTTACCTTTAAGTTGAAGTAAAGTAAAGTTAAGTAAATTTTTATCATCTTCTTTTACTTTTGTAGCTCTCTCTAAATATTCATATATAAATTCAAGCAATTCATTAGTAGCAGCTTCATATCTAGAAGGTAACTGTTCTTGTATTTTAATAATAATCTTAGAGAAACTTCCTTTAACCATTCTTAGGTTGTTTGCATTTTCACTTAATATAACACTTCGAGCTGCACGTATTGTTTCCTGTAATATTCTTTCATCGGTGCATTCTTTTATAACGCCTTCGACAATTTGTTGGAAGTATTCACCGAATACTGTTGTAGTTGTCAATGCTTTCTTTGCAAAATAATGTGTCAGTTTTATTATTGAGTTACGAATATACGAATCCACATTTCCTATGTAACTATTGAACTGAACTATATCTGGATCAGTATTAACCATAAACTCTTCTTTATCTGAAGGTTTGGCAGGTTGGGGTTGTCTGAAATAGAATTCAACTTTACCTCTTTTACATTTTTCAGATTGCCGTAAATAAAGAGAATATTGCTTATAACCCCAAGTCCAAGCACTGAATAAATGATCATCTTGTTCCTTTGATGATGGAATATCAAGTTCTAAACGAACATCATAAAGATGAATAGTCAAATGTGGCAAAACAAAGTTAATCTGTTCTTGTATATTCTTTACCTCTGCTGATGTTAATATCATCCCTTCACGTCCACTCTCTTGTCTTCTTTTCATAAATAGTTCACTATAGAACTTATTGTAGTTATCAGCTTCTCTTCTGTATGTTCTTATATCATATGTTACTGCACATTTTATTGCCTCTTTCCATTCTTCTGAATCTACCTTATTCTATTAAACCTTACATTCTCCAAACCTACTCTTCAAGAGTCTGCAGAGTCTGCATAGAGCTTCTATGATCTGCGGATTCTTTTGAGGAGAGTAAGTTTCGGATCTTACTGGAATAACAGATGATAGGAGTTTCTTTAACACTTCAATAGTGCAACTTTTCGTTTGATACTTTATAATGAGTATTACAACATTAATTCTTGAGATGTTCACTACATATGTTAGCGCTTCCTATTAAATTAGAAAAGTTTGATAGAAACTATATGAATGATCATATAGCAATATAAAACTTACTCTATTCTTATTCTCGAGTTCTCTGTTCTCTCCTAAAGGAATGTTTATCGGTGGATCATTAAATTGACTCAGCAACTTTTTCAACAATAACAAGCACTTGTAGGTTAGTTCAATCATTTCTTTTTCTGAGGAGTCTTCAGTATCCAATATATAGTGATACAAATATAACTCTTTAAAAAGTGTTGAAGCAATGATATTCCTTACTTCCATTTCCGTATTCCTCTCCCTTATTCCCTCTGTTCTAAGCGTTCCCCAAATAATCATCTTATTCGCCAAATTAAGAGCCAACACTTTATGTTGATACTGGTGTGAACTATATAAGATCTTCTGAAATGCAGCAATCATCTCTGAATAAAGATCAAATCTCGCCTGTTTGAATATTGCTTCATTACGTTCTATCATTCCAGAAATATTAACCAAGTTACTTATTGACTCCGAATTCAAGTTCACTGCCTTTCTTATCGTATTCAAGTTCTCCTTATACGATGAATTATCCTCTCTAAACATTATAGGAACTAGAGTGTCTAATGCCTTATTTACTACATCATTGCACTCTGTGTACTCTTCGGTGAACAGTTTGGAGAGAACATATCTCAGTCTATTACTAGGCATAACAACTCTGGTAGCAAAATTTGCTAAAGCAAGAAATCCCCAGGACTTAAGCTCAGGATCCTTAGCCAATACTGTATTCCATATACTCATCACCACCATTTGTTTACTACTCTCAATAGTCTCTTTATTACCTTTCTCTAACATTAACACTCCCAATCTAAGCAATCTCTTTCTCACAGTCATATAGATTGTATTAATATTAAACGCTGTTACCAATAACTTTTCTTCTAATAATCGACCACAATGTTGTTTAAAATAGTTCTGTTTGTAGATATGGTAAATTAGTGGTGTAATCAAGTAATTAGTACTAGTTACTGGTATACAAGATTGAGTTGGATGTAGTTTTGAATATTCTTCAATCACGATTAAGTATTTGTCTATATAAGCTTTATAAGATGTTGGTGGTATACGTTCATAGAAAGTCTTTGTAAAGAATTGTTTTAAGTTGTTTGCCCAGACTTTTTCTGAGTAAACACCAAATTCTAATAGCATAAAAGCTGCTTCTACGTCTTCAGGAACTACTTTAAGATAGCAAATAATCAATTTAACAACTCTCACAAAGTCCCCTTGCAAGTGGCAAAAGAAAGGTTGAATGCTATAAAGTACTGGTATAAGGTTTATCCATGCTTGTGCTACACTATAAACCAACTTCTGTTGCTTTGATATCCAATCTGGTTGAACTTTTTTGAGGCACCGGATAATGGAGAGGACTTCATGGATGATATTATAATTTTCTAGTTTATGAGTATCAGGTATAAGTAGTATCTCAGAGAATATATCACTTGCATGTTCAATTAATTTCTCCTTTAGTTTCATTGTCTTATTGCATTTTAGTGCTAGTGATAATAGTTTTAACAGATTATAAGTTGTACACTCTATCTCTTCATGCTCTCTCGCTATCCTATTCTCAGTGCACTCGGTTTTGTATCTGGATTTAAGATAGGAGATAGCAGCAGTTGAATAGCGGTTGAATACATTAGTTAAAGGCTCGTTAAGGATACTATCATACATTCCAAATTTATGGATCAATTGCTTTAACTTCAATATCCGTTCCGCCAATAAACTAAATGTCACTTCCTCATTCCTTGCCGACATCTTGTATTTAAAAGAGCTTATTAAGAAACATACCATATTCCATTCTGTGCTGGGAGAGATTTTGCTTTCTTCAAGTGGTTTACCAGGTCTTAATTTGCTTAGGACCGATCTACATGAGGTATCAATATTCTGCCAAAAGCTATCACCAAACTTATTCGGAAACACTTTCACCAATCTTATTATCCGCTCATACTTAAACCTTGAGTTTGACCCCTCTTTGAACATAGTCTTAAAACAACTATTCAACACTTCATCTGGAAACACTTCCTTACTATTATTCCTCTTCTCATACAATGCTTTAAGGCAACTTTTAGCTTTCTTATAAAGGCACTTCTCTTCTCGTTGTAGATAGATAAAGACAATGACTAGGTATTTGTGTAGTTGTTCAATATAAATATTGCGCATGCTCTCATTGAATAAGAAGCTAACTGCCATCTGATTGTCAATGAACTTACTAAACTCGGCACAAAGAAATGTCAAACAACTGCAAATAGCTTTAATCCTTAATTCTGAGAAAGTAAAGATCTTATAAATATGCTGCTCACTCTTATAAAGCATATACTTCACTGCAAATTCATTTATTGGTAGTAATTTGGCCATTAAAGTACTTAAAGGTGTTACTGGCTCTCTTATAGGTTGTTTTGGAGGATTCTCAAGTCTTTCTCTTTCTGTTTTTATAGGACGATTATAGATACTGTTAACACTTGCCTCATATACTGGATTCGAGTACCTGTGTCTTTTTTCTAGCATCATGTATTGAATTTTAATGCTCTCATCTTTAAACTTATTTCTTATTGCATCACGCTCAACAATTTCGCATTCCATTACTTTTAGTAGTTCTTCATTGAGCTCAATTAAACTTGTTCCAATATTGTGGAAGTAGTCAAATACATTCTCGTCCATGAGATAGAGTAAGAAGTCAAGGGAGGATATAATCGCGGTGTAATTGTAGTTTGAGAATTGGTAGCTCCATAGTTCTTTTAAGAAAGACATTTGCAGTTTTTTTATTTTTGATACTTCTACTTGTCTCTGACTCTGTCTCTCATCTATTCCACTTTCTATACAGGTGAATGAGTAAGATACCTTTATTGAAATAGAAGAAAGAACTAATGTTCGTCAATTGATTCAAACTGAATCCTTCTAGTTCACTAAGCTTTTTTATACATCTTTTTGCTGCCTTCCTTACAAACTTCCTTTCATCATGTAGCCCTGTCACTAACAGATCTACCACCTTCTTAAAATCCTTTACATATCTTTCTTCTATAACCCTTGCACTTATACCTGTCACCTTTGCTACTCTCCTTACGTACTCTATCAACCATTCACTTGGAGTCAATGTATTCTCTCCTGAGAGCGTAAAATGAGGTTTTTCATGACAAGTGTTAATAAGTTTATCAATACAATCAAGACATGACCTTCTTGCAGTAACCATAATAAGTTTGGGAAGTGTAGATAGTGCATTGAATAGTGATTGGATGATTTCGAACTCATATTTAATAAAGAAGATGTCTGGGAGTATTGCTAGTAATTCTAATAGAGCTAAGGATCCACCTTCCTTCCTCGTCCATTCCTTCCAATAACAAAGCGAACACAACTTCCTCACCAACAACTCCAATAGTTGTATATTGAGGACTGCATCGGGTTCAGTTTTAAATATATTCATATAAGTATTTGCTAAGGTCTTAATAGCTTCAAGAGCTATCAGGGTTATATGATTATCTTTAACAGGATAATTAGCTATAGCATAACGTTCACTAAGAAACTCTGTTATGACAGTTAGATAGATGGTAGGATCAATTTCATTAATACGTCCAAGAGAAAGAAAGCCATTACGACAAAGACCAATAAGAGCAAGATGATCACATACGAAGCGAAAGAAATTCTCTACCTTCTTTTTTTTACTTTTTGCACGATAAACTGCTATTAAATAGAATATCTCCGTTAGTAGTTTCTCCATTGTATGTTTTTGTGTGTCTCTTTTTAATGGTGTAATCCTTACTTGTGATAATCTATTATCAAATACATCCGCCATACTCTTCTCAGCTACTTTCTGCACTTCCTTAAAATTTTTCTTAAGAAGCGCAGAATAGCATTGACTAACATACTCTTTATCAAAAGAATTATCTACAAACGCATAATACGTAGCTTTAACAAGCTTATATATCGAATTATAATCTTCTGGATTTGGTGTATTTGTATTTTGCATATATCTAAACGATGCATCTAAATATGAATCTAATCCTATTACAAACTCTTTATTATTTGTTGTCATCAACATCCTTAAACCATCATCAGGACTATTAAGTAAGAAAAGAGTACTAAAATTTAGTAACTGCTTCTTTTTCTGTTATGTAAGGTTTACTTCTTCCACCAAAAGATGCAAGCATTTTATTAGTAAGATCAGAAATGTTCTGCTTGCAATATAGCTTGTGTAAGGCAGGTATAAGTTCAGGCACCATATCATAAAGGACATCTAAGAGTTCAGGTGTTTCCCACTGTTTGAGTAACCAGTTTTCTAAGGCTTCTAAAAGAGTGAACGCAGAGCTACTTGTGGAATGGGAATTGGCTATGTATTCAGTAAAAGGACGTATGAGCATGGGTAAGTATTCGATTAAAAATGGGAAGGGGATGAAGCTGGGGACAAGTTCGATAATGAGCTTATTGACTGTTGGATGTTCTTTACTTAATGATAAGAAGATTGGCAACAGACCTAGTAATAATGATGCTAATTCAAGATGTCGATTCTCACGGATCGATATTCCCTTATGTGTTCTTGTTCCTTCTCTTAATTTGATTGCAGACCAGACAATTTTGAATGCAAGAAAGTAATTATCAAAGAGTAAAGACTTCCTTGAGTATTTCATAGAAAGGGTAATAAGCTTGAAAAAGAAAGAATTAATCTGTTCATTATAGTCCACATAAAGAAGAATCTCCATAGCTATCTTAAACAGCGAAAGATAGTGACTGTACTTAGGAATGTTAGCTTGAGGGACTGATTGTACTTTATATCCTCCGATAAGATCAAACTGCTCAAGTAAATGTTTTAATAGAAGATAGGCAAAGAGACCAGCATGGTCTTTAATATGTTCTTGGATAGCTTCTCCTTTACTTTTAGATGACAAAAGTTTATCTTTAATATACTTAGGAATAACCATCAAAAAATCATTATCAAATACCTTATCATTCTTTACATTCACTTTTTTTAGAGCTTCAGCAGCAACAGGTGTAGAAATGCATTCACATAAGAAACCCATAACATTCTCCATTATCTGTCCAAAACTTCCCAAATCCATCCTCATAAAAGTTTCTAAAAACAACTTCACATTCTTCTCCATATCTTCCTTCTCATTAGCCAAATTATTCCCATGAATCTGATGAATCGCCATCTTTATTACAAAGTAATTAATCGCACCACGAAAGAAGTTTGACAACTGTGAAAGATTTGAATCTGTATAAATACCAGGACATCCTCTCAATGTATTGATGACGGACTGCATTAGAGCTATCATCTTCTGTACGATGTGTTTAGTTTCTTGTAGCATATCATCTATACCCCTAATTGAGTATCTCTTTGTGTATTCTGAATAAAATGTTAAGTCTGTATCTTCAATTCGTTCTTCATTGATTAAAGGCTGTTTGTCTGTTATTATATATAGATCATTATGCTTACTTTTTCCTTCTTCTGATTTTTGTCGCATATATTGCTTAATAAATAGTTTAGGTAATCTTTTAGCTAAGAAATTAAACTTGACTCTTAATATATCTACAATAGCCATAAGTATTTCCCTCTACAAATAAAATAACACTTACATGTTGTTTCATCTTACTAATAATGTCTATGTACTTGTTTATTGTTAATATAGCGTTTGCTTGTATACTTATACATATTCCTACATCATTTATTATTGTCAACATGTTCTTTATTACTTTCTCTTTCTGCTCATCATTCAATTTCTCCTTTGTGTATTGTGCTAAGCTTAGGAAGAGTGTGGAAGCTTCAGCTCTGACGTCAGGCCATTCATTAGGATCACCTATCATGAATTCTCGGACTAGTAGATCATCTAGATAAGGAATGTAGTATTCGATATATGTTTTCATTAAGCCTTTGAGTATTGGCAAGAACTGTTTCCTCAAATGTCCATGATCCGGTGGACAATTCTTAAGGTAAGCGATGGAAGACTCAACAAGTCTTTTAGCATGAATCGTCATTACTTCATTATTAGCTAGAACACTCAATAAGTCCTCTATAATCAAATATATCTTATTCTGCACATACAAGAACTCTATAAACTTATCCTTATACCTTCTCTGTAGTTCTACACTTGGCATCAATGACACATTCTTCACTATTAAGGGGACAAGTTTGACTCTATTTGAATGAACTCCCAATACATTCAAAGCGATGGTATGGATCTCTGTGATGATCTTAAGAGAATCTTTGCTTTGTACTATTACCTGCTCTTTCGATCCATCCTTCTTATACTCCCCAGGAAAGTTATGTATCGAATCATCTGAAGAAAAGGCTTTTTGGATTTTTCTGGGAAAATCTTCAAATTGGTGCCAGACAAATTTCTCCATGCGCTCCATAATATCATCGCTGATAACAGGACTTATATGCAATGCTTGCTTAGTAATTTGAAGTGCTAATAAAGCATTAATCTCATTATCGGTTTCCGCCACTTCTAATAAAATACCATAAACCTTTGTCAGTATCTCTAAAGCTAAAGGCTTACTACATATCTTCTGATATACCCTTAATATAAGATTTCTTATACCATTAGCTTTAGCTTCTAACTCTTTATGGAAATAACTCTTCATTAATTCACTAAGCTTAGGAACAAAACTAAAAGCAAATGCTTTAGAAAGACTTTCATTACTTTTTGCTATCTTGTCTGCTAACTCCTGTAAATAACTATGAAGTTTCTCATAGTCTATAAGAAGTTAATGAGAAACTTACCTTTACTTGATTGTTCAAAGCGAGTTAAGAACAGTTTTATTATGGACTGTTCAGTCTCCATATTATCTAGAATAAGAATTATATAAGAAGGGTACTTATCGCATTTAAGTTACGTGATTTATAATGTAATTCTGATCCATCATATTATATATCTTAATAGGGGTTTTGGGGTTTTGGGGTTTTGGGGTTTTGGGGTTTTGGGG
>Ga0209737_10002804_pt1 | contig 12166 bp, 12 predicted proteins | sample TergutCu122P3_FD_187284 | JGI IMG/M metagenome (GOLD analysis project Ga0209737, IMG submission 187284) | Cubitermes ugandensis P3 segment gut microbial communities from Kakamega Forest, Kenya - Cu122 P3 (SPAdes) (version 2) | ecosystem: Host-associated > Arthropoda: Insects > Digestive system... | reverse complement strand
GCTGACGAGGGCATTAAGACTAAAAATTGCGCCAAGGGCGCAAAGAGTGCTAAGAGTGGCTTCAAATTCAAAAAATGGATGCTCGTGCCGCTTTTTATCGGCATCGGCGCAATGTTTGTTCAACAATGGACGGGTATTAACACGATTATTTATTATGCCCCGACGATTTTAAAGTTCGCGGGCTTTGAATCCAATTCAAGTGCAATTTACGCTACAATCACAATCGGGGTGGTGAATTTCCTTATGACTTTCGTTGCCATTGCTTTTTGCGACAAATTTGGCCGAAAACCGTTATTGTATGCCGGTTTGATAGGTATGGCATGTTCTCTTCTGGTGCTCGGCTGCGCGTTTCAATTTGGCACAACACTGGGCGAAAGCCTGAAATGGCTTGCGCTCGGGGCAACTGTAACCTATATTATGTGCTTCTCGTTTTCGCTCGGCCCCATTATGCTGCTTATGATTTCGGAAATTCTGCCGCTAAGCGTGCGCGGGGTGGGGATGAGCATTGCCATAATGTCGAATTTCTTTTTCAATTTCACCGTTGCGGTGTCATTTTTGCCGATGCTTGAACACTTTGGCAAAGCAAACTCATTCTGGCTGTATGCGGGTCTTTGCGTAATTTCGTTTATTTTCTGCTATTTTGCCCTTCCCGAAACCAGAGGGCTTACGCTTGAAAAAATCGAGCAAAATTGGATTAACAAAGTTAAGCCGAGGGATTTTTGAAGCCCCCGCATTTTCAGGCAGGGGCTCAAAAGTTATATCGAAATGAGCGAGCGGAACAAAAAATGAAGTTTTTTGTTCCCGAGCGAATGAGATAAAACGAGTGAAGCTCGTTACTTGCATTCGCACTCTGTGTCAAATGTGAAGGCTCCAACCATGTGAGATGGTATGTTTAAGCACTTCAAATCCTTTGTCTTGTCGGTGTCATAGCAGTGTACGTGAACGTCTTCAAGGCCGATAATACCTTCATAATAGTCGGCCTCGTCGGTTTTGAGGGTGCCGATAACCTTCACGTGTTCGAGCGCGATTGCGATTTTTTTCTGGTCATGCTTTTTGGCCATTGCCAAAATTGCTTCCTGAGTTTTGCACATAAATATTTTCCTTTCATTTCTATTCCAAGATATTTTGAAACAAAAGGGCGTGCGTTTAATCCGATATTCCGGCTAGGTATTGAGCGGTATGTGATTCTTTTGACTTAACCAGTTGTTTAGGGGTGCCGCTTGCAACGACCTCACCACCGAGGTTTCCGCCCTCGGGTCCGAGGTCGATAATATGGTCGGCGATTTTAATTATGTCGAGGTTGTGCTCAATTATTAGGATTGTGTTGCCCGTGTCGGCAAGCTTGTGGATGATTTTGATAAATTTGTCGATATCATGCCAGTGAAGGCCTGTTGAGGGTTCATCCATAAGGTAAAGCGTTTTGCCCGTTGCCCGCTTGTTGAGTTCACACGCGAGTTTTACTCTCTGCGCTTCACCGCCCGAAAGCGTTGTGGCGCTCTGGCCCAGGCAGATGTAGTCAAGCCCGACATCGAATAAAGTTTGTAAGCGTTGTTTAATCTTCGGTACATTTTCAAAAAATTCCAATGCTTCAACAACGCGCATTTCAAGTACATCCGAGATATTTTTGCCTTTATATTTCACCTCAAGCGTTTCCTGATTGTAGCGCTTGCCTTTGCAAACGTCGCATTTGACATAAACGTCCGAGAGGAAATTCATTTCGATTTTAATTACGCCGTCCCCGCCGCATTTTTCACACCTGCCGCCTTTGACGTTGAAGCTGAAGCGGCCGGCTTTGTAGCCTCTCAATTTTGCCTCGTTTGTTTGCGCGAAAAGGTCGCGAATGTGGCTGAAAACCTCCGTGTAGGTTGCGGGATTTGACCTCGGGGTTCGCCCGATCGGGCTTTGGTCAACGGAAATTATTTTGTCAATGTTTTCCAAGCCCCTGATTTCATCCACCCCCTGCGGTTTCGGGCGGTTTTGAAGAAGTTTGTGTTTACCGTATTCATAAATTATGTCGTTTATCAAAGTGGACTTGCCGCTGCCTGAAACGCCTGTTATAGCGACGATTTTGCCGAGCGGAATGTTAACGTCAATGTTTTTTAAATTATTGAGGTGTGCGTTTTTAATTTCCAAAAATTCGCCGCTCCCGAGGCGATATTCCTTTGGCGCGGGGATTTTCTTTTCGCCCGATAAAAATTTTCCCGTGATAGATTTTTTTGCGGCAATGATATCCGCAATCTGCCCCTGTGCAACGATTTTACCACCCATCAGCCCTGCCTGGGGCCCGATATCAACAATATGGTCGGCGGCCTTGATTGTTTCCTCGTCGTGTTCAACAATAATCAAAGTATTACCCAGATTACGCAGTTTTGTGAGGGTTTTAATGAGGCGTTTGTTGTCCCTCTGGTGAAGGCCGATTGAAGGTTCGTCAAGAACATATAAAACACCTGACAACCCGCTTCCAATCTGGGTTGCAAGGCGAATGCGCTGTGCTTCACCGCCCGATAGTGTGCCCGCGTTTCGAGCAAGCGTAAGATAGGTTAAACCCACATCCACAAGGAATTTCAGGCGGCTGTGGATTTCATCGAGCACCTGTTTTGCAATGGTGATTTTATATTCACCGAGCTCCAAAAACGCGCCCGTCACGAAATCAAGCGCATCCTCAATTGAGAGCGAGCAAAATTCAAAAATGTTTTTATTCAGAATTTTGACGGCAAGTGCAAACGCGCTCAATCTTGCACCATTGCAGGCGTTGCAAGGATTCTGGCTCATATATTTTTCAACTTCGCCCCGAATAAGGTCGCTGTCAGAGCTTTCATAGCGCTTTTGAAGGTAAGGAATTACGCCCGAATATGGCAGATAGTGCGTTCTGTAATGTTTTGTGCCAAAGTCTGCATAGCGCATTTTAATTCGCTCATCGCCGTTACCGTATAGGATTATGCCTTTTTGCGCAGGCGTGAGACTTTTAAACAGGGTGTCGGGGTTAATTTCGTAATGGTCGCAAACAGAGCGTAAAATGTCCATGTAGTAAGGGTTTGCGGTTTTTGCCCAGGGGTAGATTGCCCCCTCGTTGATTGATTTACTCGGGTCGGGCACGATTAAATCGGGGTCGACTTCGTAGTGCGCCCCAAGCCCGTGACATACCTGGCAAGCGCCATATGGGCTGTTAAAGCTGAAAGTTCGCGGGGCAAGCTCGCTGAAACTCAGGTTGCAATCGGGGCATGCCAATTTTTCGCTGTAAATTTTCTCGTTGCCCGCGGCGGCAGTGCTGCCGCTGTTGTCACTTTGAATTGCTGCAATAACCAGTCCGTCCGCTTGCTCCAGTGCGCTTTGCACGCTCTCAGACAGGCGGGATTTTACGCCTTCTTTAATAACAATCCTGTCTACAACCACTTCCAGCGTATGCTTTTGGGTTTTGTTAACCTCGATTTCATCTTCTTCGATGTTATAAATTTGCCCGTCAAGGCGGATGCGAATAAAGCCGTTTTTGCGCAAGTCCTCAATCAGGTGTTGAAATTCACCCTTTTTACCGCGTACAATGGGCGCCATGATTGAAATTTTGGTACCGTCTTTAAGCTTCAAAATTTGCTCGACAATCTCATCAACCGTCTGCGCCCGAACTTCCTTGCCGCACTCGGGGCAATGCGGTGTCCCGACACGTGCGTACAAGAGTCTTAAATAATCATAAATTTCGGTTATCGTACCAACCGTTGAGCGCGGGTTATTTGAAGTTGATTTCTGGTCAATCGAAATTGCGGGCGAAAGGCCGTCAATATGCTCGACATTGGGCTTGTCCATCTGTCCCAAAAACTGGCGTGCGTAGGTTGAAAGGCTTTCAACGTAGCGTCTCTGGCCTTCGGCAAAAATCGTGTCAAACGCAAGCGAACTTTTGCCCGAGCCTGAAACGCCCGTAAAAACAATGAGTTTATCTTTAGGCAATTCCAGTGAAATGTTTTTAAGGTTATGTTCCTTGGCGCCCGTGATTACAATTTTGTCAGCCATGTCAATATTCTAACACTAAAAAAGCCCCGAAGGGCCGGTTACTTTAAAGATTTACTCTGCACGGAATTGCTATGGTTCTGCCATCAGCAAAAAGCCTGGTTCTAACCGAACCGTCAGGTTTTTCCGTTACTATGCAAAGAACTTGCCCGTCCCCGTCGGGTATAATTGTTTTAAGTTCGCCCCCTACGTTTATTTGCATGGTTTTCGGACTGCGTCCTGCAAATATTCTGTTTGCCATGTTTCTAAGCTGCCTGTCCGTTACTTGTACGTCAACAGATTTTTTCTCACCCCTAAAGCTTGAGGCTTGCCTTATATTTAAAACGGGATTAACAAACATTCATACATCCACTTGAGTTTACCTTTAGTTTAAAGCAAGTAAACCTGTTTTGTTGCTCAAGAGTACTGCTTAATTTAAAAAAAGTTACAAAATTTAACTACATCCAATCGTTCGCAAACGCTTTTGTGCCGTGCGCCATACAGGTCTGGCAAAGTTCCGTATCAAGAACCATTTTGTTTGAAAAATTTGAAAGGTCGTTGCCCATTCTGGCACGAAAATCACCCGAAAGAGCGGGGCAAGAGAAAACTCCCTTTTTCGTTAAGATGCGCGAATTTATACAATCAAGATGCGCCAAATTACTGCCGCTCTGCAGGGTTTTGCCCTCGGCTCCTGTGGGCGGCTCGGCACATAGCCTCGCTCGTCCTACGTCGCTATTCAACAGTTGCGAGTCTTGCTCATCGCAAGTCTCTTCACTCTGGCTCGCGCGTTTAAAATACGGCATTATTTTTAAATTTATAGCTTCAAACTCCAACCCGGCTTTTTTAAACATATTCTCAAAACCGCTTCGAAGCACCTCTTCAGGCTCTTTGTAAAAATTTGTTGTCGAAACTATGGGATTAAAATCGTATTTTGAGAGCGCCATAATTGCAAAAAACGCCTTGCGGAAGCTTCCGCGACCCCTCAGGGTATCATTTTTATCCTCGTCATAATGCTCAAAACTTATACGATAAACTGTTTCAAAGTCGCTTTCATCATCAATTTTCCTTAAAAACCGTGCCTTTTTTTCGTTAACCATAATCCCGTTTGTTAAAATTGTTACATTTGTTATACCTAAACACATCCGTAGAATCTGGTTGAAATCGCTGTGCAACAAGGGTTCTCCGCCTGTTAAATAAATTGACTGCACGTTTTTTTCACCGATACACTTGAGGGCATTTTTAATTTTTTCAAGCTCAATGAAGTCATTTTCCTGTTTATAAGGGCTTTTTTCGATGTAGCAGTGTTTGCACCTCAAATTGCAGCCTTTCCTTGAAAGTTCGATAAAGAGATTATCAAGTGCGCTCAAATGCACGACCGGCGCCTGTATAAAGTTTCTGACAGCTTCTTGCAATTTTTCCTCCGATTAAAAACATTATGTTTTAAAAAGGAAAATAAAAATCGCCGAGGCGAGTAATTGGGTGGGCAATCTTCTTTTAATAAATTGCTTTTTGACAACCTTATGTAATATAACATGAGCTTCGCTCGTTGTTACTCATTCGCTCAAAAATACAAAACTTTATTTTTTGCATTTCCTCGCTCATTTCGTTATGTGGCTGCGCCACTTAGCTCATTCGCTCAAAAATACAAAACTTTATTTTTTGCATTTCCTCGTTCATTTCGTTATAATTAAAACGACGTTAGTATACGGTTTTTGAGGAGAATTTGACCAAGGTAAAAACTAGTGAATCAATCGCGCTTTCATACGGCTGGTTTGAGGCCGAATTTTTGCCGAAAATCATTGAGGGGCTTAGCATTTTTTGGGAAGCCGATTTTGAAGCTAAACTCGTTTCGATTTCAAATTATGACACTGTGAAAAAAGATAAAATGAGTCTGGGGGAAACCTATTTTGCGAAGCCCGTTAAGCTCAATGCTCACCAGAATGCAATTTTCAGACTTAATGCCGCTTTTGTGCGGACTGTTTTGCACTCAACTTTAGGCTCGTCCAACCCTACTTTCCAACTTTCCGATATGAGCGAATTAGAAGTAAAAATCTTAAATTCGTTTTTGGATTTTATGCAAAAACAAGTGTGCGAAGTGTTTTTACCTTATGATGAAATTCCGAAATCCGCACTGAAAAACAGGGATGAGTATAACCTTACTTTTGCAATTCAAAAAGAGGGCGTTTCGAGTGCAAAGTTTGTTATAACACTGCCGCAAAACGTTCTGGAGCCTGATTATCTTCCTGATGAGCGCGGGGTTGAAAACAAAATTTCGGATGATTTTTTCACCTTTGTTGCACTTAAGGCGGGTACAACAAAGTTGGCTTTAAGTGACCTGAAGCTGCTCAGCGCGGGCGACATTGTGCTTTTGGAACAAAGTAACATCAACAGAATGTACGTTAAAAGCGGCACCCTGCTTAAGGAATTTAAAATTTCACCCGACCCGGGTCTGATGATTGACCTGAACGAGGAAGAACATGATGTAAATAATATAGGAGGTGCGATTGTGCCAAAAAATATGTGGGATGACATTCAGATTGAGGTGAGTGCCGAGTTTGAAAAGGTCAAAATGACACTCGGGGAGCTCAAGCAAATCACTAACGGCATGGTGATTGACCTTGCGGACGCCTTTAACAGTAAGATTTCGCTTGTGGTGGAAGATAAAGTTGTTGCAAGAGGAGATTTAGTCATTATAAATGATAGGTACGGCGTGCGTCTGGATGAAATTATTCAAGATGACCCTCCGGGCAATGACCCCGTTCCTGCTCAAAAAGCCGCAGTGGCGCCCAAGGCAGCAGCAGCCGAAGCACCCAAGGTAGCTCCGGAAGTTCCTCAGGAAGAGTCCGAAGAGGAGCATGAAGACGAAGAAGATTTCGATTACTCAGATTTTGAAGACGAAGAATAGGTAAAATGGCAAAGTTTTTTGTAGCGTTTAGTGTTTATACTCTTGCGATGATAGGTGTAATTATCATTGCCTTTCTGGTGTGGCGAAACGTTACTATGGGCAATAATGCCAGAAACGGCACCATAAAAATCGAAGAAAGTTTGAGTTTGAATCCAAGAAAAACGCTTTATGTTATAAGAATTCAAAGCGAGCGCTTTTTAATCGCGGCGGATGTTGATAAGACGACGTTTTTGGCGAAGTTGAGCGACGGGGATAATATGGCAAGCATGGCGAGTGTGGCAAACATTACGCGGAGTGACTTCAGCGGTTCGAGTTTTAAAAATGAAGAAGCGATTACAAGAGAGCTTATGGCGCAAAAACCCGCTGTAATGCGAAATATTTTAAAGGAATTTAAGGCAAGGGGGAGCGGCTAAATGGATGTTTTAATTAAAGACTTAAACCCCGTAATTCAGCTTCTGGTGGTGATGGCCGCGTTCTCGCTTTTGCCTTTTGTTTTCACGTGTATGACTTCCTTTTTAAGGTTTGCGGTTGTTTTTGCGATGCTCAAAACAGCAATGGGAACCCAGCAGGTTCCGCCCGGCATCGTGCTTGTGGGCCTTTCTATTATCCTGACTTTCTACACGATGTCACCCGTTTTTGAACAGATGTATAAGGCGGGCGAGGTGCCATATAAGAAAAACGGCGATATTGTTATGGCAATCGGTGAAGGCTCAAAACCGCTTAAGGAATTTATGCTCAAACAAACGCGGCAGGAAGATTTGGCGTTTTTCGTTGAAAAAACACGGGGTACGGCACCAAGCAGCGCCGAGGAGCTTACCATCTGGGAAGTTGCGCCGGCGTTCATCATAAGTGAACTTAAAACCGCGTTTGAAATCGGTTTTATCATTTTCATTCCATTCATCGTCCTCGACCTTGTTGTGGCGAACATCCTCTTAGCTCTTGGTATGTTTATGTTATCGCCGACGATTATTTCATTGCCTTTTAAATTACTGATTTTTATTGCCGTTGACGGCTGGAGCCTTATTGTTAAAGGATTAGTGGGGAGCTTCAACTAATGGAACTTTTGATGGAATACCTTGCAAAAGGTTTTGTAACAATGCTTTCAATAACTGTGCCCTGCGTTCTTGTGGCGGCAAGTATCGGCCTTGTGGTGGGGATTTTGCAGGCCGTAACGCAGGTGCAAGAGCAAACAATCGCTGCTGCGCCGAAAATCATACTTGTTTTTATAACGATAATTCTTCTTGGCGGCTGGTATGTAAAAGTACTCAGCGACTTTTTTACGGAAGGTACAAACCTTGCCTTTAACATTGTTCCCAAGAACGATAATTATGTATTGCCTGCCGATTATTACCGCTACACCAAGCCTTTTGCAAGCGAAATGTATGATGCCATTGATAAAGGCGGCGGCAAAACGGAATATTTGCTGAAAAACCCGGGCAAGGTGCCTTATTCGCAGACACAAAACAAGACGCGCATGGCTCCCGCAAACCGCGGCAGCAATCCCACTCCGAACTTTATTGAGCGCAATAAAATCGGCAGATAACGTTTTGTAACATTAAGGCAATTTTTCTCGTAATATATACTTTGTATATATAACACATGCGAGAGGAATACCATGGATTTTTTGTCTAAACTCAAATCAACAACGGGCATTGACTCTAATGCTGCCGTACAAAACCCTTTCGAACAAAAGACCATTACCGATGCGCAATCGGCGCTTGAACTTAAAGCGCTTTTTAGTCTGGCTGAGCCGAAAAAAGAAGATGCAGACGGTAAAAAAGGCTATGACGTAAATTGTAATTTTAATATTGCATCTCAATATGCCGAAAAAGCGGCTCCTTCTTCGGGCAAACGTTTGAATTTTGAGAGCTAAATTATAATCTCTTTTTCATTGCTGTAAGTGACATAGCCTGCTTTTGCGCCGGGCGGCTTTTTGAGATATTTTTTCTTTGTATAAATAACCGGGGCTTTGGCGCTGTCTTTTAGCGGCGAATTTTCCTTGACAAGGCGCGCGCAAAACTCCAAAATTTCTTTTGTGGGCGGCTTTTGCACTGCGGTGCTCCCGCTCCTGCGTTTTAAAAGAACATGCGCCGAGGGGTAATCAAGCGCGTGGAACCAATAATCTTCCCCTGATGCTAGTTTTGAGATTAAATAATCATTTTGTTTGGAATTTTTGCCTATGTAAATGATGGAGTCATTGCGCTCAAAACTTTCGAGAGTAATCTTTTGAGTTTTTGCGGGTTTGCCCGTGGAGGCAGGGGCGATTACATCCTTAATTTCGCTCAATTCTTCCGTAGTCATAGCGTTTTGAACCTGAAAAAGAACTTCCTGCCAGTATTTTTGACTCTCTAAGCTTTCTTGTGCCAAATTTTCCCGATATTTTCGCGCATTTTTTTCTTTTTTGTAGAGTTTAAAATATTTTTGCGCCTCACCTATTTCGCCGTTTAACAGACAATTTTCACCCCTTGTCTTGTATTCTTCGGCCTTGCCTTCTTTTTTATCGGGCGTGAGCGCTTTTAGTGCCTTCTTTAGTTCTTTTTGCACTATTTTCTCTAAATTCGCGCGCTCCTTCGCTATGGCGCTTTCAGCCATACGCCTTGAAAAATATTCCTCAATACTTACTCCACCAGTATCAAGTTGCTTGAAGGGTTGTGGTTTTGTGGGCGGGTAAATATAAGGAATGCCGCCGTAAAGTTCACGCAGGCTGCTTTTCTCGGGCGAAATGTTATGCGCGCAGCCGATAATAATGTGCGTTTTAGCATTATAGAGAATAACGTTTGAATGTTTGCCCATAAGCTCTATACACAGGCACAATTGATACTGCGAGCCGATTTCATCATATGCGTTAAAATAAATCTCTAAAATCCGCTCATATTCAACGTTTTTAAAAGCGGCAACGCGTGCGCCCGTCAAATACTTCCTCAAAAGCATACAAAACATCGGCGCCTGCTTGGGGATTTCACCCCAGCCGCCCTCCTTGAAACAAATGTGGGCAAAATCAGGCTGGACATTTATGTAAAACTTGCGTGTTTCCCCTTGCCCGCGGAAAGTCAAAACAAGTTCACGCTTGGAAGGCTGCTGGATTTTTTGCAATGCCGCACCCTCAAAAAAACCTCTATATTCACGCACAAAAAGCTCAAGTGTCAAAGAATCAAAGCCGTGCAAAACCTTACTCCAACTGCCTGATAGCAAAAGCAGCCTTGTCTAATTCACCAATCAGCTTCTCTTTTTCTTTTTGAATGTTTTTGGCGCTGTATTGCCCGTCGGTCACGCTTACGTAACGCGAATAATATCTGGCATCATAAATTAAATTCCCAAAAACCTTGACACTGTAAGCTGCCCGCTGTGCCCAGGCGTAGGAAGGCGAGGCGTTGTATGAACTTGAAGCATAGTTTTTCAAAAGCGTCGAGACGTTTAAATCAAGCATGTTTGCCTGCGCGTTATATTTTTGGATACTCAAATTTTCCTCAAGAAGCGTATAATATATCTTTTCAAGTAAGTCTAAAATCGCGAGCATATCCTTAATATAGGGGCTGGGCCTGTCTTTTTGAATAATCACATCTAAAAATAAATCGTCGTTCAAAGGCGCTTTCATCAGGTTTCCAGAATCCGGTTTGCCTTCCCTCACTCTTTCGGGCGAACTTTGAGTGCCTTCCTTTTTATATTCAAAATATCTTTCCACACTGGGCAAAGTACCTTTGTAGCCTTCCGTTGGCACGTTTTTCACCGGTTTCGGGTCTTTTTTCTTAAAAAAGGAAAAGGCAAAGGCCGGTGTGGTTTGCACCCCTAAAAACAGAAGTAAAAGCAAAGTTGCAAGAATTTTTCCCATGCTTATATTATAACGAAATGAACGAGTAAAGCAAAGCGCGAAACGGCTTTGCTTTCGAGTGAATGAGTTACAGCGGGCATGGTCCGCTATACTTACTATAACTTTTAATACAAATTTTTGCACGAAATTGCGTCTAAATACTACAAAAATAATATTTAAAATCGTGATATAGATTGAAAAATTGACTAACCCACTTTGGCAGTTTGCATTTTTTTTATTATGTGCTACAGTGTTCTTGAAAATCAGGGTTCATTTGCTCTTAATGTGTAGTAAAAGAGGAAGCAAGTATTTTACCCTGTTGACAGTAGAAAAGAGGAATAAATGACAAAAAAGCTAGTCAAAACGATGCTTGTATGCCTATGCCTTATCTATACTTTTAATACCGCTAGTGCACTCAGTTTAAAATCAGCAATTGAGACTGCGACAAATGCGGTTCCAAGTACAGAAATCACAAAAGAGCAGGTTGCTGAAATAGGAGAGGTAAAAATCGAGCTCAAGGCCGCAACCAAAATCAAGGCTAAAGTTGAAGCCAAGGCCGAAACCGAAATCAAAAACGAAATAAAGGCGGCCGAACAGCCCGTGGCGGCAGCGGCAAGCATAGAACAAAATGTGGCAGTTATCAGCGCGGCGCCCGCACCGGCACCGAAGCCTGCAAGCCCGGCTCCTGCGGCGAAAAGCCCCGTAGGTGACATTAAAAAAATGATTGTGGATGTCGCTCTTAGCATGGGTGTAGACCCTTATGTAGCGCTGAGTATAGCGAAACTGGAATCAGGGTTTGACCAATCTAAAAGAAACCCGAGCGGTGCTATCGGCTTATTTCAGCTGATGCCCGGTACGGCAAGATTTCTGGGTGTTAACCCACACATTGCAAGTGAAAACATCAAAGGCGGAATTTTGTACTACAAGCAAATGTACAAAAGGTACGGCTCAATGGACTTAGCCCTTGCAGCCTATAACGCTGGCCCGGGTAACGTGGCCAAATATGGCGGCATACCGCCTTTCAGGGAAACTCAAGCGTTCGTTACAAAGGTTAAGCGCGAGTACCATGTCTTTAAAGCAGACCCGCTTTTAAAGCCGAGCAGCACGCTGTAAATGAATTTTTAAAACAAATAGAGTCGCCCTTTTTGGACGGCTCTATTCTTATCACCTAACAACATCTATTTATCGTTTAAAGCTTCAACACCGGGCAAAGCCTTGCCTTCGATAAATTCCAAGCTTGCGCCGCCGCCTGTTGAAATGTGGCTGAAATCACTGTTAGCATAACCGTATTTGTTTACTGCCGCAACAGTATCGCCGCCCCCAAGAACGCTCACCGCACCTGCTTTTGTGGCTTCGTAAACAGCCTTTGCAATTGCGCGCGTGCCATTTGTGAACTTTTCAATTTCAAACGCGCCAACAGGCCCGTTCCACAAAATTGTTTTTGATTTTTTAATTACTTCTTCAAATGCGCTTAT
>Ga0209737_10002803_pt1 | contig 12166 bp, 11 predicted proteins | sample TergutCu122P3_FD_187284 | JGI IMG/M metagenome (GOLD analysis project Ga0209737, IMG submission 187284) | Cubitermes ugandensis P3 segment gut microbial communities from Kakamega Forest, Kenya - Cu122 P3 (SPAdes) (version 2) | ecosystem: Host-associated > Arthropoda: Insects > Digestive system... | reverse complement strand
CCATAATAGGCGCCATGGTAGCCATAGCTAAACCTTTGTTCACATGTCCTGCTTCTATGATAATTAAGTTGTAAGAACCAAAAGCGTATGCAATGGCTCCCAGAATACTTAGCCAGGGCTTGCACCCGATGGATAGCAAAAATATGTAAAAACCAAGCATGTAAATAAACAGAATACCCACATGTAATCCGGGCAATCCCAATCTGAATATATAAGACAGATGCTTAAAAACATTTGTTGTAGGCGGCATAAAGGTATAATTTGCCGACATGCCGCTGAACATAGTGTTAGACCAGAATGCGTAATCTCCGGTTTCTTTATGGAAATCTCTTAAATCTTTGCCCCAACCTTGAACACTGGTTACATCGCCTTGTACCAAGTCTTTATCTTCAAGTACAACCGGTGAAAAAAAGACTAAGGATAACACTAAAAAAATCAATATGGCAATAACATGAGGGAGCCATAGGTGAACATAAAATTTTTTCATAATTTTTTTTTAATTTGAGGACAAAGTTATAATATTTTTTTTACTCTCAAGTACTCCGATAATAATATTTTTTAAATTCTCTTCGTATTTTTCTATAGTATAATTTTCTCTCACCTCATTATATCCTTTCAGAGATCTTCGTTTCATCTCTTCTTCAGTAAAAGTGAGCGCAGATTCAATCGCATTTTCAAACAGTTCAATTTTCACTTCCGGAACTTCTATTCCAAATTCTTCAAAATCTACTCCCGTTGATTTTGAATATATTGGGATAAGCCCGCCATTTCCTACCACATTTAACAATGCTACTGCGCCACCTTCCGATACCGATGGATAAATAGCAAAGCCGCATTGGGACAAAATTTTTTTAAATTCTTTCGATTCAATATCTACAAAACCGTGAATAACAATATTGTTACGACCTTTAATGAGTGGATCATAATAATCCCAAAACTCCTTTTCTTTTCTGGGCGCACCGCAAATATGCAAATTAATATCCTCTCTTTGCAGAAAAATATCTATGCAAATATCTAATCCTTTATGAACAAGTCCTGTGCCTCCAAACCACAGAAAATTCTTTTGAGCATTTTTATATTCTTTATGTTTCAAATCTGCTTCCTGAGCGTTAAAAAAGAAAGCCGGGAGGTTGGAGTAGCGTTCTTTTTGCGGGTCTTGGGCAAGATAGGTATTTAAAGTAAACTGGTTGCCCAGAACGATAACATGAGTGGTAAAGATTAAATGTAAATTTGTGACATTAAAATACCTGATTGAAGAGATATAGCATTTTTCTTTTTCTCTTAATCTGTCCGTACTATATTTAGCAGCAAAAAACGGATGACAACCCAGAGTATAATATAAAGAAATTACATCAGGATTTACTGTCCATATTTGGGAAAGAAGCGGCATACCTACCATAACTACTTCATATTTACCAAATTCAATTTTTTCTTCAGACTTTCCATCTATGCAATCAACTTGAAAACCTAATTCGTGAAAAATCTTTAGTATAATATAATTTTCAGTAAAAATACTATGCCACTTCGGTATTGTTGGTGAAGAAGATATGAGAAACTCAGGGAATCCGGATACCAGGACATATCGCTCAAAATCAGAATTGAAAACGTTCTTTACAATAGATTTTTCTGCGAAAAAGCGTTTTGCCAAACTAATACAACGTTCTTTCAGAATGCGTTTTCCTACACGTTTAATTCTATTAATATCACTTTTTTTTAACATAAAACTGTAAATTCGTGAATATTATCATTTACCTTTTCATAAAATTATAAACACTTATTCTATTTGACTAAGAAATTTTTCAACGTCAAAAAAGTCAGATTCTATTAAATGATGCCATTTTTCACCATTCTCCCACCATTTAACTTTTAGAAGTTTGTTTATAATTTCATTTTCAAATCTATAACCAATAATTTTAATTGGGCAACCCACTGCAATAGCATAAGGTGGTATATTTTTTGAAACCACAGCGCCAGCACCAATAATAGCCCCATCTCCTATATCAACTCCATCTATTACTGTTACATTTGCTCCGATAAAAACATCGTTGCCAATTGTTATTTCTTTGGTTTCAGCAATTTTATTTTTCTTGCAACATGAGTAGCCGTTTTGTTTTTGTGTAGAATAAAACATTGGCGAAGTAGAAATTCCTTTTGTTGGGTGAATTCCCCAGCCACACAAAAAGTTAGGACCGATAGAACAATATTTTCCTATTGAAGTTCTAAAAACATACGCGTTTTTAGCCAAATAAGTATAATCGCCGATTTCTACATTATAAAGATGATGTGAACCGTGCAAGCGTACTCTTTTTGATTTTTTTACATGAAGTCTCACATTAACTTTCTCGCGAAACGAAGTGCCATATCTAAGAAAATAGGCAAAAGGGATAAGAACATTTTTTGAAAATCGCTTTAACATACTTATTTTATTGAGCCACGTTCAAATGCGTCGATATTTGAAAATGGCGTAGCGTTAATTATATTTATTTTCTTTTGTTTTGCATATAGACTGATGCAATTATAACTTTTGAACATATTCAGAAATGCCTGTACAAGATTTGCATAGTCAAATTCGGAAATAATGCGTTTTGTTTCATCCGGTTTCTCTTTATAAAAATGATAATCGTCCATTCTTACTTTATTTTCGTTATCCACCCACACGTGCATTAAGAAATCGCTTTCCGCACCTACCAAATAGATATTTTCATATTTAGAATATATGGCCAGCATTAAAGCAGCCACAAGAACATTTTGAGGCTTAAACATTCCCCATTGTTTGTTTATAATCGGATATTGAATACTTTTAAATCCCTCAATTTTTGTTTTATTGTAATAAACGATTTGAATTTTTTTATTTGCAGACAAAATTTGATTTATTTCTTTTACTTTTTTCGATTCGTAAGGAATATAAAGTTGTATTTCCCAATGGGTAATATTAGACAAATGTCTATAAAAAGTCATTACTTTTGTTTTGGTCTGTTCGTTTGTTTCCAGCCAAAATGCGGGATCACATAAAACATAAGTTTTAGGTTTGAATTGTTGATATTCAGGGGATAAAGCCATAAAATTGACAACAATTATATCATAATTCTCCAATTTATTTTCAATTTCATACAATGACTTGCTCAAAGAAGGTCCATTACCACAAACCAGGCATGATATTTTTTTTTTAGAAATAGGAACTGTTTTTGAAAAACGAGTTTTTCCCATTACCCGAATAAAAGTAAAAAAAGTATCTAATATTCTGTAAGCCCATTGAACTCGTTTATCATGCATAGTTTTTTGTTAATAAAAAGGGTTTATTATTTTTTTGAAAATATAGTGTTTTTCCTTTTCGAATCTCTCTTTCCGCCTTTTGTGTCAACAACCAATCCCAATACTTAGGTTCCATACCAAAAGCAGGGCGAATGATTTTAATATTTTCGGGAGTAAAGGGTTCCCCAACATGAATATCTTGTGAGGCATAAATAGAACGTTTAAAAATCCGGCTATTTTTTTCCGCTTCCTGAATTTCATACGTAACGTTTCCTAGTGCTAAATATGCTCTATTTGACTCTTCAACTAATGCTTGCATTTCTTGTGGCTCCAATGAAAAAGCGCTGTCCACTCCACCTTTGGTTCGACTCAGGCAAAAATGTTTTTCTATCACAGTAGCGCCCAAAGCGATGGAAGCCACCGCAACGCCAATTCCCAATGTATGGTCAGATAAACCCACTTTGCATTGAAAGCGTTGTTTCATATCGGGTATAGTAAGCAAATTTGTATTTTCCGGACTTGCGGGATAGGTGCTGGTACATTTTAGTAACGTGAGTTCTTTGCATCCGTTATCTCTTAAAGTTTGTACTGCTTCTTCTATTTCTTGTAAAGTGGATGCTCCGGTGGACATAATCACAGGTTTTCCGGTTTGTGCTATTTTTTTTAGCAGCGGAATATGATTTACTTCATAAGAAGCTATTTTGTAGATAGGGTTATTCAAGTTTTCTAGAAATTCAACGGCAGATTCATCAAATGGTGTTGAAAAACAGATAATTTCTTTTTCTCTTGCCCTTTCAAAAATGGGTTCGTGCCATTCCCAAGGGGTATGCGCTTCCTGATAAAGGTCATACAAATCGCGTCCGTTCCACAACGATTTTGGGTCATTGATGGTATAAACACCACGCATCGTAATGGTATCGGCGGTATAGGTTTGAATTTTAATAGTATTCATACCGCTTTTTGCGGCTGCATCCACAATGGCTAATGCTTTTTCCAAACTTTGATTGTGATTGCCAGACATTTCGGCGATTATGAAGGGGTGGGTCATAATTTTTTTTCTAAGATATTTTCATAACATGTTATTGTATTTCACTTTTTTTCATAACAAAAATTTAAAATTTCAATAAAGAAATAGTTCGCAAAAATAACATTTTTACTTAAAAATAGATACTCTTTTATCATATTCGAATTTTTCGGGTTAAATACAAAAAACCAAACAACCTAAGCGGAATTTTACTACCTTATATTTGAAAGTGTAAAAATAGATCAATTTCGTATATTTCAATATACAAAAAATTTGATGTCATTATTTAGAAAGTAAATTGCAATAAATACTTTCCCTTAAAATATCCCATTCCGACTTAAGCAAAGCAAGTCCCACAACATCTTCATATTTATCATTCTTTTTAATATGCTGTCTGTAGTATGCTTCTCTTCTAAAACCAAACTTTTCATGTTTTTGTATAACTGCCGTATTGAAAGCAAACACTTCGCACCGTAGTTTATTCAACTTTAACTCATTAAAAACATATTCAATAACTTTATACTCAACAATAGTTCCGATACCGGCACCCCGTATGGACGTATCACCTAAATAAAAAGCCCAATAGCAACTTGAGAAAAGTTCGCTAATATTATTGATACTTGCTAAACCCACAGGTTGATCTTTATAATTAATAATCCAATAACAACAAGATGTGTCGTTTTTGATCTTATGATACCATTGTTGTTGTTGTTCTTGCGTAATTATTTCATCAGAGTACATGTATTTTGCAACATCAGGTGAGTTACGCCAAAGGCGTACAGTTTCAATATCTTTTTCTTCGATTTTTTTTAATATGACATCTTCCATAACTCGTAAAATATTTTAATTAAATTTTTTTTAGACTTTCCACTAAACAAATTCTGAATAAGTTTTTGATTAAAATAACTTTTTTGTACAGGATAGTTTTCATAATTTACTCCAATCCCATTCTCTATATAAAAATCACACAGATCTTTTTGATTATCTGCAATTACTTTTAAATACAATTCCCCGCCTCTTACAGACAAATATTCATAAGATACCGTACTCGGCGGGCAGATTGCATAACCACATTCCGACATCAACTCAGCCATCTTTAGCGCTGAAAGGTTTTTATGCACATAAATTTTTAATTTTGAGATTTCTATAAATTTATCCAGCGTTTGCTGATGAAGAAAGGCATCCCCGATTACTACATGACAGTGATGTGGAAATTGTTTATCTTCTAATAGTTGCAATGCTTCAATGGTAGCATTGTGTTTGTCTGCTCCACCAAAACATATTAACATGGAAAAGCTATCTTTTTTACTTTTGCGTTTTAAAAATTCGGGTCGAATCAGGGCATATTCCGGTCCCAGATATAATTGAGTGTAAGGTTCTGTTAAATACTTTTTCCTATTAATTCCCCCCGCATGATTAATCACCACATCCGCTACAAAATGCTGAGCATGAATATCGTCTATATAAACCAATTTACATCCTTTGTTTTTAATTGCTTGTTGATATTTCGTACTGAAAAAATAGTTATCCAGCACCACAATTTCATCTCCGGAAAGAAGAGATAAAAACGCATCAAAATGTTCATCCGATTCTGGTAATTTGATAACCGTTTCACATCCTTTTCGAGCCTCGTTATCAATATAGTCTGTCAAAAACCGAGTGGTAAAAATGCAACTGAAGTCCTTTTTCAGCATTTCTGCTAAGGCAAGGCTACGGATTACATGCCCTAAACCTATTTCCGAGTTGCCGTCGGCGCGAATGTAAATTTTAGGGTTTATCATGGTTATGTATTAGTTTATACTTTATTTCCGCCATTTTCCAATCTGTTAAATTATCAATATCCTGCCCATGTATATCATCAATAATAATACCATGTGAGTTAGAGGTTAACAATGTTTTTTCTTCATACAAAACTTCGGGTTTAAAAAAATAATATTGTCCTGCATCTTGATAAGCCATAGGTAAATCTTGAGAACGAGAGTTTTGATATTCCGGAAAATTCATACTTAATTTCTCGTTTTCAATTTTCAGAGAACGCCATATTGGGTAACTAAATGGCATAATTGGAAATACAGATGAATATTTTTTTTGTGTCAAAAGATTGAATGCTGTTTGTAATTTTTCAGGAGTAACAAAAACTGCCGTGGGATAAATACAACAAGTATAATTAAATTCCTTACTCAGTTTTTTATAAGATTCAAGCACTTCTATTAAAACATCTGCAGTGGTGGCAAAGTCGTTAGAGGCCGTTTCGCTCCTTAAAAAAGGAACTTTAGCGCCATATTGTTGTGCAATTTCCGCAATTTCCGTGTCATCTGTCGAAACCATTACCTCATCAAATAGTTTTGAATTTAATGCCGCCTCAATAGAATAAGCAATAACAGGCTTTCCTAAAAACAGTTTTATATTTTTTTTCGGAATGCGTTTGCTACCGCCGCGCGCCGGAATTATGGCTATGTTTTTCATGATTTTATTACATTATTTATTTCATATTTTTATATATTTTGCACTTGTCAAACTCAAATTTCATTGTTAGATATTACTTGATATCCTCCTGTTTTTTTACTTCCTACGCGTTTGATAAATTTTAGAACAACTAACTTTTGTATTTGTTTTTGAACGGTTTTTAATGGTCGGTTATTAAGTTTTTCAGGAACTTCCTTTGCCTTAATTCCGGGGTTGTTCTTTATTATCTGTAATAGAATTTTTAATTCCCCATTTAATTCCCCATTTAATTCCCCATTTAATTCCCCATTTAATTCCCCATTTAATTCCCCATTTAATTCCCCGTTCTCACTAATTCCCGTTATATTTTTTGTTGTGGTTCTTTGTTTAATATAACTTACTGTAGATAAAAAACCATTGGCAATTTCAGCACATTCCAGTTTCATTGTCGGGTAATGTTTTATTTCGTTTCTGATTCTACGAAAACCACTACCGTATTTTTCAATATCTCCCGTTAAATGAACATTGTATGAACTTTCGCCTTTACCAAAAAGCAAAACCGCAGCATTAGTTACTTTCTCTCCGGAAATATATTTCAGTTTTTCCAAACATTCTTTGGGTGTTCCTTCAAGACTAAAACGACCCACAGAATTAACTTTGTTGATAAATTTTTCCACTTTATTGAAATCCAAATCATTGATTGAGCAACCTCTTGAGAAATAAGCATCCCACGAATATTGCATTGTTTGCATATATAAATCGGAAATTTCAGAAATTGATAATAAATGGTTGGATTTGTCAACCCTTTTGTAGTATTTTCCTTGCATGGCTACCGGCTTTACAGGAAATTCGGCAACAGAAAAAACAACAATCTGCTTCCCTGAAATTTCAACAGTTTCTGCATCGGGAATAATAGAGGGTTCAGTTTTAGTTTTTATCTCATTAATCCGTTGCTGAATAGACTCTTTACCTAATTTTACGTCTCGTACATCACCATTATCAGTCACACCAATATATACAGCGCCCCCTTTAGCATTGGCAAAAGCCACCAAGGTTTCGATGGTTTCGGTATTAAATGTAGTTTTAAATTCTACTTTCAATCCTTCGCCTTGCTGTAATATATTTTCTATATTTATCATTTTTGCTTTACAAATTCTAATATTTCTTCTATAACAAAATTTTGTTCTCCCATAGTTAGTGTCGGATACATGGGTAAACTCAAACATTTTTGGTAATATTTTTCCGCTACGGGCATATCTCCTTCTTTCCAACCAAATTTTCTGTAATACGGCAACAAATGCACGGGGATATAATGTACTTGAGTAAAAATATTTTGCTTCTTCAAAAATTCGTATAACTCCTTGCGTTGTTCAACTTGTATGATGTACAAATGATAAGCATGTCCAACATTTTCAGCAGTTTGCAAAAATTCTATTTTCCCTGCAAAAGCTTCATCATAGCGTTTTGCAATTTCACGCCGACGTTGCACACCTTCAGCCGCTCGTTTCAGTTGTGAAATTCCAAGCGCTGCGTTTATGTCAGGAAGGCGATAATTGTAGCCGAGCATTTGCATTTCGTAATACCAACCACCATCATTTTTGCTCATCCATTCCGGATTTTTGGTAATGCCGTGCGTGCGCAACATCATCAATTTTTGATACAACGCCTCGTTATTGGTTGTAATCATCCCTCCTTCTCCGGTAGTGGTGTGTTTTACGGGGTGAAAAGAGAAAACCGTGAGGTCAGCAAATTTTCCATTTCCACAAAGTTGTTTTTCTCCGGTAGAATCAACAAAATAACCGCCGGGCGCATGACATGCATCTTCAATAATCCATAAATTGTATTGGGATGCTATATTTTTAAGTCGTTCTAAATCAACGGGAAGTCCGGAAAAATCAACAGGAATTACGCCACTGTAGTATCCCAAAGGTTTTGAACTCAATTTTTCTTCCAATATATTCAAATCTATGAGCGCAGTATCAGGGTCAATATCAACAAAGTCAACAGTTCCACCGCAAAAACGTACGCAATTTGCCGACGCAGCAAAAGTGATAGGGGTGGTAATAACTTTACTTTTCTCATTTACTCCTAATGCAAGAGCAGACAAGTGCAGGGCGGCAGTTCCGTTAGCAACCGCAACGGCATATTTTGCACCGACGTAAGCGGCAAATGCTTGTTCAAATTCGGCAATTTTGGGTCCTTGGGTTAGAAAATCAGATTGCAAAGTTTTAACAACGGCTGCAATGTCATCCTCTGTAATATGTTGTTTTCCATAAGGTATTGGCTTAATCATGCTCATTGTGTTGCACGCTTTTTTAGATAGTATCTATTTTATTTCAAAATTAGGGTCCACATATTTTTTTATTTTTTCCCGCATAGACTCCACGGTTTCCCATTGTGTGTTTGTCCCCGAGTTGTATCTAAACCCCTGTGTAACCATTTTTGCATTATAATGATTCAGAAACTTATCCACATTAACTCCGGACGGGAGAATCGCATAATATTGATCAAACTCTATTGTATTATAAGAATCACTGTCGGTAATCATTTCTTCATGTAATTTTTCGCCCGGACGAATGCCAATATATTCAAATTTTGCATGGGGTGCAATGGCTTGTGCCACAGTTTCAATTTTATACGAAGGAATTTTTGGAACAAAAATTTCCCCTCCCAAACTATTATTAATAGCATACATTACCATTTTTACTCCTTCTTCCAACGAGATGTTGAAGCGCGTCATCTCTTTGTGTGTTATGGGAATAACTCCTTCTTTTCTTTTATTCATAAAAAATGGAATAACCGAACCTCTTGAGCCCATAACATTTCCGTAACGAATTACAGAAAAACGTAAATCGCGAAAGCCTTTGATATTGTTGGCGGCAATAAACAACTTATCTGAGCATAATTTTGTAGCACCGTACAGATTAATAGGCGCTGCTGCCTTGTCTGTAGAAAGGGCAACCACTACTTTCACATCAGTTCCCAATGCGCTGTCAATCACGTTTTGTGCGCCGCCAATATTGGTCTTTATACATTCGTCAGGATTATATTCGGCAGTTGGAACCTGTTTAAGCGCAGCGGCATGAATAATGACGTCAATTCCCTGACAAGCTCTTTTTAACCGCGAATAATCACGAACATCCCCAATAAAAAAGCGCAACTGCGGATATTTATTTTCAGGATAAAGTTGTGCCATTTCAAACTGTTTTAATTCATCTCTCGAATACACAACAATTCTTTTTAGTTCGGGATAATCTTTTAAAATGGTTTCAACAAACTTTTTTCCAAAAGAGCCTGTGCCTCCTGTTATTAGTACTGATTTGAAATTAAGCATTTTTATGTAACAAATTGATTTGTAATTATATTTGTAATATCGTTTTAGTTTTCTTCGGCAAAAATATATAAAACTTATCAACAATGTAGGATGTTGGTGTTTTGTAATTTCTTTCAGAAAATTGTTTTTATTTTTTTTATTTATTTTGCACCATTCTTTTTCCACCGAACAATGAAACAAAATTTTATCAGTCTTATTGCTATTCTAATGCTCCAAGTTTTCTCAGTGTGTGCACAAAATGCTGACTGTTAATAGGTAATTATTTTGAAGCAGCAGATGACTATATACAAGTACTTTCCTGCAATCCATATACAACTCTTGATGTTTTTGCAAATGATGTGATGGTACTTTGCACCCGCAGCGAAATTCAATTAACCATTTCAGGCGGTCCAAAATAGGCGCAACTACCTCCGTTAATAATGATAAAAATATTGTCTGTGCCTGCCCAGCCAGTTTTACCGGTCGTGAAGGAGTGGTTGAAGGTAGTCCAATGTATGTGTATAGTCACATCGGCGTTTGTGTTCTTAAAATAATTGCAAATAATAGTATCATGGAATTTACCCTCGATTTTCCGAAGGAAATCTATTTGATACGCAATGAGGAGCAGATAGTGAAGATTGTAGTGGCTCACCCTTAGGAGCAAAATGTAACTTGAAAGAAACATTTTTTGTCATTTTGTGTTACTTAAAGAAAACATTGTATTTTTGCAACGTAAATAAAATATCGCAAAATGGAAAATTTATTCGACTCATTTTATCAACATCTATCCAGAACGGATTCTACTTTTGTCCGATATCTTTACTCAAAAATAAGATGGAAAAACAGGTTAATTGCCATTACCGGTGCAAGGGGTACGGGTAAAACAACCATGTTACTGCAATACATAAAAAACAATTTTGGTAATGAGCCAAAAGATGTGATGTATGTTAGTTTGGATAATATTTGGTTCACAGGGAATAGGCTTTTTGATTTGGCGAGCAATTTTCAAAAAATGGGTGGCAAATTTTTGTTTATTGACGAAGTACACAAATATGATAACTGGTCGCAGGAAATTAAAAATATTTACGACTCTTTTTCCGACCTGCAAGTGGTTTTTACCGGTTCGTCCATGTTAGAAATTTTTAAAGGAAATGCTGATTTAAGCAGAAGAGCCATACATTATACGCTAAATGGGTTATCTTTCAGAGAGTTTATTCTATTTGAAAAAAATATTGATTTTTCTGCTATCACTTTAGAGGATTTGCTAAATAATCATCTTCCTTTAGCGAGTGAGGTTAATAAAAAAATAAAACCTTTACCGTTGTTTCAACAATATTTAAAACAAGGGTATTATCCTTATTACAAAGAAGATAATGAGATATACTTAGAAAGGTTACTTAATACGGTTAATGTAGTATTGGAAACCGACTTACCATCTGTTGAAAGTATTGAAGTGCATACAATTAAAAAAATTAAGCAATTATTGTTCATTCTTGCCCAGAGGGTACCATTTTCGCCTAATATCAAAGAGTTAGCATCTACTTTGGAAGTAAGCAGAAAAAGTTTGCTCAACTATTTAATATTCTTAGAAAAAGCGCATTTATTAAGTTTATTGCAACAGAATGTTCATGGATTAGGAATTTTGACCAAACCGAAAAAAATATATCTCAGCAACACGAATTTAGCGTATGCTTTAGAAGAAAACAACCCGAATATTGGAAATTTGCGGGAAACTTTCTTTCTCAATCAATTGAAAACAATTGGAGAGGTAACCTCTGCAAAAAAAGCGGATTTTATTGTGAACAATAAATATGTATTTGAAATAGGTGGTCAAAGTAAAGGACATGAGCAGATTGTTGGTTTAGAGAACGGTTTTCTTGCCTTAGATAATTTGGAATATGGATTTAACAACCGGATTCCGTTATGGTTGTTTGGTTTTTTGTATTAATGGTATTGCTATTGAACAACAGATAATAAATAATTACTATTTTCGCAGCAAAATTTATTTGAAATGAAAACATTTATGTAGAAAAACAATGAAACAAAATTTTATCAGTCTTTTTGCCATTTTAATGCTCACTTTTTTTTCAGTGCAGGCACAAAATTTAGTGAGTAGGTATATAAAAGCAACA
>Ga0209737_10002800_pt1 | contig 12168 bp, 7 predicted proteins | sample TergutCu122P3_FD_187284 | JGI IMG/M metagenome (GOLD analysis project Ga0209737, IMG submission 187284) | Cubitermes ugandensis P3 segment gut microbial communities from Kakamega Forest, Kenya - Cu122 P3 (SPAdes) (version 2) | ecosystem: Host-associated > Arthropoda: Insects > Digestive system >... | reverse complement strand
ATTCCGTTTCTATTCTTTCTATAACATGCTCAATCATTTTTATATCAAGCCAGTCATCAAAACTTATATTCATTTGACCATCTTTATTATTTTTTGTTTTAGGAATATTATACCAAAAACTTATGCGGTTAGGTTTATACTTGCTTCCTTGTACTGTCTGAATGAACTCAAAAATTTTTTTAGCATAATAAGCCCTCCTCATGATAATAATTTTAGCATAAAAATAACCTATTATGTAAATAGCAGCGCAATTGACCAGACAGGACGTTTTCAACGGCTTCCCTCGGCCACCGCTGTGGCTGCAGCATACAAGCCGTCATGGCTCATGGAGATATGCACTACCTCAATGCCGTGCTCTTCAGCCCAAGCCGCCGCCTTCCCTGTCAAGGAAACGACCGGTTTACCTCCCGGAGCGGCAGAGATCTCTATCTCACGCCAGCTGATGGCGCCGATCCCGCAGCCCAAGGCTTTTGAGACGGCCTCCTTTGCGGCAAAACGAGTTGCTAAGGAGGGGATCATATTCTTTTTCTCAAGGAGAGCGCTTCTCTCCTTATCTGTAAATATTCTTTGCAGGAAACGCTCGGGCCTACGGCTGTAAACGCCCTTAATTCGCTCAATCCTGATAATATCTAAGCCGACTCCTTTGACAGGCATAAGCAAAGCTCCCTTTTTTGTGGCTTGTTCTAGAATGGAAGGCGACATTAAAACCAACTGACGTTTTATTATTTACAGTATTCGCCAATAGCCGGTTTTATCTGAACCAATGCGCTCAACCAACCCTGCTTCTTTGAGCGCTTTTATGTTTCTTGCGATTGTGATACGATGTTTTGAGGTTATTTCCGCAAGCTGTGAGATCGTGACGTTTCTGTCGCGTCTCATTAAATCAAGGATTTCATTTGCAGTGGCGTTTACAGTAGCATTTACAGTAGCATTTACAGTAGCATTTACAGTAGCAACATCGGGTATCTCCTTGCTACTGTATAATTCTCCCCTGAGCTTTAGTCGGTCATAGTAATAATTCTTGTTATACAGAGTTACCTTGAAAAGCGCATCGGTGATATAAAACTCCGGAGGCATCGGGAAGCCTTCATATTCGCTAAGTATCCGTTGAATACCAGAGGTATAATTTTCAATATATTCCATTTTATCGAGCGCCTTGACCAATATCGGGTTTCGTTTCGCATTTGCTCCGTTCATGATCTCTTCAATGGTCAGACCTTCGGGAGATCCGCCAGGAGAATAAATCTCAATGCGGTTGTCAAATATAAAAACGCGAATATCAGCTGTAAGTGTCCAATCACGGTGGCAGTAACAGTTGAGGACAGCTTCTCTTATAGCTTTGGCAGGGTAATCAGGCAAAACTGTGCGCTGTGGGGCTCCTGTGATGATATTCCGCTCGCGGATTACAAGTCTCAGGTATTCCATTACTTTATCAATTTGCTCGGTTATCGAACCAGTGTATTCTTTTTTATCGAGAAATACATCAACCTTTACGCCCTCAAATACGGCAATTTTCGTTACAAAGGGATTCGCCTCACTCAAAATCAATCCGGCAATATTATAGTTTTCGCCCGGTTTCCTAATTTCCAAGCCAGAGTCGCTAAACTCTTTACCAAGTGTGGCAAGATGTTTTGTGGTATAGCTAAAATCAAGTGTCGCATGTTGTGTCAATTGTCGTTCGTACAGGTGGGAAACACCGGCGAGCATCATACGCTTTATTTCTTCATCGCTGGCACGTCGCTTGGTGCTTCCAACACGAATCCAGATCTCCTTCGGATTCAACCCCTCACCATCAGTGTAATAATATGGCTTGTTTACACCTGCACTGACGCGAATTATAAATGCTTCTGATGCGGGGTCAACAAAGATCAATCCAATGACGTCTGGTGCGAATGCGTTTGTAACCCAATTAGCGATCCTTTCTTCCCATTCCTGAAACGTCATTCGTTTCGCTTCAGGTGATTGAAAGTCAACAGCAGAACCATCGTCATGTACACCAAGGTAAATCGTTCCGCCAGTCCTACTGTTCAGGAATGAAACGATTTCTGCTTTCAATTCGTTTTTCGGGGGAAATTCCGCTTTGTATTCCAGAAAATTGTTTTCAATTCTCAATGTCCGTACCTTCCTGCAATTTCATTCTATCAACCCTTTTTTATAGCTTACCATAGACAATTACCGCCCCGAAGGGACAGAGCCCGAGTTTTGCGAATTTGAAATGCTGAAGCCCGAAAGGGATCCCGATTATTGTGATGCAAAACAGCAAACCGACAATCAGATGGAATAAACATAATTCAATCCCGCAAACCAATACCCAAATAATATTGCCAAACAGGCCAAGAACGCCGAAATTGCCGAGCTGGACATCCTTCCCGAATGGAACAAGAACAAGACCGGCGATCTTAAAGCATTGCAGTCCGAAAGGGATCCCGATTACTGTAACGCACAGCAAAAGGCCGGCAATCGACCAAGCAATAGCGCCGACTAACCCGCCCAGTATTATCCAAATAATGTTTCCTAAAGCGTTCATTATTCAACCTCCATAATGCTATCCCTGCCTTGCACCCCTCCTATGATATTTCTCCGTCAAGCCCCTTAATCCTGCAGCCAGCTCTGCTGTCAGGAGTCCTGCAGGGAAACGCCATAGCCAGTTGCCCTCTACGGTTCCCGGGGTATTCATGCGTGCTTCGCTGTCCAGGGCCAGAATATCTTGCAGGGGGATGATGACAGTCCCCGCGTCGCTGCTCATGGCAGCTTCAACGAAGTGCAAGGCGATCTCAGCTTTTTCTCCCTGTGTTTTCGTCTTCCATCCCTTTCTGCCCTGCCCGTACCAGCCCAGAATTGTATCATTATCATGGGTTCCTGTATATAGGATCGTCTCTTTTTCATAGAGGGGAAACTCAAAGTTGCGATCCGGCCGCGGCTCCATCATAAATTGCATGACTTTCATCCCCGGCAAACCGAGCTTTGTTTTCATATCTACCACTTCCGGGGTTATGAGACCCAGATCCTCCAGGATAACGGGAAAATGTCCGAGAGATTTCTGCATTTGATGAAAAAAATCCTCACCCGGTCCTTTGACCCATTTGCCCTTAACAGCTGTTTTCATACCGGCAGGGATCTCCCAGTATGCTTCAAAGCCCCTGAAATGGTCGATACGGATCAGATCCACCAATTGAAAGAGAAGACGAAAACGCTCGCTCCACCAGCTGTAATTATCCTGCGCCATCTCAGCCCAGCGGTAATGGGGGTTGCCCCACATCTGGCCTGTCTTGCTGAAATAATCCGGCGGCACCCCGGCAACCTTGGCCGCCTTGCCGTTCTCATCCAGCTCGAAAAAAGAAGGATGACGCCAGACGTCGCTGCTGTCATGGCTGACAAAGATAGGCAGATCGCCGATAATTTTCACGCCTTTCTCCCGAGCGTAGTCTTTCAGTTCTCTCCATTGCTTGAAAAAAATGTATTGAAGAAATTTATGATAATCAATGCGGGCTGCGAGAGTCTTACGATAGGAATCGAGGGCTGCTTTATCCCGTAAAGCTGCGAGCTTCTCCCACTCATCCCAGGACGCCCCATTAAAGTGCTCCTTTAACGCCATAAACAGGGCATAATCATCCAGCCACTCAGCGTTTTCGTTGCAAAATTTCTTATACGCGGCGTCTGCCGCGCCGGTAACGCCTCCGGTAACGCCTGTAGCGCCAATGCTTCCTACAGCGCCAGCGACGCCAGCCGCTAGCCCGGCAAAATTCTCAAAAGCAGCTGCAAAGCATTTATCTTTAAATTCTCTCACTGACTGAAAATCAACTTGTTCAGCAGCAAAAGACGAGATTTCTTTCCTTTTCTCCAAATCCGGCAGCAGACCGTCCTCCGCCAGTTTTTCCGGATCGATTAAGAGATGATTACCGGCAAACGCCGAGAAGCATTGATAGGGAGATTCTCCCAAGCCCGGCGGATTCAAAGGAAGGATCTGCCAGTAGCTCTGCCCTGCCTCGGCTAAAAAATCAATAAAATCAAAAGCGCCCTTCCCCAAATCTCCAATCCCGAAATCTGAGGGCAAAGAAGTGGGGTGCAGGAGTACGCCGCTGTCTCTTTCCTGGAGCGAATTGCTCGACCATCTGTCCCCCAAGAGGAGCCTGCTTTCCAGAGGCTGCAGCGTCAGCCGCAGGATATTGCCATCAAGAGCGACTCTGCGGTAATTCTGCAGAGGATCCACCAGTCCCTTCAAGGAGAAGGCGCTGAGATCCAGCGAAACAGTCTGGGTATTCTGTGCATCCCTGTTCATTATGATAATGGCTGTATTATCTGCCCTTTTCTCACCGAAGACGTCCAGGCCGTTTTCCATGAAACGGGCATAGGAGAAGACGCTGCCCGAGGCATGTAAAGTCCTCCAACTGCCGCTGCTCAGGACGTCATAGTGATTTCTCAGGGCGATGAGCGAGCGGTACCAATGCATTATTTCAGCATCTTCCCGTCCCCAGGGGTAGGGCCCCCGGTTATAAGGATCCGTCCCGCCTTCCAGACCGGCTTCATCGCCGTAATAGATACAAGGAACGCCCGGAAAAGTCAACTGCCAGAGGGTAGCCATTTTCAGGCGTTTCATGACCAGGGCCTTCTTTTCATGGGGCGGGATATCCCCTGCCAGCCCCTCGCCCAGAGCCGTGATAACCCGGGGGACGTCATGGCCCCCCAACAGATTCATCGTGCTGTAAAAATGCTGCAGAGGATAATTCTCGTAAAGGCTCATCAGCTCCAGATGGACCTCTGGCGCACTCTTCCATCCCCTGACAAAATCCAGGATAATCGTGCGCAGAGGGTAGTTGATAACCCCATCCAGCTCTTCCCCTAAGAGATAATCCCTTCGCTCTCCGTAGCTCATCTTATTGGAAGCGTCTTCCCAAACCTCCCCGATCAAGATCGCCTCCGGATCTTGCTTCTTTGTTTCAGCGTGGAGTTTTTTCAGAAATTCCGGGGGAAGCTCGTCCGCCACATCCAGACGCCATCCTTTGATGCCTGCCTCTATCCAATATTTCAGGACACTGTTCTCCCCGGTCATAATATGCTCAAGATAAGAGGGTTCGAGTTCGTTCACATTAGGCAGGGTGTCGATCCCCCACCAGCTGTCGTAACTATCAGGGTATTCGCTGAAGCGGTACCAATTCCTATAAGGGGAATCCTCGGATTGATAAGCCCCAAGACTCGGGTAATTCCCCATTTTATTAAAATAAATACTGTCGCTTCCCGTATGACTGAAAACCCCGTCCAGGATAATATTCATGCCCAGGTTCTTTGCCTCCCGGCAGAGTCTGCGAAAGAGCTCATTATCGCCGAGCATGGGATCAATTTTATGGTAATCGGCAGTATCGTATCTGTGGTTGCTCGACGCTTCAAAAACGGGGTTGAAGTAAATCAAAGTGACGCCTAAATTTTTAAGATAAGCCAGTTTCTTCCTGACTCCCTCCAGATTCCCTCCAAAAAAATCCCAGCGCAGAACTTTCCCGGAGGGCAGTTCACGGATGTAAAGAGGCGAATTATTCCAGTGGGCATGTAGTAGGCTGTTTTTCTTGGCGTTAAATATCTTACCGTCTTCATTCCCGTTAAAAAAACGGTCGGGAAATATCTGATACATAATCGATTTCTGATACCATGCGGGGATTTTCAGATCGTTCTTATACACAGTGATCTGGTACGACGGGGGCTGATGCGGATAATATGCGCCCGGCCCCCCGGTATTTCCCGGGGAATTACCGTAATAAAAAGTACCGTTTCTGCTGCGGATAATGAAATAGTACCAGAGCAAACATGGCTTCTCCGGCGCTAAGATCTCCAGGCGGAAGACCCTGTCTCCGCTGCGGACAGGCGGCTGCGGCGACCTGCGGCTCGCGCCAGATCCCGACCAGGCGGCGTCTGCGTCCACTCCCGACCCGGACCACGCCTCCGGCGCCATCTTCAGCTCAACCTCATGGTTCCGCCCGGCGATCTCCTTATTCAGATGCAGATAAACTTCCCACTCCGCCTGTTCTGTCCATTCTGACTGCCAAGCTTCCCCGGTCTGCTCATCTGCATCTTTAATCATAAACCGCAAGACAATTTTTTCACCACTTGGCGCCGCCCCAAAAGGGTTGCGAAAAAAACCCGAGTGCGAATCATGCAGAAATCGATTCTCTATCAAATCTACGCCACCTACTTTACTTGACTTGAGTTATGTTCAGATTTAGATTTAAATTTTTTAAAAATAGTCTTTTTAAGCAATTCTATTCGATTAAAACCGGATTTAGGTCCCAGATATCTGTAGCATACTGGGATATGGTCCCGTCGCTGGAAAACTTACCTGAGTTAGCCATGTTTAAGATAGACATCTTGACCCAGTTAAAGCGATCCCTGAAGGATTCACCCATCATCTCCTGGACATAAATATAAGAATGAAAATCTTTCAGGACAAAGAACTCATCATTATAATGAGTCAGAGGATCCAAAATCGAATTGAATTCTCCTTGGTTCGCCATATAAAAGCCATCTTGGATCTGTCCTACGATTCTCTGGATCCTCAGGTCGCTCCGGAAAATATCAGAAGCGATATATCCGCCATAGCTGTAGTAACTCAACACCTCGCTGGGAGAGAGACCGAAGGTAAACATATTATCATAGCCGACTTCTTCCAAGATCTCTATATTGGCGCCGTCAAGAGTCCCCATGGTAACTACGCCGTTCATCATAAACTTCATGTTCCCTGTTCCGGAAGCTTCTTTGCTGGCTGTAGAAATCTGCTCGCTGAGATCAGCCGCAGGGATTATCTTTTCTGCCAAAGAGACGCAGTAATTATTCATAAAGACGACCTTGATCTTATCTTTAATGGTCTTATCATTATTAATCACATGGGCGACCGCATTAATAAGCTTGATGGTTCTCTTAGCCAGATGATACCCAGGGGCAGCCTTACCGCCAAAAATAAAAGTGCGGGGGCTGATGTCCAGATTCGGATTCTCCTTTAGCCGATTATAAAAGTCAATAATATGAAATAGGTTTAGAATCTGACGTTTATAAGCATGAATCCTTTTAACATGGACGTCGAATATAGAGTCCAAGTCCACGTTGAACCCATGCCTTTCCTTGATCAGGACAGCCAGATTCTGTTTGTTTTCTCTCTTGATCTTCTCAAATTGCTCCTGAAACGAGGCGTCATCCGCATAGGATTGCAAAAGATGCAGATTCATTGGAGAATGGATCCAAGTGGCGCCGATGGTCTCCGTGATAAGATCCGCCAACTTCGGATTGGCCTTGAGAAGCCACCTGCGGTGGGAGATACCATTGGTTTTGTTGTTAAATCTTTCCGGATACATATCGTAAAAGCTCTTCATCTCTCTTTTTTGCAAAATGTTGGTGTGAATTTTGGCGACGCCATTGATACTGTGGCTGCCCACAAGAGCCAGATGGGACATTTTCACCCTGCCGTCGGCGATGATAGCCATTTTCTTCACCCGTTCCCAATCATTCGGATAAAGCTCCTCAATCTGCCGACAGAACCGTCTGTTCAGCTCTTCCACGATCTGATAGATGCGGGGCAAAAGAGTGCTGAACATATCCACAGGCCATGTTTCCAGCGCCTCCACCATAGTCGTATGATTGGTATATGAGATGGTCTCACAGGTGATCTCGAAAGCTTCCTCCCAACCCATCCCGTATTCATCCATAAGCAGACGCATCAACTCAGGTACAGCAAGAGCAGGGTGGGTATCGTTAATATGGATCGCATTTTTCTTCCCAAAATCATGAAGGTAATAATTTCGCTTTCTATACCAGCGGATCATGCTTTGGATACCGGCTGACACAAAGAAGTATTCCTGTTTTAAACGAAGAATGCGTCCTTCATTATTGGTGTCGTCAGGGTAAAGAAACTGAGATATTGATTCCACAGAATACTTGTATTCCAGTATCTTCTGCTGCGTATCATAATTATGCCCGAAAAAGTCCCAATCCTGGTTTGCACTTTCCGCACTCCAGAGCCGCAGCGTATTCACTGTCTTATTATTATACCCTATAACAGGCAGATCATAGGGGACAGCCATCACGCTCTCGTAGTCTCTATGAATTACGACAACTTTCCCGTCATGCTCTTCAAACCAAACATTACCGCCGAAACGGACCTCTACAGCCCGGTCTGGCTTGCGGATCTCCCAGACATTACCCTCCTTGAGCCAGTATTCAGGGAGCTCGACCTGATAGCCTTCCACAATTTTCTGCTCAAAAAGGCCATACTTATAGCGAATCCCACAGCCATGACCAGGCAGCGATAATGAAGCAAGGGAGTCCAAAAAACAAGCCGCCAAACGGCCCAGACCTCCATTGCCCAGCCCTGCATCCGGCTCCTGGATCTCCAGAACTTCCAAATCGACTCCCAGCTCATGCAAACCCTGCTGGCAAACATCATAAAAACCCAAATTGATCAGATTATTAGTCAGAAGCCTCCCCAGAAGGAATTCCATGGAAAAATAATAAACCTGCTTCTCGCCATCGTTCTTATAGCGGTTATTTGTGGCGATCCAGTTCCTGGCTACATACTCACGAATCATGGTTCCAAGGGTCAAATATTTATCCATATCTGTTGTTTCATCGATGCTCTTCCCGTGCATAATCTCTAGTTTATCCAGGAAGAATTGCTTGAAAGTATCTTTATTAGTAAACATCTATCCATCATCCCTCATCCCTCACAAATTGACTAAACGCTCATATAAGGCATGATACTCCTTTGCAGAGCTCTTCCAGCTAAAGTCATGTTTTGTGGCGTTATTAATCAGTTGAGACCAGAGTCCTTTTTCGCCGTAAAACTCCAAAGCTCTTTTAACCGTAAAAAGCAATTCATGGGCATTATACTGGCTAAAACTAAAACCATTCCCCTTTTTGCTCTCTGCATCAAACGGAGTGATTGTATCTTTCAAGCCGCCGGTCTCCCTGACAATAGGGATACTGCCGTAACGCAGGGCGATAAGCTGGGCCATCCCGCATGGTTCAAACCGGGAAGGAAGCAGAAACATATCGGAAGCGGCATAGATCTGCCTGGCCAAAATTTCGTCAAATTTGAAGATTGCTGCCACCTGCCTGGGATAGCGTTCTGCCAACTCCCCAAAAAACCGATGATACTTCTCATCTCCGGTCCCCAGGATAACCAGTTGGACGCCCAGACCCAGCATCTCTTCCGCTATATGCTCAATTAAATCAATGCCCTTCTGTTCTACAAGCCGGTTAATAAAAGCCAACAACGGGGTTTCCTCGCTAGCAGGAAAACCAAGGATCTCCTGCATCTTCAATTTATTAGCCTGCTTTTTAATGGAGGAATTCCTATAAGGAAAGAAGACGTGAGGATCGCTCAAAGGATCATAGCTGGAATAATTGATCCCATTTACGATACCTATCAGGCTATCCTTCCTGGCGGCCAGAATCCCTTCCATCTTCTCGCCATAATATGCAGTCTGGATCTCTTCGGCATATGATTTACTCACAGTACTGAGCAGATCAGAGAAGACCAATCCACCTTTCAGATAACTCGCCTCACCAAAGAACTCCAGAGAATCCATATTAAAGTAATCTTCGCCTAAATCCAGCAACTCCTCAGATTCATACATGGGATAATTGCCCTGGTAATGAAGATTGTGAATAGTAAAGAGAGTGCGTATATCGCTATAAAACGGATCATCATGATACTGAGCTTTCAAAAAAACGCTGACCAGGCCCGTATGCCAATCATGGCAATGAAGAACCTGCGGCTTATAATCCAGATGAGGCAGCATATCCAGCACAGCCCGGCAAAAGAAAGCATAGCGTTCGGCGTCATCTCCGAAACCGTAAACACCGCTGCGATCAAAATAATACTCATTCTCCAAAAAATAATAAGTAATCCCGTCCTGCTCCAATTCTTCGATCCCGCATTGTTGGAATCTCCAACCGAGAGAAACTGTAATTCTCTTTTTAAAGGCTATCTTCTCACGCAGATCATTTGGAATATCTTTGTATTTAGGGATAACAACCCTTGCATCAATACCAAGTTTTATCAATTCTGACGGAAGCGAACCCACTACATCAGCCAACCCTCCGGTTTTGATGAAAGGGGTACACTCTGAGGCGATAAAAAGTACATTCATTATGTCGTATCAGCTCCTTACAATTTTTTCCTTTTACCGATGATTATAGGGCTTTCCCCTCTGCCGACAACCTCTTTTTCCTGAGATATATTTACTTCTTTATCCAATATAGCATGCTCAACCTTGGCGCCTTCCTTTATCTCGCCTTTCTGCATAATGATGCTGTTCTTGACAAAAGCGCCTTTTTTGACCTTAACCCCTCTAAATAATATGCTATTCTCCACTCTCCCTTCCACCAGACATCCATTAGCCAATAATGAATTCTTTATTACGGAACTGCTCGTATATCTCGTAGGTGGTTCATCCTTAACTTTTGTGCAGATAGGGCCCGGATGAAAGAAAAGACTCTGTCTGATGTCAGGTTCCAACAGATCCATCTGAACCTGGTAATATTTCTCAATACTATCGATCAGGGCAAAATATCCTCTGATAGGGAAAGCGTAAATATTATATTTCATCTGACCTTTGAAAATAATGTCCTGCAACAGATCTTCCGCGCCGTTCATGATGCTGTCAGCTATGATCTCCATCAACAGCGATTTGGAAAGAATAATAATCTCGACCAGAGCCTTATCACTATCTAAGAGCCCCGTAGATTTCTTAAACTCCAATATCCGGCTATCCTTATCAATAACCAAGTTCTGCCGCCGAGGATTGTCCTGCTCAAAATCAGCATCCTCACGATAAAAAATGGTAATATCAGCCCTCCTTTTCCGGTGAAAAGATAGAGCTTCTCGAAAATCTATATTACAGACCAGGTTCCCGGGACAGATTACAACCTCCTTCTGCCTGCTCCGCTCAAAAAAATCCATATGACCGTAGAACGCCTTGATGTCGCTCATGGTACTCGACTGACCATAAAAGGCATTAGGGGGGAATATACGCAATCCATCTCTCTTACGATTCAAATCCCAAGGCTTCCCGGTTTCCAGATGCTCCATCAGGGAGCGACACTTATAAGAAGTAAAGACTGCAACATTCTTAATATCTGAATTTGCCATACTGGAGAGGAGAAAATCGATCAGACGGTATCTTCCCCCAAAAGGGACAGAAGCAATACAACGAAAATCCGTTAGCTCCCCAAGCAAATCATCATGCGCCTTTACATTGATAATACCCATTACATTACTCATCGGAACTTCTCCTCCCCTAGTTAAGACCTCGCATTGAAAAGCAGGATAGGCAAATTAATTTACGTTTACTAAATATCGGCCCCAACTCACAAGATCACAAGACCGTTGACCTGACCACAGAATTCTGCGGCAGAGTGATACTCTCTCTGACCAGAATAATCTCTGGAACATCTGCATTCTCGCTATAAATCCGGCAATCGTCACCTACTGTGGTATTTTCGTTAATAATCGCTCTTTCAATCCTTGTATTGGTTCCTATATATACATTGTTCATAATCACGGAGTCTTTGATCACCGTTCCTGCGCCCACATGGACGCCTGTAAAGAGGATTGAATTGACCACCTCTCCATGAATGACACAACCTTCATTTACGAGAGAATTCTCTACTCTTGCTTCAGCTGCGATGTAATGCGGCGGTTGGTTATGGTTGACAGTATAAATCATCCATTGCCGATCAAAAAGATCAAGCCCGCTGTCATCAGACAGCAGATCGAGATTAGCTTCCCAAAGGCTCTCCACTGTCCCCACATCCTTCCAGTATCCCTGGAAAGGATAGGCAAAAAGTCGGCGCCCTTCATTAAGCATAAAAGGGATCACATCCTTGCCAAAATCATTGCTGGAATTTGGATTCTCGTCATCCGCCTGGAGATACTCTTGCATGATCTCCTTATTGAAAATATAAATCCCCATAGAAGCCAGGTTGCTGGGCGGATTAGCGGGTTTCTCCTGAAACTCAATGATCCGGCGTTTATCATCCGTATGCATAATACCGAAACGGCTGGCGTCTTTCCAAGGCACCTCAACAACTGCGATGGTCAGATCCGCCCTTTTCTTCTTATGAAAATCCAACATACGGGAATAATCCATCTTATAAACATGATCACCGGAAAGAACCAAGACATAG
>Ga0209737_10002799_pt1 | contig 12168 bp, 12 predicted proteins | sample TergutCu122P3_FD_187284 | JGI IMG/M metagenome (GOLD analysis project Ga0209737, IMG submission 187284) | Cubitermes ugandensis P3 segment gut microbial communities from Kakamega Forest, Kenya - Cu122 P3 (SPAdes) (version 2) | ecosystem: Host-associated > Arthropoda: Insects > Digestive system... | reverse complement strand
GCAGTACGTCGGTTCCCGGACTTCTGGCAAAGCCGACGATAGATATTTTGCTCGAAATTACTGAGAATGCAGATACAGAGGTTTTGGTTGAGGCATTGCCTGCCACTGAGTATATTTGCATCAGACGACAGACCGTTCCGACTCATGACAGAATTCTCTTTTTAAAGGGTTATAACCAATATGGCTTTGCTGAAAAGGTTTTTCATGTGCATGTGAGGAGCCTTGGCGATTGGGATGAGCTGTATTTTCGGAACTACTTGGTTTCAAACCATGAGGTTGCTACCGCATATGGGCAACTGAAGCGAGAACTATTGAAGAAGTTTGAGCATGATCGTGATGGATACACGTTTGCCAAAGGTGAATTCATTAGGAAACACACTAGTGATGCCAGGAGAATAGCCGGCAGTATTGGATTGGGATAGAGGTGTATGCAACAAAAAAGACGGATACTCCCTCTCGCAGAAATTGCGTGGTCGGTTATTGTCATGAGGGCGATGCAAAAGGCCCGGGTATTAAGCCCGAGACTTATGTTTCCGGAGTTACATTATTTTCATGTTGTTGATATTTAGTTCAAAATTAGTTTTTAAGAACGTTGCTGCTCGTCGGCACATCAGCATGCGTGAGAGGAAAATTTCAAAGTAGTCCATAACAGAGCAAAAAGTATTGTCTATGTTTAGGCACAACCGAATTGTTGCCTCCGTCTCTGAACTCTTATCTACGGTGATTTCTGATCGCACGACTGCGTAGTTTACGCGGTCATGAATATCAGCAAGAATTTTATCTAAATCTTGTTCCTGTACCCGGGAGCGACGCACATCTGTCTTGTCTGCCAATATGAGCGCAGCGGCGACTGTATTTATTGGTTTGCCGGTTTCCTCATCATGGTTGCCGATGGCACTGCAAACTATGCCAATATTCTTGTAAGGCATACCATGCCGCTCAAGAATAGAGCGAGCAATTTCGGCGCCGGTTAAAGCATGAAGCGTGCGGTTTACCATGTTACCGATGTCATGCATCAGTCCGGCAATTTTAGCAAGATCTGCGAGTTCATCAGAATAGCCGAGCGTCTTAAGCAAGTAAGCCGCGGTTTCCGCTGTTTTAAAGACGTGTGGAAAAGAGTGGTCGGTGAATCCCAGAGTTCTCAATGCGTCGTTTCCGGCTTTGATATAAGCAAGAACCTGTTCATCTTTTTTCAGTGTTTCATACATAGCCATCTTTGAGTACTCCGTTATTCTATGTTGGGAGTGGTGCGGTCGATCAGCAGTTCCATTTGAGCATAGCAGGATTTGGCTCATTATCAACGGAAATCTTACGAAGCGCGTTAGTATAATTATGGCACACTTCTTCCGCTAATATGGCTAATACTTTAGGGTTGGCGTGTGGTCCTTCGATATCATACGCTATAGCTGCTGCGGCGTAGAAATACATCCCTAGTGAGTGCGTCAGTGTATGAACAACCGCTGAACCTTGTCCCACAGCCCGTGCCGCCGCTTGAGCAGTCGGATTGTTTTCAAGTTCGCGTGCTACAGCGTGGCAATCATTTAGAATAGAGTCTTTGACTACCGCAAACTTGACCTTACCATTAATAAAGGCATTGGCGTTGTCCAGCGCCTTTCTAGGTCGGTCGTCACCCGGGCAGTGCTTCTCAAAAATTGGAAGGATTACTTTTTCGGCATAATCAAGGCACCACCTGCGGATTGTGTCTTTACTCTGTGTATCGATTAGCTCTCTCAAAGAAACTACAGATGGTGAGTTTACATCACCGAGCAGCTTGCGTGCTTTTGCCATATTTATGAACTCCTTTTGCGAATTGTAACACTCACTGTGTCTCCTGGTTGTTTTTTTATTTTGGCGCGAATGTCTTTGAGAATACCGATGATGTAGCAAATAGAGCCGTCTTTGTTCTTTATCCCCATGTTAACGATGCTGCCGTCGTATGGTTCCCCGTCAAATGTTGCGTGTACTTTTACGCGCCCTGCCCCAAATTCCTTTCTGATGTCATACGGAAAGGTGACGAAAGCTCCGCCGTTACCGGCTGGCTGAATCACTGCATCATATTCGTAGGCTTTTTGCTCGGTTTCCAAGCTATTGGTCACTTTCGTCTTTTTCTGTTTCTTGAGGCTCAATGTGAATTGTTGCAATTATATCAAATTGTTCTTTAATCATGCTTTCAAGGAGAGAGGCAATAGAGTGCCCATTCTCAATGGTCATGTTTTTGTCAACCATTATGTGAAGGGTCAGTTCTCTTTGCGAAACGTAGTTGTGCAAATGACAATGATGAATACTGAGGTCTTTTCCACAGGTTTTCTCTGCCTCAAGACATATTCTGTCAATTAAATCTTTAGATGGCTCTTCACCTAATAATTTAGTAATCGACTCTTTCAGAATTTTGTAGGTTGCGTAGAATATTGCCAAGGCGCAAAAGATTCCTAAGACGCTGTCCATCCACCAAAACTGGGGAGCAATTCTTGATGCAATCATTCCGGCCAGAACCACTACTGAGGAAAGCGAGTCTGATCTGTGGTGCCAACCATCGGCTTTCACAATGGTGTTGTTGGTTTTTCGTCCAATATAAAAAGCGTATTGTGCCAACAATTCTTTTATGAGTATTGATACTATTGTTACCACAATCGCGGCAACCCCAAATACTACGTTTTCTTTGTTTTGAAATCTGTTAACCGAGCTAATCAGGAATTGGTATCCGATTATGCCAAGTACAAAGGCAATAAAAATTGAGGATATTTGCTCCCATCGTCCATGTCCAAAGGGGTGCTCTTTATCTGGTTTTTTCGATGAAAGCTTCGCTGAGATAACTACGAAGATGGATGTTAGTGAGTCGGAAAGAGTATGCCAAGCATCTGCCATTAAAGCAATTGATCCGGTCATCAAACCGACCCAGAACTTTACCAGAAATAAAAGGGCATTGATAACAATAGATAAAAACCCCTCGAAAACTTGGGCTCTTTTTTTATCCATGTTTTTGACCTCCCTACAAAGATGTTCGGTTGTGCAATTCGCCATTCAGCGCTTTCCCAGCCAATAAAAAAACGCATCTACGGAACATGTTACTGTCCTGCAGATGCGAGTATTGCTGGTCTGCTGTCGCTTGAGGCAACCCGGCACCATAAACTCACTAGTTTATCGCCTGCTCAGTTTAAACTATTGTAAAGAAGGGTAGATAGCGTTGAATCTAACTTATGATAACATTTGGAGGCAATTTGTCAAGGAAAATCTATATGTGCAATAATCAGGCGAATCGGGCATTGACGAATTCTTTTTGATCTATCCTAGGAGTTGGTTTTGCTACAGTAACAAGGGGGAGGAACTTTATGGCAAGTTGTTTTGCTTTTTTGAATGAGGATTTCCCCGACTTAGCCAATATGGGCGCACTGGCTGAAGGATATTTGTACTCCGATCCCAATAGCTGCCTATATAAAATGGGAATTCTCGCTGAAACACTTGTAAACTACATGTTTGAGATCGAGAAAATCAAGCCTGCTCCCAGTGATAATACTCAAGCTAACAGAACTCAGACTCTTCTGCGTTTGGGGTATATTCCCAAGGAAATCAGTAAAATACTGGATTCTATTCGAAAAAGCCGCAACGAAGCTGTTCACGCCGGTTATGATTGTGTTGAGCAATGCAAAACGCTTCTGCAAATGACGCATACTCTTTCCATTTGGTTTACGCGTATCTACGGAAGTGACCCTAATTTTGAGCCAGGTGTTTTCGTTTTGCCTGAGGATATGCGTGGACGCGCTGACTATCAGCAGCTACTTGCTGAGAACGAGAGGATGCTTGCTGAGCTAGAAAAAATGCAGTTATCCCTTTCCGCTCGTTTGACCAGAAGAACTGACGCAAAGGAACGCAGGCGCAACGCTGAAGAAGCAACCAGGAGAATAAGATTTTCCGAAAGAGAAAAACAGTATTTGGAAAAAGAGCAGACGCAATGCTCGTGCCTAAAAGACGAAAATCCTGTGATTAAGAAAGCTGATCGTTATAAGGACGTGCTTATTATAACGCTGATAGCGATAATTGTTGTCTTGCTCATCGCCTTTGCTTATCGAGTAATCTTTTGCTAGTTAGCTTTGTTGAGTAAGGTTGCTTAGTGGTGATGATGACTATGGTACTTGAATTATTAGCAAGCAAACTTGGAAGAAACGACGAAAGACCAAACATTGAGTTGGCCGAGAGGATATGTAAGCTTGCCGATAGAAATGGCATTGGGGAAATACTTCTTGGAATGAAGTCCGGCGATGTTGCCGTTGCCAATGATTGTATTAAGGTGTTGTATGAAGTCGGGCAGAGAGAGCCGACCTTGATTTCGGATTATGCCAACGATTTCATAAGCGCGCTAGCATCCAAAAACAATAGACTTGTTTGGGGAAGCATGACGGCGCTGGCAAGCATTTCTACAGTGAATCCCAAGGCTATATTCGCTCGTTTGCCGGAAATATATGAGGCATATGCTAATGGAAGCGTTATTACTGTTGACAACAGCATTAGTGTTTTTGCTCAAATATGTAAGGCTAATGATGAGTACAACACTAAAGTGTTTCCCATTCTTATTGAACACATATTGAGTTGCAGGGCAAAAGAAGTCCCTCAACATGCTGAACGCATTGAGATATGCATTAATTCTGATAACAAACAAGTCTTCATTGGGGCTCTTGAGACAAGAATAGCTGAATTGTCACAGTCCCAGAGCCACAGAGTTAAAAAAGTGCTAAAGCGCTTGAAGGCAATTGACTCATAGCTGCATTAAGTTGATGCAAAAATTCTATCTATGCGATAATCTCTATGAAACATTAATGAAAGGAGAGCAGTATGGCCAGTATAAAGGAAGCGAAGTTCAGAGAGTGGGTTTTTGGAATTATTCGGGAGAAAGGTTCTTTACGACTTGATGAGGCAATAAGCGCAGGGGCAGAAGAAGTTGATTGTAGTATTGTCACTGCAAAAAAATACTTGGTCAAGCTCACCAATTCTGTAAATGGAGAACTGACCGTTAAGATTGACAATGGCGTAAAGTTCTTAGTCGCAAGACCGGGGCAGGATTTCCTTATCAAAAAAATCGCAGTGAAAATGGCAAAAAAGACGCAACAAAACACAAGAAGAAAAGCGCGAAAGACCAGCCCAAAAGCTCAGAAATGATGAGCCATTAAAACTATGTTGGCGTACAAGTGGTACGCCTGCTTCGAGTTTTTCTGATATAACGCTTAGGCGTTTGGTTTGCCTATGAGAAAAGCACGTAAATAACAGGATACTGGAGTTTTCTAAAAGAAAGGAGACTTATTTTGCGACAGTTCAAATGTGCCGTTTGTGGATATGTTTATGATGAGTCCATCGGTATTCCGGAAAAAGGAATTCAGGCGCATACAAAATGGGATGACTTGCCAGACAGCTTCCGATGTCCGTTGTGTAACGCTAATAAATCAGCTTTTAAGCTAATCCAAGAGACAGTAAGCGAAGTGACCACAAGCGTAGCCACAAAAAGTGTTTCGGCGAGCGAAGCAGTATTGCTTGGGGAGATTACGGCGATATGTTCCGGCCTTGCCAAAGGATGCGAGAAGCAGAGACTATTGCCTGAAATGGATGCATTTAGCACAATCTCCAAGTATTTCGAAGCGCTAACCCCCAAAAAAGTTGAAGGCTCACTTGATGAGGTTGTTCAACTGCTCAAGGCTGATGTTTCAGACAGCATTCCATATGCGAGCGCAATAGCGAAAGCAAATGGTGACAGAGGGGCGCTACGCTCACTTGTTTGGAGTGAAAAAGTAAGCATTATGAACCAATCGCTTATTGAGCGCTACTTGGAAGAGGGTGACGCTATGCTATCTAGTGTTGACGTGTATGTATGCGAAATCTGTGGCTTTATTCATGTTGGAAAGAGCTTACCTGAGATATGCCCTGTATGCAAGGTGCCAAAGTATAGAATAGCTAGGATTGAAAGGAGATAACCTTATGCCTGCATTCAGAAATATTCGCCTTTGTGGAAAAGACTGCCTGTGCCTTTATGTTTGTCCTACTGGCGCAACTGATACCGAGAATAGCATTATTGACGTTTCAAAGTGCACCGAGTGTATGAATTGCGTGCGCTCTTGCCCTTCAGGCGCCATTTCAATGTTGCCCAGAAAGTATCCGCCGCAACAACCAAAAAAGGCGGAAGTAATTGACGCGGTACGAGCGGTAAGCAAGAGTAAAGTGGTTCAAGAGCAGATAGCTGAGGGGATTATGGCTTCGGAACGCAGCGCTGAAGCCAAGCAATTTGCTTTAGCTCTTTCTAGATCTAATCGCATTATGGCAGAAGATCTATTGCGTGAAGCGGGCTATATGCTTCCGCAAAGCAACGAAGTTCATGATTTCCTTACTACACTGAAGAAATATGAATCCGAGGGGTTTCCTATGGACGCTGTCGAGCTGTTGCAGCAACAACTACAAAAATCATCTGAGGAGAAAAGAAAATGAGTCTAAAAGGTAGCAAAACAGAAAAAAATCTTAAGGAGGCATTCGCTGGCGAGAGCCAAGCGCGAAACAAGTATAGTTACTTTGCCTCTCGTGCCAGAAAAGAAGGATATGAGCAAATTGCGGCGATATTTGAGGAAACCGCCGGAAACGAGAAAGAACACGCTAAAATGTGGTTTAAGCTGCTATGCGGCGGAGATGTACCTTTGACTGTCGATAATCTGAAAGCCGCCGCTAGCGGAGAAAACGAAGAATGGACTGTGATGTACAAGCGGATGGCTGAGGAGGCTCGGGCGGAAGGGTTTAACGACATTGCTGTTTTGTTTGACTCTGTCGGTGCAATTGAGAAAGAACATGAGGCTCGTTATCTAAAGCTTCTTAGTAACATTAAAGATGGCAAAGTTTTTAAGAGGGAAACAAAAACCTTCTGGTTATGCCGTAACTGTGGACATATTGAGGATAACCAAAACGCGCCGAAGGCCTGTCCTGTTTGCGATCATCCACAAGCATACTTCGAATTGCGCTCCGTAAACTATTAGAACTCTGGCAGATGGGTTTTAGCATATGGCTTTTTCACAACAAAAGCCATATGGACTTTTCTTTGTTTGGAAACAGACGCGTCTTTGAGTAGAAGTGTGGCTTGTTGTTGATGGTCAAAATAACTGAAGTTTTGTGGAGGACTGCAAATGAGAGTACTCATCGTAGGTGGTGTTGGTGGTGGAGCTACTGCGGCTGCAAGGCTTAGAAGATTAAACGAGTCCGCTGAAATCGTAATCTTTGAGCGTGGGGAGAATATTTCCTTTGCCAATTGCGGCTTGCCGTATTACATCGGCGGCACTATTTCTGAAAGGCGAAATCTTCTACTGCATACTCCCAGCAGTTTTGGCACACGCTTTAATGTGGATGTACGAGTCATGTCTGAGGTTACTGCCATTAACAGGCAAGTGAAGGAAGTGTCTGTACTGAATAAGCTCACCCAAACGACATATGTCGAGAAGTACGATACACTGATTCTTTCTCCTGGCGCAATGCCGATTGTGCCCCAGCATGGCATACCACAAAGTGATCGTATCTTTACACTGCGAAACTTGGCTGATATTGACCGAATAAAGGCGTTTATCAATAAAGCCTGTCCAAAGCGTGCGGCCGTGATTGGAGCCGGTTTTATTGGCATTGAGATGGTGGAAAACCTAAGAGAGGCAGGGATTGAAGTAAGCCTCATTGAGCAGTCAGGGCAGGTGATGCCTCCTCTTGATGTCGACATGGCATGTGACATTCATAAACACATACGCCAAAAAGGAGTGTCGCTCCACCTAAACACTTCGCTGCAAGCGGTGTCAGTCGCTGGGGACAGCTTATCTGTCGAGTTATCGAGTGGGACGATTGTTGTTGATATGATTGTCCTTGCCATGGGGGTTAGCCCTGACAGTGGACTTGCTAAGGATGCCGGCTTGGAAACCAATGAGCGGGGAGGAATAATAGTCGATAGGTATATGCGAACTGTTGACCGCAACATATACGCTGTGGGTGACGCTGTTGAAGTCACAGATTTTGTCAGTGGGCATCAGACGCTGATTCCTCTGGCAGGGCCTGCCAATAAGCAAGCAAGAATAGCGGCTGATAATATTTGCGGAATCACTAAAGAATACTTGGGAGCTCAAGGCTCAGCAGCAATCAAAGTTTTTGACATGACTGTAGCCACAACTGGTATCAACGAAAAAACCGCCAAAAAACTAAATATGAATTATGCTAAGGTTTACCTCTGGCATTTGGGACACGCTGGATACTACCCAGGGTCGAAACATATGTCGCTAAAGGTAATTTACCAGAGGGACAGTGGAAAAATCCTTGGCGCTCAAGCTGTCGGCTTTGACGGAGTAGAGAAAAGATGTGACGTTTTGTCAGTTGCCATTAGAGCGGGTTTGACTGCTTTTGATTTGACCAAGCTTGAGTTTTGCTACGCGCCGCCATACAACTCAACAAAGGACCCGGTTAATGTTGTTGGTTACATGATTGAAAACTCAATGTCTGGGCTTGTTGAGAACTGTCATTGGGAAGATGTGGAAAAACTACCTAATGATGGTAGCGTTACCCTACTGGATGTACGGGAATCCAGAGAGTTTGCTGATGGAAACGTTAGCGGTTTTGTCAATATTCCGCTCGATACGTTACGAAAACAAATAAACAGTTTGTCTCGAGATAGAAGTATTTATGTAATGTGTCACAGTGGGTTGCGCAGTTATGTTGCCTCGCGTATTCTGAGCCAGAACGGGTACAAAGTATACAACATTAACGGCGGTTATCGTCTTTATCGCGCTGTGCGAGATTGTCAGTAAAAGAGATTATTGAGTTGTCGCAAAACGGTTCATCAAAACTTTTGTTCCATGGTAAGAATAAAAGTCATTGTACTAGTATGCCACGCCTCCGTACTCATACTTCATAGGCGTAACCCCGCGCTTTTTCCCGCATGGAGGCAAAGTAGATTTCTTTGTCTAATTCGCCGTTTAATATTTTACGGACGATTTCTTCCTGATGCTTGTCAATAGAAAAACCATCAGTTTCCATACTTCTCTTGGAGCTCTAAAGGATTCCTTCGGTTTTTTCGTTGCTCATAACATCGCCCAACCCTTACAATTACATTGTACTCAATACTTGTCTTAGATAATAAGCCGTGGCGGACTCACTATCCTTTGCCACGTCCTCTGGGGTTCCCTCAGCAACCAGCCGTCCGCCTAAGTCACCGGCGCCTGGCCCTAAGTCAAGAATCCAATCAGCGTTCTTAATTACATCCATATTATGCTCTATAACCAATACTGAATTGCCGCTGTCCGCCAGGCGATGAATTACATTCAAGAGTGCTGCCACATCCTCAAAAGAGAGCCCGGTAGTCGGTTCGTCAAGAATATAGAGCGTGCGCCCTGTCGCCCTTTTAGATAGCTCAGTGGCGAGTTTGATTCGTTGCGCTTCTCCTCCGGAAAGATGAGGGGACGGTTGTCCCAAACTAATGTAATTCAGTCCGACTGCATGCAGTGTTTCCAATTTAGCTTTTACTTTTGGGAAATGCTCGAAATAAATGAGGGCTTCCTCAACCGTCATATCCAGTACTTCGGCAATGTTTTTTCCCCTGAACTTAATCTCAAGCACTTCACGGTCATAGCGCGCGCCATGGCACACTTCACATGGAACAGTTACGTCAGGTAAGAAGTGCATCTCAATCTGCATGAATCCCTCGCCGCGACAGGCTTCACAACGACCGCCTTTCACGTTAAAAGAGAACCTCCCTGCTTCGTAGCCTCTTTGCTTTGAGTCGGGAGACATAGCAAAAAGATCTCTCACATGAGTGAACAATCCCGTGTAAGTTGCTGGGTTCGAGCGTGGTGTTCGCCCGATGGGCGACTGGTCAATATTTATTACTTTATCAATATGCTCAATTCCCTGGATGTCATCTGATTCACCAGGTTTCTCTCGAGACTTGTAAAGAGTTTGCGCCAGTTTCCTGTAGAGGACTTCGTTGATTAAAGTGCTCTTGCCGGAACCGGAAACACCGGTTACAACAACCAGCTTTCCCAGTGGGACGCGTACATCAATATTTTTAAGATTGTTCTGACGAGCACCCTTAATTACAATTTCGCTTCCTGTTCCTTTACGTCTGGCGGAGGGAACAGGTATTTTTTTGCGTCCGGAAAGATATTGTCCTGTAAGGGAAGCCTCCGAGTGAGCTATCTCGTCGATTGTTCCGCAGGCAACCACCTCGCCGCCGTGTCTGCCTGCGCGTGGACCCATATCAACAATGTAATCAGCCGCGCGCATTATTGCCTCATCATGCTCTACAACAATTAAACTGTTGCCGAGGTCACGAAGCCTCTTAAAGGTTTCAATGAGTCGGTAATTGTCAGCAGAATGCAGTCCGATTGTCGGCTCATCGCATATATACATCACGCCTGTCAGCCCGCTTCCGATTTGCGTGGCTAGTCGTATTCGTTGCCCCTCGCCCCCAGAAAGAGACCCAGCTGCGCGCGCTAGAGTTAGGTATTCAAGCCCCACGTTTATTAGGAAACTCACGCGGGAAGATATTTCTTTGATAATCTCCTTGGCGATAGCACTTTCTTTTTGGCTGAGAATGGCATCTTGGCTGCTAAGCGAGCGAATCCAGTCATATGCTTTGGCAACTGACATTTCTACAATATTGTTTATGTTAAGGCCACCAATGGTAACTGCTAGGGCTTCTGGCTTAAGCCGCTTGCCGTTGCATTCGGCGCACGGCAAGGTTACCATGTATTGCTCCATCGCCGCTCGAGAGTAGTCGGACGCGGTGTCGTGGTGAAGTCTTGTCAGTCGGGGTATGACTCCCTCAAAACAGTCTGCTGGTATCTGTTGTTTACCATATCGTTCGTGTTGTTGCCTTCCTTCGCTTTCTCCGAACAATACCAGTCGTTGCGCTTTTGGTTCTAATTCACCAAAAGGAGTATGTATAGAAAAATCGTTTCTGCTTGCTAAGTCTTCTATTTGGGCGAAATACCATGTTTGCCACTGGTATGGATGGATAGCTCCTTCCGCTAATGACAATGCTTTATTTGGAATAACCAGTTCCGGGTCAAATTCCATCTTTATACCGAGCCCTGTGCATGAGGGGCACGCTCCATGTGGGCTATTAAAGCTGAACGTTCGTGGCTCTAATTCTCCTATGCTTATGCCGCATTCAGGACAGGCAAAATGCTCGGAAAAGACTGTTTCTGTCCCCCCCACTATAGCGATATGCACTACGCCTTTTCCCAGTTTAAGTGCTGTTTCAACAGAGTCTGCAATGCGATTGTTGTTGCCTTCTTGCCCAACAATCAGGCGATCAATGACTGCTTCAACTGTGTGTTTCTTGGTTTTTTCCAAATCAATGTTGTCGTCTAGCTCTCTGATTGTTCCATTGACTCTTGCACGAGCATAACCATCTTTGCGCAAGAGTTGGAACACTTCCTTATGCTCTCCTTTGCGATCTTTTATGAGGGGAGCCAAGACAAGAATGCGCGAACCCTCCGGAAAAGACTGAACAGAGTCCACGATTTGTTGCACAGTTTGTCTTGCAATTTCACGACCGCATTCAGGACAATGAGGATGTCCGATGCGAGCGAAAAGAAGTCTCAGGAAGTCGTATATTTCAGTAATGGTGCCTACGGTTGACCTGGGATTGTTGCTAATACCTTTTTGATCTATTGAAATTGCCGGACTGAGCCCTTCGATATAATCTACATCCGGTTTTTCCATTCGTCCGAGGAACTGACGCGCGTAGGCCGACAGCGATTCCATGTATCGTCTTTGACCTTCAGCATAGATTGTATCGAAAGCAAGTGATGACTTGCCGGAACCTGACACACCGGTAATGACAACAATTCTATCTCGAGGAATAGAAACTTCAATGTTTTTTAAATTGTGTTCGCGAGCACCTTTGATATAGATAGTATCGTGAGGCATAGTTTTGTATTCTAACATTGTAAGTGACTTGGCAACAAATTAATGAGGGGGAGAGGTTTTGTCAGTGCTACCTGATTCATATACTGTGGAATTGAGAAAAACGGGAAGGATGCCTCCTCTTTTTTACTGGGTTATTTCAATTTAATCAGACAACTAGAAATTAGAGCGCTATAATATGGTCGTTATTTCAAGTAAGGAGTTATTTCTGTGCGTTCTGGAACTTACAAAACAAATCTCGCGGGT
>Ga0209737_10002798_pt1 | contig 12169 bp, 1 predicted proteins | sample TergutCu122P3_FD_187284 | JGI IMG/M metagenome (GOLD analysis project Ga0209737, IMG submission 187284) | Cubitermes ugandensis P3 segment gut microbial communities from Kakamega Forest, Kenya - Cu122 P3 (SPAdes) (version 2) | ecosystem: Host-associated > Arthropoda: Insects > Digestive system >... | reverse complement strand
TGAGCTCCTGATGATGGGCATAGTGATGCCCGAAACATGTTGAGCAAGCAATAAGATCTGCAATATAAACCTCTGTTGCATCTAGTTGGCATTTTATTTCCACATATTTTCGAAGAATCTTTGTGCCTTTACCTTGAAAGTGAGCAGTCCAAGAAGAATTCCCAGCGACACACCGTTACAACCCAAGAAATTAATCATCTTGTCACTGTAGTCCATAGCGTCTGGCCCACCGACATTGTGGTTAAATGAACTACGTATAAATAAAAAGCACTCCGCCTTAACCTCAGTACTGATGACAAGTTCGTAATTTCTAGCTTTGCAGCTTGATGTCTGCTGGTGGCTGGACCATTGAACGGGATGAAGACCTCACGGCGCCATACGCCTTCAAGAATAACACGTGGCTTGCCTTTGAAGACAGCATCAGCGTCGGAATAAAGGTACAGTCTGTGTTCCTACAATAACTGCGTGGGCCACGGTGCCTCTTGAGAGCTGACATTTCGACTTATAGTTACGAGACTCTACTCATTTTATGGAAACCCAAGTTTCATTAACGTTTTCACAAAAAATCCGCCACTGAAACCCATCTTGCTTCTAATGAATCCGGTCCATAATCCCTCCACACGCTTTCTTTATAATTCATTTTAATATTAGCTTTCTTTCTACGTCTACGGTCTCATCTCTTCAGCTTTTTCCAAGTAGTTCCTAAACTGTGAGAAATGAAAAAGAATACTTAATAGAAGATTTTCGTAGAGAGTCGAACTCTCTTATAACTTCATAAAAGGGAGTGAATATTTTGTGTCGTTTTAAACGAGTGTTGTTATAACCGAGGAGTATAATATTATGGGTAACAGTGAGGAATTAATCAGTACCAGAGAATATCTGACGTTATAGACGGGGTGTTGTGTAAACCTATGTTGTTATAACCGGGTTATATTCTAATTTGCTAAAATTAAACTTATCTTGTGAATCCTCATTCTACAAAGAAGTTAAAATAACTTTGATTTATCTTGTAGTTTACTTTATGTGCTAGAGGAAGCGAAGTTGTTCTATGGGATAACGACAGTCTCGTGTGTGCGTTTCCTTTCAACTTTTGAACTAGCTAATCGGTTTCTGTGGTACCTGATAAGAAATGTGTGCCACTGAATTTCACCCCGATGTCCTGCATTTGAACTCAATAAAATCTTTTTTAATAATGACAGGGTAAAATATCGGAATTATGAGGTGGGAGCTACACTTCAGACATTTAATTTAGGAGTCCCTAAATGAAATGCAGTAGCAGACCCAAGGCTTGTCATTTTGACATAGAATTTGGAGTCAATATTTTTCTTCGGTCCCAGACATTGCTCATCTTAATTTATACACATTCACTGTAAGTTCTCTGGAAAATGTGTGTTACAACAAAACAAAACACGTAAATTTCTCAAAAATAAGCTGAAATTTCAGTCACAAATAAAGACCCCAACTTATAACGCGAGAATAGTCACGGGGTATTGTTCAGTTTGCAGCAATGATAGTACAGCGATCAGTAGGGAGAAATCAAAGAAAGAGAAACCGATATCAGTTCTGCTTCGTCTAACACAAATCTCACGTGAAGTAACACGGGACTGAACTCAAGGTTCCGGGCTTAAGATACATCATTTAACCACCCGAGCAAAGCCATGGCCAACTACACACATGAAAAATTATCTGACTGCAGAAATTAATTCTGTTTGCCTGCTATTACTAATTCCAGAGCAAGTATGTTTTACTGCGTGACCTGGCAGGAGCAGCATTACATACAGTAGACAGTGCGGATTGGTCAGGAGCCTGTATGGGGGATAACTCCACCGAGAACAAAGCACCGCGACTGCTTCAGCGTCTGCACCACGCCTTCACGGCCCTCGCTCGTAAATCCAGAGGCGCCCTGCTGGAGACGCTGCAAGAAGACATAAGAACGTCAACTCTCCTCACATTCACAGGTTTGCAGAGACAGAGCGAAAGTGTGCGATGTTCGGCCTGATTTTCGGAGAGCTTTTCGGGCTACAGTTTAGCTAATGTTTTGTTACCGTAGTGTAACGTGTAAAGTTTAATTGCAATAACAAACAACCTAGCCAATAAATATCCGTCAAACACAAGGCTTGTCTGTTAAAAACGTAATTACAACTACATGTTTCGACCTGTGTTAAGCCATCTTCAAGCTGTACAAGATTGTAAAAAGAAAAAATATACAACTATGTATGTAATATTATTAAAATGTAGATCTAAATTTTGTTACACGTATTATGAACGTAAGTTATAGATATCACAAAAATTATCACGAAGCAACGGTTAATCCAGCAGACTTTTCACTTTTATTCTGATATCAGTACTACGAGTAGTAGCTGTGGGCTAAGTGGATTAAACTCCGTTCAAATCATCAGGCTGTTATTGCATAAACAAAAAAGGAAGATTAGCTGGTCAGAAATTCCGAACCCCCCACAGGTGAAAACCCAAGGAGGGTCTCATGTTCATTTCGTGACATCGATCTGGCAATCCATACTTGACCAAGGTTTTAGAGGGTTAATGCCATGTAACATGTGCTTGTTTACCTTCGGAATGTATTAGGCAGCACAATTTATGACATATTTCCCAGGAAGGAGTAGTTACTGTGTATTATAGTCCGGAAAATACGATAATTTACTCTGGGGAACAGAGTCCTTCTTGAGAAACCAACAGTTGCTTAGCCAGTCAATAAATTCTCCGCACTTTATGCAGATGGAACATTCATCACTCTCTTCAAAATAACCTGCCAATGGCCCCTATCCTGAGCCAGATAAATCCAATCCACATCCCCTTGATATTATCTTCCCACTGTGTCCACTTCTTTCAAGTGTTTCCTTTTCTTCAATTCTACCGATCATAATTCAGTAGTATTTTTATTTTCTCTCCCATACACACCTCAACAGTAATGAATGTTTGAGTTCCGTTACATTTCGCAATTGTCTCGAATAGCTAAATGCGTTAGCTTCTCCAGTAGCACCTCCTTCCATGGCACTGGACATTTATTTAGTATAGTGCTAAGTTTGTATGCAGTAATAAGATGTTACGTTGGATTTCTCTTCTGGATAACTAAAAAAATGTGAAGTTTTGTGTGTGTGTATGTATGTATGCAAAAAGGGCAGGATTACCCTTTCCTTTCTGCAGACACACACACACACACACACACACACACAAACACACACGTACTTTGACAGTTGCTTATACTAAATTAGCCCCAGGAAAGCTCATTAATAACAACAACGACACTGCAAATTTTCAGGCGATGTGCAACTCTCACCGTACCGGATCGTAAGAGTAATCGATAACCAGGGAGCCGTGCACGTTGTGAGGAAGGATGCAAGAACTGAATTCGAATGCTCAAGACAGGGCTACTTCAGACATCCACTCGGTTGTAACAGGTAAGGTGAATTTTTTTACCCCCTCTTACATAAAACTTTTCGTCAAATTTCGAGTTAGGTTTAGTTTCTCAGTTCTCTGTTTTCATACATAATACACGAACAGCAGGAGTAACTAATTAACAACACATATTAATGGGTCCTCTACCACTCAAAGCATTTCCCATATTTTACTGAAGCAGAATTTTCATTACTGTCTTCACAACATCCCGCCACTTTACCCTGTTTCTGAGCTACATAAATACTGCCAAGACCATTACGCCGAATTTTATAAATGCATTGTAATATTATCCGCCATCTAACTACCCACCTTCAGAATCTTTGTGGATTAAACAGTAATATACTTTTTGTATTCTAATATATGTCCTTCCTAGGATAAATAAGCTATAATTTATTTACTTGGGCCAATCACAGTTAAACTGGTAGCCTAGTACCTCTGGCATGCAGCAGTCGCAGCCAATTCTGCACATATTTTCGCTCACTTACAGATTCTACCGATGTGTCAAATTCGACCAGTATTCGGCAGACTTCACGGTGTTTGAATACGACTGTCCGGCTGGTCTGGCCTTCGATGAACGTTGGGAGGTCTGCGTATGGCCAGGTTCCCTGCCGGAAGGTGCTTGCCGGGGTTCCAGTGAAATCGCTCCTGTGCCCAGAGCCCGCTACAACTGTCCCAGGACAGAAGGTTATTACGCAGACCCTGAAAACTGCCGCTGGTTCTTCGCCTGTCTGGACCATGCTCGGGACGGCCTCACACCTCTGACAGCCTATGAATTCCGCTGCCCTTTCGGATTAGTTTTCGACGAACAACATCTACTCTGCCAATGGCCATGGCTTGTTGATGGATGTGGAAATAGCGGCCTTTTTGTTGGAAGCTACTACGGTGCAGTTGCATTTGGCGATGCTACAAGAAGGGGTTATGTTTCAGCAGTTGGAGGACACGTGGCTAGTGGCGTCCCGCCATCACCAGCATCTGGATCCACGTTTGTTGCCACAGGTGATCTCGGTTTGCGCTCCGGAGTTGGCTTCACTTCTGGTACAGTTCCGACTGTTCTACAAAATGGTGCAGGGTCTGATGCTGGTTACGGTACGGCTGGAATACTGTTTACAGATGGGACTACTGGTGGCAATGCAGGTGCATCATCCACTTATTTTGCTGAAGCAAGTAGAGGCAATGTGAAACATAGCGGATCTGCGGCTGGAGGAGGAGAATTTGGTGGACAGATAGCAAAATCTTATCTACTTGCTGTAAAGGACACTGATAGTCTTAGTAGTGCTGGTTCCTATAATGAAGGAAGACATATTTCCTCATACGCATCCTTCCCTGATTCTTATGTGTCAGGTGGCAGAATTGAAAATTCTGGTGGATATGTGCTGGGAGAACATTTTGGTATCCACCAGATTGGTACTGGGTTTGGCGTCAGATCTGGAGGCTCTTCTGACACATCTGGTAGAAAAACTGTTGGTATTAATACTGGAACAGGCAGCGGTGATACGAAAATTTCCTACTCATCCAGCGACAATGAAGGGGAGTATTTCTCGGGTAGTGTTCTAACATCTACACCTACTCAGACTGTGGTCAAAATTCCAAATATCCCAGTAATTTCAGTTACTACACTGAAGAAACAAGCTGTGGCCCAAATACCCATTGTACAACCTATTGCAACACATCAACAGACAGTTATAGAAACTCCTCAGGCTCCAGTTGTTCCTGTCACAACCTTCACAAGACCTGCTGTAGTAAAGGTAGAATCCGCTGCAGTCCCTGTGGGGACATATCAACAGACAGTTGTTGAAACTCCTCAGGCTCAAGTTGTCCCTGTCACTACCTTCACAAGACCTGCTGCAGTCCCTGTGGGGACATATCAACAGACAGTTGTACAAACTCCTCAGGCTCCAGTTGTTCCTGTCACAACCTTCACAAGACCTGCTGTAGTAAAGGTAGAATCCACTGCAGTCCCTGCGGGGACATATCAACAGACAGTTGTTGAAACTCCTCAGGCTCCAGTTGTCCCTGTCACAACCTTCACAAGACCTGCTGTAGTAAAGGTAGAATCCGCTGCAGTCCCTGCAGGGACATATCAACAGACAGTTGTTGAAACTCCTCAGGCTCCAGTTGTCCCTGTCACTACCTTCACAAGACCTGCTGTAGTAAAGGTAGAATCTGCTGCAGTCCCTGTGGGGACATATCAACAGACAGTTGTACAAACTCCTCAGGCTCCAGTTGTTCCTGTCACAACTTTCACAAGACCTGCTGTAGTAAAGTTAGAATCTGCTGCACTCCCTGTGGGGACATATCAAGAGACAGTTGTTGAAACTCCTCAGGCTCCAGTTGTCCCCATCACAACCTTCACAAGACCTGCTGTAGTAAAGCTAGACTCTGCTGCAGGCCCTGTGGGGACATATCAACAGACAGTTGTTGAAACTCCTCAGGCTCCAGTTGTCCCTGTCACAACCTTCACAGGGCCTGCTGTAACAAAGGTAGAATCTGCTGCAATCCCTGTGAGGACATATCAACAGACAGTTGTTGACACTCCTCAGGCTCCAGTTGTCCCTGTCACAACCTTCACAGGGCCTGCTGTAACAAAGGTAGAATCTGCTGCAGTCCCTGTGAGGACGTATCAACAGACAGTTGTTGAAACTCCTCAGGCTCCAGTTTTTCCTGTCACAACCTTCACAAGACCTGCTGTAGTAAAGGTAGAATCTGCTGCAGTCCCTGTGGGAACATATCAACAGACAGTTGTTGAAACTTCTCAGGCTCCAGTTGTCCCTGTCACAACCTTCACAGGGCCTGCTGTAGCAAAGGTAGAATCCACTGCAGTCCCTGTTGGGACATATCGACAGACAGTTGTTGAAACTCCAGTAACAGCATCTGTTCCAATTTATGCTGCTGTTTCTCCTATTCAGCAAGCTGCATCTGTGACACCCCATGTCAGAAGGCCTACAGTGTCACGGACATCAACAGTTGATACAGCCCCAGTTACAACTTACTTGACAGAAACACCAACTGCTCCAGTTGTTTGGACAAGAACTAGATTGCAACCAGTGTCATATCAGGCACCAAATATACCTGCCGCCAAACCTGTTGTTCCTCTTGTAAATACATATTTTAGCACACCAGTTCCTACTGTAGCTCCAATTCCTAGTGATTTTGCAGAGACTGCTAGTCCCGGGTTGCATACTGGAGATGAAAATGAAAGACATTTTTTTCACAGAAGACCGTCTATATCTGTTGCTACTGATGGAGCTGCTGGTATTTCAATACCACTTTTAAGGTCAAATGTTGACACCTTTGGTGTTGTGGTCAATGACAATACAGCTCAAGTAACTCCAGCTCCTGCGAAAAAGAATGACATATTTCTTAGCACAACCCCAGGTACCAACATTTTCACCAGTAGCTTGGTCCCTGTGTTCTCAACACCAATTAATTCTTCTAGTGGACACGTTTCTTCAACATCAGTTCCTTCTATCCATATTGGCAGCTCCATTCCAATAGCCCCTGTAGTGAAATCACAAACTGCCACCGGACGTTATTCATATTTTGGTCCAGCACCTGTTATTTTTCCTGGAACACCTCCTTCTGTTACACCAGTTCCAATTTTACAATCACATATATCTTCAGGTAGTTATGGTGTACCAGCTGTGCCATCCATCAGATATTCCTACTCCTCATCTGCACCTACTGTTGTTACTAGTGGTGCTGTCTCACTTAACGCAGGCCCGCTTCTTAGACCAAATGGTGAATCATATTCTTTTCAAAGTTCTGGTACAGTTACTGGTGACACTATTCCAATTACAAACACAAGAGTGACACCAGCAAGTGGGTATTCATATCCAAAATCATCTACTCCTTTTATAACTGGTACAGCTGCTACTTTCCGAGGTTTCCCTCAAGACAGTGGACTTGGGACAGCAGTTCTTGATAGATCCACAGGGTTAGCCTCAGGTTTGGATATTCCATCTTCCACAGGAACAAGGACTACAGCATCAGAAGTTATTAGTAGAAAACCTTATACTAATGGTGGTGGTGCTAGCAAATTTATTTCTACCCCTACTTCCAACATAGAAACTTTCAATTCACGTGAAAACACGGATGTACCTTCATCTGCTACAGTATCCCCAGACACATTCATACCCATAAGTCATACAGCAAATCAGATAGATATTCTTTTATCCACTGTAGAACCAATTCATAAAGTGTCATTTTTTGATGGACATTTTGGATCACGAACACAAGCCTCTTACCCTGGTACTGTAGGGAGGGAAAAATTTGTACCACAAAATAACGTCACATATGGGGATCCTCTGGACATGGTGTACACAGTTGGTTCTGCCTTCATTTATGACGCTGACCAAGCACAAAGACAAGGAAGGCCTTATTCTAGCCATGTTTCAAGTACTCCATTGCCATTAACTGCAGCACCTGGACCCAGTGCCACTTTTATTTCATCTACCATAAGGCCTGTTACATACACACCTGTAGTGCCACCTAAATCCTATGCCACAGTGTCACCAGCTGTAAAGACTACATACATATCCTCTGCCCTGCCGGTAGCAAGTGTAACCTCTGCTCCAGTCTTAGAGTCAACATCATCAGAGTACAAGAATTTAGAAGAATATGGTGTACGTGTTGGTCAGTTTGCATCACGTAGAAAACCAACATCTACAACGCCTACCAGTTATGATAATGAGAATGTTGAAGCTCTTCTTGATAAATATTCAGGAAAGTTTGGCGGTCTTCTGGAAAATAATAAGGAAGGTTTTATTACTGAAGTGATAACTGATGACCTGGCTGATCGTGGTAGGAGCAGGGTGTCACAAGGTGGCATAGGAGATACTTTACAAAGGGGACATGTCAAGAGTGTGGGCTTGTCAGACATGAATGGCAGATATGCAGCAATAGCAGGTTATAAAGATGAAGGCTCTAACAGCGTGTTTGGAACCAGAACTGGCTTCTCGACTACACCTGCTACTAGTACTGGCTCCAACAATTTGCGCTACGTTGCAGATGGAACTTACATTAGCACAACTGCATCAACAAGTAGAGGAGGATCAAGAGGAAAGATGAGATATGGTTCAAATGTAGACACTGATGCAGATGGAGGGATCAGATATGAAGCAATCACAGTTGAACGAGAAGACACAAAATCACGTTCTAAAGAAGCACCTGTTGTAGTTATAACACGTCTCAGTGACGTCAACCCACTGCTGGTAGCTAAACTAGGGGCTCAGTGTACGTGTAAATCAAATACTGTCACACTGAAGAGACCAGGTGGTTACTCAAGGGGTGGGAATTCAGAGAGTAAATTGTTGCCCATTTCTAGCCCTAATCTTCAAGACGATATAACTTCAAGAAGTGAAATATACAAAGTTCCCGAACATGTACCTGCAGCTCCTCTTCCAGGGTCAAACATTGTAACAGGAAATTCTCCAGTTATTATTTTTGGACTGAACGATGAAATATCCCCATCAACATTTGTTAACTTTGACCCAGTTTCTTTTTCAATTCCCAAAGCTAATAAATTCCTCAAGGCAATTGAACTGGATGAAACTGGACTCACCCCAACACCTGCAGTGTTGGTAACAACATTTAGGCCACACAGCAAATTGTCAGAAGTCACTCACACAACAGCTAAGCCTGTCAAGATCACTGAACCTGTTCCTTCTAATACAGATGGGAGATCAAGTGTTGGGCTTGACGTAGTGTCCACCCCTCTTGCACCTCTTCTCGAAGTCAGCCCCAGCATTCCTACCACTGTAAGTGCCACATCCCGTTCAAGAACTCGGGTACCACCTGTAGTCTCCACCACTGCTGTTCCAATACCAGTGGCTAGAGTCCCAGGCCTCAGACGGGTTGCATCAGTTTCTGGTGGTCACCGTAAAACAGGATGCCCTGATTCTAATGTAGAAGTGGCAGAATCTGCAAGAGGCTTAGATGTTAAAATAGATGGCCGAGCACCTGGAGCAGCAGGAGGAGTAGCGATAGGAGCTGGGCGGTCATTTGACAGATATGGACCGGGAGGTTGGCGAGGACTGGACGAGACCTTGCAAGGGTCTGTAGACTGTCAGAGAGCAGGTCTCTTCCGACATCCGAAATATTGTAATAAGTTTTATGCCTGCCACTGGGATGAATGGAAGGGGCGTTACACACTTCATGTGTTCAACTGTCCAGTTCATCTTGCTTATGACTCCAGTCTAGGAGCATGCAACTGGCCATCTGAGGGCCCAGCATGTACAGATAATACTCTGCTTGTGTAGAAGCCTCCCTTGGAAACAAAAGGTTGGACAACAAAGACATCTGTCAGATTTTAAACTAAATATACAAAAATCAAATACCTTCAACAAATTGCGATTTGTTCTAGGATCCCCCCCCAGAACAGCTGTCTATGGAGAGACCAATAAGATCTGCTTCCTCCATTACTCTGAAGGTAAAAATTTAATTTCTCATCGACTACTTCAAATGAACATAAGTCAAAAGAAACATAAAAATTTTGTATGTCTTGAAGCTTTCATGGCAACTAAATTCAATGAAATCATTTTAGGCTAACAGCCACATCAGGCAGTGCAATTAAATAATGTTCCTGAGACTGACACAATCTCCATCATCAGAATTGTAACATGACTCAACAAACAGCCTAAGAATTTGTATATGTACATACAATTTTGAAAGGCTGTGTGCAAGGTCATGTCAGAACCCAGAAGATGGAGAGGGTGTTGGTGCCTGAAACAGTGGTTTACTGGAAAAATCTGACATGCATTTTTATCGCCCAAACTCCATATATCCAAGGATGAAATGAGACTTTGGAATTTTACTTTCCTTTCTTTAACAGTTTAGATTTTCATAATTATAAATGTGTTCAACCATTATGTTTTGAAATCGACAAATATAAACCTTAAGTCTGCAGTTATTTTCATTACACTTATGTTCTTATCTTCTTCACAAATCTATGTTGTGCTCTCAAGACGTTATAGTTGAAACAGCAATTCCAGGTAAATGGAATTGAGTTATTTCAACAACTATAAACATTCAGGTTCACCAAAATATAACCCTCACTCACACCTACAATGTACACCACATTCTTTTACTAATAGGAATGTAGTTTTGTTATGTTTAAAGTATATTGTGTGATATTTGAAATATGTACAGTGATTACACTTGTGTCCAAAAGTGAAAGAAAATTACTGTACATAAATCTTCTAAAAATAGTTCAGAATTTTCCATTTTAATGTCCATTAATTTTGTGAATTACTGTAGTACTTGAAGCTTAAAATGTCCTAATAAAGTGCTGAATTTTATCAACACTCATCAGTAGGTGACTTTGTACTTTAAAAAGTAGGACGAATGTGCTAATTTTCTGTAGCTGTGAACATTATCATTCAGATCTTATGCTGGGACAAAAATCTCAGTGAAACACAACTTATAATACTGCTCCAACAATCCTAATTTTTTTCCCGTTTTTTTTATTTCAGCACAGGTTTGAGACAGTTCCTTCTTAGTTTTCCAAATTTTAGCTGTTGTTTACATTTACTTGTACAAGGTGACAATATGTAAATTAGAGAGACTTAGTGGCATATTTTTGCACAAAAACCATTTTTCGGATAAAAAGAAGGAATTTCATACTTTCAAATGTACACATTTATACTGCAGATTTCCCAGCTGTGAATACTGGTAATGGTAAAAATTTAGACTGCTAAGTCTTTGCAAATACAGATTTACATTATACTTGCAATTTTTAAACCTTACTTGTTACTTATTCATTACAAGTAAGTTCTGAACGATCATTTTCAACAGTGATACAGAAAAATAATGAAGTTGTGAAAACTGTGTTTAAATGCACAAGAATAAATATATTTTTTACATCATGCTAGTGCAGTGTGGCATAAAGAAAATAATTTATATGTAACTTATTTATATTGACAGAAATAGTCACTTTTTATATTTGTACATGGAACTATAAACACAATAGTTAGAGTTAAAAATAAACCTAAGTAAGTGTCCATGATGTATGTCTGCCTAGGTAAGACTTTTGTAATTATCTCCATGACAATATGAATGGAATTTGTAAAAATATAGTCTATAATAAAATGTTGTAAAGCAATATTCTACTTCTCTTGTTTCACTCTGTGCAGGAAGACCTAACCTAAGAAATAAACTCATCAGTCAAATGAACAACCACAGGACACATAACAACTGATTTGATTTTATAATGCAGTGATAGTCTTAAAGCCTCTTTCAACTCTATTAAACTGTTTTCTGATCGTCAAAATTCCTTTTGCCTCGAAATTCAAAACTTTCTTTGGATTTCAATTATCTTCCAAATGTAAAATATTTCCACCACTGATTTCTGAAGTCTGAAAATCTCTCTCTAATGTTATTGATATGTAATCTCTAACATGGAGGATATATAAATTGATTTGTGATCTCATGGCAATAGACATTATTACAAAAGGATGGCAGAAACCATGGAAACAGTAACTAATAAAATATCAGGCGGAGGCATGTGAATTTGACATATAGATAGAAAGGTCATATGCAAGCCTAATAATTGTGGTAATTATTTGTACATGTCAAGTATTATGAACATTGTGGAGGAACAATATTTGAGGTTATATCTGATAAACTGAACAAAGCCAGAACCCGTTTAGTATTATTAATTATGCACACAAAATGATCACTAAATTCTATTATTATTATTATTATTATTATTATTATTATTATTATTATTATTATTATTATTATTATTATTATTATTATT
>Ga0209737_10002797_pt1 | contig 12169 bp, 12 predicted proteins | sample TergutCu122P3_FD_187284 | JGI IMG/M metagenome (GOLD analysis project Ga0209737, IMG submission 187284) | Cubitermes ugandensis P3 segment gut microbial communities from Kakamega Forest, Kenya - Cu122 P3 (SPAdes) (version 2) | ecosystem: Host-associated > Arthropoda: Insects > Digestive system... | reverse complement strand
CGGCAATCGATTTTGCAGTTCTTGTGACACTGAAAATCGCTGCTACTGTTGAAATTTCAATTGCCATACATTCCTCCTTTATTTTTAATTTTTTTAGATGTTATATCAAACATATCTAAAACATTACTTTTATCTACCATATTCCCAATATACACTCTTCCCGTCTTTATCGTAAATTGTCATTTTATTTCCATGTACCCACTCCCAATTATTATTGCGACCAAAATAAAAAGATTCACCCGGTTGTAAAATCATTGTATATTTTTCAACTTTATCACCATAAAAAGACGAAAATGCCCCCTCCCTTGATGCTTCTATTATTATCACTTGCCTACTCGATGACGTGTTTGTTCCAATAAAACAACTCACAGGATAACCACCGTATTGATAATCGTTTTTATTAGCTGCAAAACCACCAGAAATAGCGTTTACATCTGATTTCGATTCAGATCGTTTTCGGATTTCTTCTTTTATTCTATCAATATATTTTTGAGCATTTGCAGCTCTTCGTGCATTAGAAGCAGTTGTGCCTCTTATCTGCCTATACATAAAATCCTTTAACACCTCTTTAGAAATTCTCATTGAACTCGGCGCAAGCGATTGTCCTTTCAGATTGAATAAACTAAATACCATCATCATCGTTATCACTACAAAAATTCTCGTTTTCATAAAACTAATTTTTAAATTGTTATTACTTTTTGTTTACTTATTTTATATTAGAGAGCCTTCCGGCGTCAAAAATCTTACACTCATCTCAATTTTTTTTACAATACATACGCAAACCCCATCAAAAACCCCAAAATTCCTCCCAGCCAGATGATTGCATTCAGTTCCTTGTTCATCACCTGAAGCACCACTTTTTCCATTTCTCTGGCGTCCATTTCGCTGATACGGTTTTCAACTATTTTACTGATATTTAACGCTTCGAGGGCGCGCGGCAGATATTCGGTAACCAATTTTTTATATGCCGAAAGCACATACCCTTTGAACTGGTTGAATTGCTCGCGCCTGCCGGCAATGAGGTCGCACATTCGCATGGAGAGGAGTTTGCTTGATTCCTGTTCCAGCAAATCGCCAACCAACTGTTTCGAATTGTTTTGAAGCATTTCGTTGATGTTTTTTGCCAGCAGGTTTTCGGCAGGTTTTGCCATCAGGCTGATTAACTTGTCCGCTCCGATAACGCCCAGCAGACTTTCATGTACTTTTTTGATGGCGTGTTCAACAACAATTTGTGATATCTTCCCCCCCATTTGAGCGTTTGCCAACTTGTTGTGTAACAGCCCTGATAAATCGGCTTTTCCGCTTTGCAAAATGGCGTCGATTTCTTCCTTTGAGAGTATTCCATACAGAAACTCCCGCAACGATTGTTCATTACGGCTTTGATGGTCAACGAAACTGTCGATGGCATCCGTTATTTTTGCACACAAGTCACCGGATAACAGCACTTTTTCCAGAACCTCCCTGTTCATCAGGTTATTGCTGATGGTACTGCCCAAAGAAAGCGCCAGCCGGTTCTTTTCTTTGGGTATCAATCCGGGCGTAAATGGCAGCTGCCGGCCAAACAGGTATTTGGGATACAATGGGCGGAAAAGCATTTTGATGGCTATCACATTGGTGATGAGACCTATTGTTCCTCCAATGATTGGGGCTACTATGATTTGAATATCCATACTGTCAATCAACTTAAAAAATTAACTTTGAAACATCATGATATTGTTCTGTCTGACCCCATTTTTGTATCTCATTTATTCTCAATGACAGCCAGGGATGGCTCATGAGTGAGGTGGCTATAAAATAAATGATTTTACTGTTCCATTGCGCGTCAGCCATATCCAAACCCTCTGCCTGTTCAATGATGGATTCCATCGAAGGGGTGAAATATTTTGCATCGGTTGCCACGCCCATCAATTTAGCCATAGCGCTGCATGCTACGCCAGTATCTCCACATACCAGTAATCCTGCCCTGTCGGCAGTTAACTCCGATTTCCTTGCCCATTCAAACAAAGCCAATTGCATACCTGCGGTTAACAGGGCATGGGTGAATCGTGACGCTCTGTTCACTATCATCTTCACCATTTGATAATACAAAATATGACCGCTTTTGATGTGTCCCATTTCATGTCCGAGAACAAACAAAAGTTCGTCGTCAGTAAAATCCTGTACCAGATATGAGTTGAGCACAATAACGGGATGGTCAACACCCACAACGTATGCGTCGTAATCCCATTCCAGATGCATGTAGACAGGATAGTCCTGCGGCAGGTTCAACCGTTGCAACGCCTTTTGTTTCAGGCGATGCACCCGTGGAAAGGTTTCAGGAGTAACCAGCATATCATTTCCATGTATGGCGACCTTTACGTTCATCTTCATCCAAAAATTGATATATGCCTGTACGATAGTATCCAACAGGGGAAGTCTTTTGATCATTTTCAAAGCCTCCCTGTCCAATGGATGTTCGTAATCAACGGATTCCAATCGTTTTACAATATTCGACATCGTGATGTTTATGTGTGATGAATCATTAGTTTCTCGTATTCGCCTGTTTCGTACCAGTTGAATAATTCCGCCGCCCGTTCAATCACCCATGAAGAATATTGAAACAGGGTCATGATATACTTGCCTGCCTGATTGATGTTGCTGCTTTTGTTGCGAAATTCCACCGCCTGCTGCACGAAATCTTCAATCTGTATCGTGTTTTCTGCGCCAACATTAGCGCCTGCATAAAGCATCAACATCCGCATGGCTTCCCCGTAATTCTGGCAAGCGAGCAATCCAGCCCTGTCGCGCGACAAATCCGATTTTCTGCGCCATTGCAGCAGAGGGAGTTGCACAGCATCTGCGCCCGGTATGATATTATCTATCTGGCCAATAATATCCGACAAAAATTCCAGTTTGTTATGTCCCGCCTTTATTCCGCCCAGGCAACGCCCGGCAATGAAATAGATTCTGTCTTCGGAAATATCTTCCAGACAACTGGTAGCGAGTAACACTACCGGATGGGCATACCCGATAATTCTGTTGTCATAGCGAAAACTCCGGTGCAGATAAATATCAGGGAATTTGGATACGCCAAGTATTTCTGCAACTTCTCTGAAAATACCCAAAACCTTTGGGGAATTTTTTTCGGTTAACTTGATGGAACCGCCTTTCAGCAAGATATTGTAATACTGTTCAATAGCATGCTCCTGAATAAAACTGACAAGCGTTTCAAAGCCGGGAATTTTTTCCACAGCAATTGCGGTTCTTTTGTCGGCCGGATGAACAAAATCGTAAGAATTTAATTCATATAAACGTTTACGTATCATATTGATAAGATATTAAAATAAAAGACCAAAGCACAGCCCAATCAAAAATCCAATGACGATAAGCCCAATAACAACAGGTTGCTGTATGAGCCGCTTCACATCTTCTACATTTTGGATGATGAACGGGTCTTTGTATGATTTTATGGTTCTCTGTTGGTTTTCAATGCGTTCTTTCAGGGTTTGGTTTTCTCTTTTGCAATCTTCAAGCAACTGATTCATTTCAACAGCGGAAATTTCCGGTGCGGGTTTCGGCATGGGCGCTTCTTCCTGCAAGGGTTTTGGACTTTGTGGAGGTTGAGGTTGAGGAACAACCTTATTTTGCTCTTCAACGAGCCGTTTAAATTCATCCTGCGATAGCGTAATGTCCGGTTTTGGCGTATGCTGCGGCATATTGTACATGTTTAATGCGTAAGCCCAATCTTCATTCAATATTGCAAATCTGAACCTGTTGAGTGAAGGGGCAAGCATTCTCGCAAACCGGCTGTTTCCCACATTTTTCGAAATCGCTTGATGGATGTACTCCTTCAATTTAGCGACATCTACGGTATAACCTTCATGCAGTTCGGGCTTTACAATAAAAATGGAAGCCATCGCCGAAACAAATTGTTGATAATTTCCCAGCGCAAAAGCCGCCAGCGTGAATACGTCCCAGTCCGAATGCTGGACGCCGGCAATGAAAACAAGATTATAGTGCTGCGTATATCCTTGTTCTCCTTCTTTTTTCGATTCGTCGAAATGCTTGATTCCCTTTACAAGAAAAAAACCTTTCCGTTCATTGGAAATACCCGCCAACGCAGAAACGCCGGCTCGCGTGAAATACATGTATATATCATCAGGAATACCGTTGCCGCGCATCACGCGGTTCGTCGTTCCATTCTCAAAGTCTGCGGACACAAATTGAAATCCGTAGGCTGAAAAATCGTAACTGCAATAAAATATTGTTTTCATTTTATCTATTTTTAAAATCCAACTGAATTTTGAATAATTTCATATCCGTCATTTTCTCTTTTCATTTTTTGAGAAATACAGGACATTGAAGCGCTGTCGCTGATAAAGCCTTTGATAAATTTGAACAGTTCGGAATTTTTTCCGAATATTCCGGTATTTTCAATATTATCTATTATTCCCTTATCCTTTAAAAAGTGGAATAATTTCTTCCCGCCATATAACAGTATCAAAGCGGCTACGGAAGTTCTTAAAAATCTTGTGGGTATCATCATGCAATTAACTATTTAGATTGTAAAACTTTAGAGATATATGTCAAGGTATATACCAACGGTTGTTCGCAGTATTTTGGCGAAAAGCGCGCATCGCGATTGCGCAGTTTATAATATACATGGCGGGGTCTGTATTTTTCTCCTCCGAGGTCGATTGTTTCAATCAATTTGCGGTTGTTTAGCCCGAAATGCGAAAAAACAACGTCGCCCATGGTCAATATTGGCGTAATTGCCATAGTAATTTTACTGCTGACGTTTGGGTTGCCCATGTGCGCTATAATCGTTTGATAGGAACGTTTTACAGCCTGATTTACTTCATTCATCCTGTTTTCATGGTAATATTTTTCGCATTTCAGCGGAACAAAAAGGAGCATTTTACCGGTTTCATAAAATTGTTTGCTGTCAACAAACAAATGGTGCAATATCATCGTTTTGTTGAAGGCTTCGTTGAATTTGCCGTTTTCTTCCATCATGTGCGGCGTGTCAATCGCTATTATCACCACATCGCTTTTCATAAGCCATTCCTGAACTTCGATGATGTTGCCGGCGTCATTGATGAACTCGCCTGGCATGTCCACAAATTTTACCTCATATTCGTTAACTGTGTTCTTCATGTTCATTTTGAATGAATAGACCGCAACTTCGGAGGTGGGGCTCGGGTCTATTTCCCAAACCGAATCACATGTTTTGCTGTTGAACACATGCTCCAGTTCTTCCCTCTTTTCCTGCAACTTGACCATCGTTTTTGTTTCAGGCGTAAAACTAACATTTGTACCTGCGGCTACTTCCTGAAAATTGGTCAGCATGGAAGCAAGTACGCTAGTTTTGCCGGTTCGCCTTGCGCCAAACATCAGGACGATAAATTCTAATTTATTCATGGATGGTTGCTTATGAATTGATAACTTGTAAAAATGTTATTGGCGACGAACAGTACCGCAGGGTGGGGTGTAAAAATTTGCTCTTGAGGTGAAAAAATACTTGTACTGTGTACGAAGTCCGCGGTATTCGTTCTTTTTTTCATCAAACCCTTATTTTTTGAAAGCCCCCTTAATAGTAGGGCAGCCCATTTCCCATTCTCCCTTGTTCCCTTATTCGCCGAAAATAAGGGAATAAGGGCAGAGAAGAGTTGCGTTCGTTTTTCTAATAAGGGCACTTTTGGGGAATAAGTGATTTTACCAACAACATTTTGTGAACGCTTTTTTGAAAAATAAAACATACATTTTTTACGCTCCACCCTGTGGGACTTCCCCTCTCCACTATCTCCTTTTTGAGGAGGGCTGGGGTGGGGCTGTGACAAAAAATAGATTATTGTTTTGAAAATCATTGGATTAATTTTATTTCATCTGCTTTTTTGAATTTTTATGTTTTCCTGAATATGCTATTATTCCATCCCAATCTACAGCAACAAACCTGCCACTACCATAAGTTATTGATTTAATAGAATTTTCAAAAGGGTTATTTTTTATCTCCATCCAAATTATGCCGTCAGATGAATATGCCATTTGACCATTTTCTTCCCCTGCAACAAACCATCCATTGCCAAAAGCAATTTCTCGAATAGATTGAGATTTTTTAAATGGATGATTTGTAATCTCCTTCCAAATTCTACTGTCGTCTGAATATGCCATTTGTCCACCTCCCACAGCAACAAACCTGCCATCGCCAAAAGCAATTGCACCAATCCCACATGTAAAAGGATTATTTTTAATCTCCATCCAATTTATACCATCTTTTGAAAATGCCATTTGACTTTTAAATGACACACCCCCTGCAACAAATTTACCATTACCATAAACAATTGAAAAAATATGTAAATCAAAAGGATGATTTATAACCTCTGTCCAAATTTTACCGTCGGTTGAATATGCCATTCGACCATCTCCCCCTGCAACAAACCTGCCATTACCATAAGAAATTGCTTCAATTCCATTTAAATGACTATGTTTCCAATTTTCACCATCAGTTGAATATGCCATTTGACCTAGATGTTCACACACAGCAATAAATCTGTCATTGCCATAAGCGATAACTTTAATGTCATAATAAGAATTATAACTTTTCTCTTTCCAATTTACACCATCAGTTGAAATTGCCATGCTACCGTAATTATCCCACGCAACAAACTTGCCATTTACATAAGCGATTGCGCGACAATCTAATGTATTATTAGTTACCTTTGTCCAATGATAAACAGACGGATAAAATGAAATCTGGCTAATTGCTTCTGGGATTTTATCTCCGTACCATTTTTTCACATTTTCAAAAAATTCTTTATCATCTGAATCAGCAAAGTTCTTTATCAATTCCAAACATTCACCGTTATTTTGCGGAAATGCTTTTATTTCCGATTTCCGACTTGCCCAAACTCCTATGCTTTTTCTGAATAATTGTTCAGCAGTATATCCGGCATATTCCGAACCAATTGCACGAAATGTTTTTGCCATGTTCAGGTAGGCAAGCGGAAGTTTATCGCCTAACCAGTTAGTACATGAAATTCCATAAAGCGCTGCTTTGTAGGAATCAATGATATTTTGCGGTATTTCGTACCCTAATTTATATTCTGAACAAAAATCTTTCAATACTGCGGGCATTTGCGGCTTCGCTCCGGTTTCCAACAAGTGGTAAATATCTGCGTAAAAACCGCTTAACAAGGCTATTGCATAGGTAATTTTATCTTCATTTTCAATTTCATTATCCGTGATATTCAATGTGATACATTTTTCATTCAACGGTACATCGCCTTGATAAAAAGGGCTCCAACTACTGATGTATATTTCTGCCTTATTGCGCATGAATACAGGATTCACCACAACGCAGGGCTGGAGTTTTAACCAGTTGAACAAATTGTTGATGTGGTTATCTTCATCAAATCCCGGTTTCCATGCGCCAATTTGAGAGGTCAACGCATTTTCGGTAGTTGAGTTGTACAATGGATTCGAAAAATAACTTTTTAGCATTTTGTTCACATTCTCCATCAGCCCGGCATATTTATCCGTTGTCTTCGGTTTCGTAATAAAAACCATTACGGGACGAGCGTTTTTGGAATTGGGTTCGGATATCAGACTACTGTTTTGATAGGTATTGGTTATGGGCCAGCAGGTTTCAAAATCTGTCTTTTTGCTCCACAACTCGAAATCGTTGGCTAATTTCTGCGCTTTCAGTTTCAATTCCTGTTGGAATCGGTCTGCCATGAGTTGCCGGTCACAGCGTAAAGAAATTTCCCTGATGATTTGTGCCGCTTCAATGTCAAGTCGCTGCTGTTCGGTCATCAGTTCCAACTGGTTTTGATGATTGCGTTCAGACTGCACGTCGCCAATGATTAGCGCCGCTTCAATGTCAAGCCGCTGCTGTTGGGTCATCAGTTGCATATATTCATGCAGATTGCTATCCGCCTGTTCATTGCCATTAAATAACTGAATAGCGCTACTTACCGTCTCGCGTCCCACCTCTCGGGTTATTCCACGAAAAAACTCTTTAAGGACTTCTATAAGAAACTCTGTCATTGTAAAAAATATTTTTGTTTTAAAATTAGAAATCAATTGGAGGACTCATTACATCATAAAGAAATTCCGCATCTGTATAGTAAAACTCTTTGTAACATTTGTCGCATAGTTTTTTCCCTTCATCCGGCAAAGAACTTAAGACATGACCTATTTTACTACAATGAGGGCATCTAATCGCAAATAGTTTGCATGGTGCGCACCAACCTATTTCCGTAGAAATTTGCAACTTATTAAAATTAATCAAATCAAGCAGTATACTTCCTATCATTGTGACAGGTTTGAAGATATGCAACAGACCTTTACCTGTTCTCATCAAAGAATCTTTTGAAGGCATTTCATCTTTCAGTACCAGGTTACATTTGGGGCATTTCATTTTTAGTATATTTAAAAATTCAACGGATTCTGAATAATCTTAAATCCATTCGCCGCACTTTTTTCTATCGTTTTTGATACTTCCGCCATTGCGTTCTGAATTTCCTTATCGTTGGCTACTCGCAAAATACCCACAAAAGCCGCAAGGTCTCTTAATATCTTTTTAATCTTCTCCCACCATGTTGGCGCATTGCCAACCGATACCGCCATTTTTAAGATGTAGGTGAGAATATATGCCAGCGGCTGTTCGCAATATTTGGGTTGAAGCCCTTCGTTGTAGGCTCGCTCATTGGGAAAACAATACAGGCTGTACATCGGAACCATGCGCGTTTGATGCTTGATGACATATCCGTTTTCGTCTTCTCCAAATCGCGAGAACACAAAATTTCCCATCGTCTGTACGGGTACGATTGCCACCTGGCAATTGGTTCTTAATTTTTCGCCCTGCAAGTGTTTCAGCAGGTTCTTGTATCCTTTTTCTATTGCGTCGGGTATTTCGGAGGTTCTGATTTTCCCGTCGGGGCGCTTTTCCTGAAAATATTTTTCACATTTCAACGGCATGAACAAGACCATCTTTTTTGAAGCAAAACCAGATTCGGAAATCAGGAATTTATCCATGATGTTGTTGGTAAATACCCCTGTACTGTTAAACGCTTCGTGATAGCGCCCGTAGCCTCTACCCTGCTCGTCGCATTCCATCAGATGGGGCGTATCAATAGCGATAATCATCACGTTGGTTTCTCTGAAAAGTTCCTCAACTTCGGCGTTACCGGGCATGAGAAACCATTCGCCCGGAACGTCGGTGAAGCGCAGCGTATAATTCGGATTTTCCTTGCCGGTAATCCGCATCGTAAAAAAATAGTCAATTCTTTCGATTGTGCGATTAGTGTCCACATCAGGGTCAAACTCATCATAAGGACTGTGCGCGGCAAATACATTTCTTAAAATCTGTATTTTGTCGTGCATCACGGGTATGGTGCCTGTTTCGGCGGTGAGCGTGAGATTGGCTCCCGCAAATGCAGTTTGATAACCTTCCAGAAATGAAGCCAATACACTTGTTTTTCCTGTGCGGCGTCCGCCTACCATTAAAATATTAAAATCTGCCTTTTTTGCCATTTTGTTGAATATTTTGCATTTATACTAAATATTTTCCTGATTCTATCCTGTAACCGTTTTTATTTTCCATTCTCGCGCTTCCCAATTTTTTCACTTCCAGCAACAGGGAAGGGTCGTTTGAAAACAGGTTGAAAAGAGAGGTAAAACGTCCCCAAAGATTCTTTTTAATCCTGTTGGCTGAATATTGCCTGGCGATAAACGAAATCAAATAATACAGCGGCTGGTCGCAAAACTGCGGATGATACATTGCGTAACCTGTTCGGAATCGATAAACGGGTCGTTTAGGAACCCCGCTCATCAGAACGGGTATGTTTCCTGCCTGGTCTGTGTCAAATTCGTGGAATACCACACCACCCACCGTCAGTACAGGGGCAATCACGCAGGCTACATTCGCCTTAAATTCCGTATTCAGATACCGCAACAGTTCTTCATACCGTTCGGCTACTTTCGCCGAAACTGCATCTATTCTTCCTTCAAAGAAATATTTTTCGCATTTCAGCGGCACCAGCATCACCAACTTGTGCCCCATGTCCACGCTGTAATTGTTTCTGAAAAACTCAACAACGGCGGATGTCCGGTTTTTGGCTTCGTTGAAACGGCTGTTTTCTTCCATCAGATGAGGCGTGTCGATAGCAATAAAAACGGCGTCCGATTCTTTCAGAAAACTGTTGACGGTATCATGGTTATCCGCAAGCCATTCGCCCGGATAATCCTTTATTTCCAATCCGATGCTTGTATTATTGATTCGAATGTTGAAATTAAAAACCTGTTCCTGGTCTGAGGCTGCAATACCAATTCCCGGACGGTTGTCGATGGTTTTGCTGTGAAACATGTCCAACAGTTCATTGTATCGCGTATCAAGTTGCAACATGGTACGCGAATCTGCCGTCAGCACTACTTTAGAACCCAGCACAGCGTCGCCTGCATTTTTAAAGATGGAGGTCAGAATACTTGTTTTCCCCACCTGCCGCGGACCCATCATGCACATCCTGATTCTGGGCGTCGATACGTCCTTATATTTTTGCGTCACAGCATCATAAGCCTGTGTCGCCATATTTTTTACTGTTTCCAAAACTCCCATATTTCGAGGCTTAACTGATGATTGTGAACTGTTCCCTGTCATTGAAATGTTTGACCTCTTCAATGTATTTTTGCCATTCGTCAAAGGCTATTTGAATATCGGCAATGGCATGTATTTCCTGTTTCCATACCACGGCATAGTTGTCGTAGTACAGTCTGCGCCACTGGTTTTCGGTATTGGGGGCATAAGCCAGCCGGTCGTAAAATTCTTTCATGACGGCATAAAACGTTTCGTTGGGGTCTTGCGTGAAATTACGCAATTCCCTTTTCAGCGAATCACGCAGTATGGTGAGCCTTTTTCTCAATTCCGCCCTGATTGCCTGTGCGCTCTGGCTGCCTAATTGAGGTACCTGGTCGGGCAATTCCGGGTCTAAAACATCGGTATGCTTTCTTATTTTGTGCATCAAAAAACCTCTTACCGACAACTCAAAATTGTAAAGAAACATGAATGCAAACCGCAATTGCTCCAAACCTGATAATGCTTCATTTGAAAAATCAAGCAGCCATTCTTTTGGATGTTTGGATTCATCAACCGGATATATGAAACCCAGTCGAGGTTCATTTGCCAGAATTTCCACAATACTTTTCTTGAAATCGTCCACAATATCCGTCAACGATGCATCAATCATAATAAATTCTTCTGTCAAATTTGTGCGGAGGTCTGCTATACATTCCGCATATACGTGATAAGGCTGTCCTTTTGCGCCTCCACGTTTTAATGCTTTTTCTATTTTTTCAATGGAAGGAGTTTTTGCATCCGGATTAAACGTGGTAATTCTCTGGAAATGTTTGTCTAACACATCACAATCGTTGTTTCTGTCTTCATACATTTTCCTGCATTTTTCCTTCAAAGCGCCCAGTAGATGATTGTCGTAAAACTCATCAAACAGTTCATTTATTTTGAGGTTCAAATTGCCGTCGGTACGCAGGTCTTTGACAAGCGCATTTTGCAAATCTTTCAGAAAACGGAAAAAGACAGCGTATAATTCCCTGCCTGACTGGTCGGCCTTTTGCATCAGACCGTTATCTATTGCCGCCAGATTTTGGGACAGTATGTCCAGCATGGGAATCATCAATCTGTCTTCCACATCTTTTGTCTTTGAACAATCTATGGTTTCAATAAGGGCGGCGTCCAGCGCACCATCATTCCGCTTCCGCTCCAATTGCTGTTTCATGGCTTCCGCATTTTTCAAATTGGAATTGTCGGGCGTTTGAACAATGTTCAGAATGTAAAACAACCATTTGCCGAGCGCCCCGTCTCTCATCTGGTCGCGAATCAAATCAATCAGTTCGTCATCTTCTTCGCGTATGGCGTCTCTATACGGGTCGGGACGACGCAGAACAATAGCGGCATCGCTATCATAAGCCAGGGTGTGAATCATTTTTTCCCTGATACCCAAAGATGTATCTCCTAAACCGATGGTATCAACCAAAACGGTTTTTCCGGCATCTTTGTAAGGGAAAGGCGTGTATATTTGTACTTCCTTCACCGCCAGATAGTGATACAGCGGTCGTCCTTTCTCGTCATACTGGGCTACATATTTGCGAATATCCGCTTTTTGCGACACATTTAATT
>Ga0209737_10002796_pt1 | contig 12170 bp, 10 predicted proteins | sample TergutCu122P3_FD_187284 | JGI IMG/M metagenome (GOLD analysis project Ga0209737, IMG submission 187284) | Cubitermes ugandensis P3 segment gut microbial communities from Kakamega Forest, Kenya - Cu122 P3 (SPAdes) (version 2) | ecosystem: Host-associated > Arthropoda: Insects > Digestive system... | reverse complement strand
CAATTTATCAGTGCATTCATTTAATTTTTCTCGCAATTCTGTTATTTTTGTCCTTAGTTCACTTGCCTTATCATCGGCTATCACACTAAGCCGAAGCAATTCTTCAAAATTATGTTTATAGGATTCCAAACAATGCCCGGTTAAATCTTCATAATACTTTACATTAGGTTGCCAAAACCAAAAATTTGTCCATTCTTTGTGTTTGTATTGGTTTGTTAAATTAATTATACTATTAGCATATCCGCGTATTCTATTTTGATCATTTATGAAACCTACCAAGTGAACTGCTGCTTCGGCTTCATCAATGGCAGAATACCACCTATCCCGGGCACTATTCATATCATTGAAAGAACTGTTAATATTATCTAATAATGCATTGATTTCATCATACATTCTCTCTTCAATAGTTTTCCCACGTCCTTGATCGTATACATATATAGTGTGCGACACACCTTTCGCATCAACAATAGTATGCATGCGGTTATCAGTTTTACCATAGTGATCGTTATACTTCAAGCGCATGAATATTTCCATGTATAAATCAACAACTTCTTCATATAACTCATCTATTTCTATTTTATCTTCTATAGCTTCGGCATCTTCTTTGAGATTGCCAAATCCTCCATCAATCAAGTTCAAAATATTATTAATAATCGCGACCGGTGCCCGCCATTTGGCATATTCTTCTATTTGACGCCGTAGGACTTCAATATTGCTTAGATTATCTAGACCACGAGCTTCTAAAGTATATCCCTCGGTTCCCCAGAACAGACGAAATTCACCTAATTGTGCATCGGTTACATCTTCACCATATAATGATGCACGAATATATGCGTCAAGCATTTCCGCAAGCTCATCATCACTTTTCATTATTGCGAATAATCCATATAAATCCTTTAAAAGTGTATCATAACTTGCCAAAGCTGAATTAGCAGCTAATTGATTTGCGTTTTGAACTACGCTGCGGGCAACATAAAGGCGTGTTAAATCCACCCCCGTTCCAGTAATTAATATAGCAGGGATTAAGAGTAAAGTAACAAATACCGTTACCGCACCTTTGCAATTATGTATAAAACTTTGCATAAATCTATCCTTTCCAGCTAATGTCCAAATATGCTTCGTATGGCACTGTCGCCGACTTTTTCAAGTGCACCTTTTAAACCTTCGCTTATTCCCAGCTTATTGTCTAACCAAACAACCATATCTTTTGCCATATCAACATTTCTAACGAACTCATCTCCATTTTGAACTACTGCCCGTGCTTCCTGGGTCATCACAATATTTGATGGAAAGCCAATGAATGAGAGGTTAACCGGCATTGGTATCGACTGTGTCACTGTAACGACAACTTCCTGATAAATCACATAATTCAAAACACGATATTCAACATTAATATTGTCTTTCACAGATAAAAAACCTCTGTCGGAATAATTTCTTACAATATTTTCAACCTTTATACTATCGGTGGATTTGCTGAAAAACATATTCCGAACGGCTTCCACATACACGTTAGATAAGCTTACAGGTCGGTTATACTTCGCATTTTCATCATAAGCGATCCATGTATCGCTTCGTTCTGTAGCGATTGCTATTGCAGCGACTTGCGCTGCTTCTTGTAAAATAGCACGTTGTGGTAGATAAATCGCAAGCAATACGAGAGCAGCAAATATCATAATCATAATGGGAAAAAGAATGGTCGCTTCAACGACAATATCACCACGTTTATCTTTAATAAAGTTAGTTATCATTGTTAAAACGACCCCTTTCTTCTTTCCATTACTATGTTTTATTGTATTGTTTCTACTTCGCCTGTAATTCGTCCCCATAATTCCAGCAACCAAACTTTCAATAAGTCCCAAAATAATATTATTGCCAGTACTGCAACCAGTATAAGTATGACTATAACGACTAACTCTGATATACCACGCTCGTCGTTTTTTAAGTCGTCGACAAAACCGACAAAGCTAAGATAAGCTCTCATCGGAATTAACAAAATTTTTTGCCACATAGATTTTACCTCCTTTCGTAACTATTTATTTTAACACTATAAACTTGAAAAGCTCATAGCAATAGGAACCACCAACATAATTAAAATTGTCAGAAACATTAACATGGTCGGAATCATTAATTTCGATTTTACTATCTCTGAATCACGTTTGACACCATGCCGACGTTCAAACCATGCTTCTTTTGCCATATCTTTTAGTAATCGTCCAATCTCCGCATTTCCTTTTGAGAAATTTTGCAAAATAGCCGAAGCCAATTTTGCTGTTTCTTTTGTATTACAGCGCTTAATGAAAGCTCCATATGCTAGTTCCGGGTTAACCAAGTTTTTCAATTCTTCCGATGTTTTTTGCATCTCAATATACAATATCTCGTTTTGGCTATAAGCTGTTTCATTCCAAGCCCTGTCCATAATCATACCGGAAGTTACTAATAATGCCAATTTTGATACTACATTTGGAAATTGTCTAGTAATTTCATCACGGCGTTTTTTGACTTTGTTATTAACTTCATCATACATCGCATACACTAAAACCAAAACAATAATTGTTCCTATACTAAGGATAGCCAGCCCTGACGTTGTATTGCCAAACCCCATTACTATCACACCCAAAATAAGGGACACGGCTACTCCTATTAATGAATAGGATAATAATCTGGCAATTAATTGGGTGGTTTTATTTTTAGCATGTTTTTTGCCATATAATTCATAGCTCTTTTCAAATATCTTTTTATGTATTGCTCCCATTCCAATGAAGTTAAACCTTTTTATCAGTACATATCCCGGTAAATCGAATATTCCTAATTTTTGCAAATTACCTGATTTCAAATCAACGTTCTGGGCTTCTAATTTATTAATTTGCTTCGTGGAATCTATGCCGATAAATAAACTTATTATTTTTCTTGCCAATCCACTATATTCATTGAGTTTCGCTTTATTTCTTTCATCTTTAATACACAAAGCTTCAACTTCCAAAATATTGTCCAACACTTTATTGTAGGCCATGGATATATATTCTTCATGTGTTGCCATAAATAAAAGTGTAATCCAAAATACCAATAGTATTGTTGCAATGGATAATGTGACAATCAGCATTTCAAACCTCCTACTTATACCTCAATTTGTGAAAACTTGGTTGCAAGGAAATAACATAGGATAAAAACCATCAAGCCGCCGGTTGCTATTAATCGACCGGCAACTGTTGTGTATAACGCATCCATGAACCCTGCTCCGGCATATCCTATTACTCCAAGGATAATTAAAGGTAAGACCAGCATTGTATAAGCTTCCATTTTTGCCGAAGTCATCATTGTTTCTATTTCCATTTCGATTTCGTTTTTGTCAGCAATGATTTCTTGAATATCCCTGACTATCTCATCAGTACGTCCGGCTTTCCCCTCAATAGTTGCATATGTTGAAGCAAAACTGACAATATCTTCCAATTGACTACGATTAGCCCAATCGGTAAATATTTCTGAAAGAGTTACAGAATTATAGAACCTCCCGATAATAATATCAAGCTCAATAATTATATCACTATCTTGGGCGTATATCAGCGACAAATCCTCACGCGCACTTTCTAACGCCTTTATTACCGGATTTCCGGCTCGCATAGCAACCGACATCGCTTCAAGTAAATCCGCAAATTGTGCCCGCAATTTTTTTCTTCTTTTCGTAATCGAATTTTGTGAGGCAACGAAAATATAGATAAAACCACTGATAAATCCACCGAAAATCGATAAGAGAAGCAATTGATAAAAAATAAAAAGTATAACAAATCCTGCTATAAAACCTATAATAAATGACATTACATGATTTGGTAATCGGAATGTTGTAACTGAGTAATCGGGAATGTATGCACCGGTTACAGCTTTTTTTTTCGTGTTTTGCTCTTCCATTGAGGAAGATTCATTGGCAAACATATTTGACATATTATGTACTCCTGCTAAATAACTTTGGTAATGCCGGCACTTTCCAATTTATATGTGTTTTTCATCGGATTAGTAGTACGGACAAGTTGTCCAACTACTTTTTCTTTTGTACTTTCACTCGTTTCGTTAAAAATATAAAGAGGATTTAGATTTATTTTTCTGCTATCTGCATCATAGCCAAGAACTTCCATTATTTCCATTGTTTTTCTACTTTTATCCCGCAAACGGGATAAATGAATAATAATATCTACTGCTGAAGATATTTGCTGGCGGATAGCTTCAAGAGGTAAACCACCGGCTCCTTGTAAAACCATGGTTTCTAAACGACTTAGCATATCACTTGTTGAATTAGCATGTCCCGTTGAAAGAGAACCATCGTGACCTGTATTCATGGCTTGCAACATATCAAGTGCTTCCGCACCACGCACCTCACCTACCACAATACGCTCCGGACGCATCCGCAATGCCGATTTGATTAAGTCTCGGATTGAAATAGCGCCTTCTCCATCTGGACCAGCATTTTTTGTTTCCAACATGACGATATTATCAATATTCTTAATCTGTAATTCTGCCGAATCTTCTATCGTGATAATACGTTCATCGCGTGGTATGAAATTTGATAATGCATTTAAAAATGTCGTTTTTCCACTTCCTGTACCGCCACTGACAAAAATGTTGTATTTTGCTTTTACCAAAATCTCTAACACTTCTGCAACCTCTGGAGTTATCGATCCATATTTTATTAATTTGTCTACTGTCATTGCTTCTTTGGGAAAACGCCTAATGGTAACAATAGGACCATTTAAAGCGACCGGAGCTACGACGACATTGACACGAGAACCATCTGCAAGTCGTGTATCAACAATAGGATCACTTTCATTAACCACCCGACCGGCTTGCGACACAAATTTATTTATTATTGTTTCTAACTCTTTTTTACTTTCAAATTGGCTGTCCAACTTATATAATTTTCCAGCTTTCTCTATAAAAATATCCTTATATCCGTTTATCATAACTTCTGTAATGTCAGGGTCATTAATAATCTGACCAAGGACACCTAAGCCACGGATTGATTCATATACAGCATTTACTATATATTTTTTTTCGCGAAAATTTAATGATGAAAGCTCAATAAAGGCTTCCTGATTATTCATTCGTGCCCATTCTATTTTTTTTTCAAGAACTTGTTCTGCCAACTCATAAATTTGCTCATCATTAAATAGTGTCAAGTCAGCATTTCCTTGAACTTCTGCTTTTAATTGTGATATCAAGCTATTTCTGATTTCTTCAGTCATATTCACCTACCATTCAAAATTATTACCCGAAAGGGTCATGTATATAGAGACAGGATCAGTCGAACGTACAAGAGGCAAAGATATTATCTTATATATAGATGATTCCGTGACCCTGGCTCCCTTGTTGTTAATTAAAACACATTTTGTTTGGATACGAAGCAATATGTTGTGCTGACATAAAAATTGCTTTAATTTCACTTGTGATGTGTCTGATGTATCAACAACAAGCATGACCGTGTCAGCCAATTCTAGTATTTTTTGGATTCGCTCATCGCATTGACTTGATAAGTCAACAACCAATTCGTCAATGTCATCCATTGCTCCGGAGAGTAATAATTCGATATCTTCCACTGTCAATACATTGATATCATCATAATTATCCGGCTCTGTGAAATAATAGATGCCGGAGCCACTATCTTGTATGCGTATACCCCTCAGTAGAATTTTAAGATTGGAATCGAGCTTCGAAAATACAGTACTCATACTTTTTCCTTTTTCAATGAAATAAGCAGGAACACTGGAAAAATTTTCTAGACTCAGATATACAACATCTGACCCTTTTGAAACTTTGTGGGCAGCATATGCCAGTGCAACTGTCGTTTTACCACTGCCACCAGCGGGTGACCAAACCGCTGTCAAACGCGCTTTTTTACCAAAGGAATGTTTGCCCCCTGGTCCTGGAGGTATTTCTGCACAGAGTTCTGATATATCGGCGATAATAGCAGATATTCTTTGATATTTCCTAATTTTCTTTATATTTGACAAATTACTTGGTAATGAACTTGATTCGTCAATTAGTAATAGAGGGATGTTGATGTGATCCAAAGGTATTTCTTTTACCATATTTGGTTCAAGCAGAGCAACATCAACTCTGTTACTAGCCAGAAAGTTTGTCAAATGATTGAGCTGTGAACTAATGCTTATATCAAAGTCATTGCAGTATTTCTTTGCCACTATTTTCGAAATATGCTCTAAATAATCATAATCTGTTGCAGCTAATAATAATTTAATTTTCACTATCCAATCCTCAGCTTTCTATATTTAATAATTACCAACGAGATATTATCCTTTTCACCATGATTAATCACATAATTAGGAAGTGCTGTCATTGCGTCTTTGAGTGATTTTGTGCTGATATTCTTCATTATATCTAGTAAGAATGTCATCTCCATTTTCTTATATAAACCGTCTGAACAAACTAAAAATGTTTTATTTTTTGCATTTCCTTCATAATATTGAAATACTTCATGTTTATTTCGCCCAAGAAAAGAAACCAGTTTACCTGAATCTGTTGTATCATCATTCGTCAGTAAAAATAACTGTGTTCCATCGTAACTGTATATCCGGCTGTCACCGGCATGAACAATATAATAAGCTTCTCCAACGAGCAGCAAGGCTGAGATGGTAGAAGCTGTTACTATTTGATTAAAGTTGTACTTTTGGTTAATATATGAATTAATTTCAAGAATTTCATCTCGCAGAGAAAGACCGATTCTTTCTACTTGATCTTGTTTCCCAAACCATGCACTAAGCATTTGGATTGCTGTTCCTGAAGCAATACCCCCTTCTTGTAAACTTCCTACGCCATCACAAACAACAGCCAGTAAAGCATCGGTGCTGCCAATCCGTCCCTGCTTTACTAGTATGCTGTCCATGTTCGTTGATCTTTTGTTCTGTAGGCTGACTCCGTCAAATAAATAATGCAAGTGCTTTTTCCTGGACCCTCATAAGTATTAAAATCCCCCAAAAACGTTGATGATTAATTATAATTTATTTATTTTATATGTGCAAGTATATTTTCCTGAGCTTTTCTATTTTATCATTATAATCGTTTTATTTATTGGCTACGCAAATTTATTTAATTGTGTTATCAATTCATTTTTTACATACTTATATTCAGATGAAGAAATTTTATTTAATATATTGAGTTTTTCCAGATTGCAAATTTGCGTGTTAATATCTGTTAGATTTGTTGGTAAATTTACATCTATCGGCGGTAGACCAAATCTTTCTGCGAAAAGTAGCTTCTTGTAAGATTTGCATGAATCAAATAAAAATTCTTCATTTAATATATTAAATCTTGTTCCGGGAAATATTTCAACTTCTTGCTCGGGGGAGATTTCCTTGCCGTTTACAAATGTTTTATTTTTTGACCCACGCACAACAATAAAAAACCGGTCACCTCGTATAATGATGTCTGTAGTATGTGAGCGGCTTATCCGATTATTGCGAATTTCGAAATTCGAGGATCCTCCATTATACCCAATGTCACGACCTATTTTTAGTATAGGTCTATCTAATGCTTTTGCTTCTTCATATTTACTGGGAAACGCTTCTTTAGTCAAGCGTTGAATAAAGTAAATAGTTTCCTCCTTTGTCTTAGATACATCAAGCGAACTTCCTACCTTTTTAAGCAATTTATTATACTCACTGATAATAATGTCTTTGCCTTCAATAAAATTGGGAGGTACAGAGGCATATCCTTTCATTGATAAATCAATATCCGCTTTTTTTAACTTTGCAAGCAGGGAAACTCTAGAACCATCCAAAATTTTATCATTTGATACATTAAATCCATTCCATGTCGAAACCACACTTTCTTTGATTGTTCTTAAAAATTGAATGATGTGTTTTAGTGGAATATCCTTTTGTGAGAAGGAATTTTCATCATCCCAACCAACTTTCCAATTACATGAATAAGAACCGTTATGAAATATTATATGATAGTTATACCAATCGTAATATGCAAAAGGACCACGATTTTCGCAAAAACTGAAAACTATTATTTCATTATTATCAACACTCTGTATTGATTTATATCTTTCAAAACCAAACATATTATCTCCTTAAACTAATATATAATTTAATCAATATTGATTTTAATACCATTATTATGGCAACCTAACATTTTCCATGACTTTCACTGGAAATAAATGGTATTCATCTTGAGAACCACTGCCTAGCTTGCCCCTAAAGTTCCAACCCCAAACCCACAAGGTACCATCTGTTTTTATTGCATAACAATGTGTCACATGCTCTACAACAAATACAACTGAATCCATAATTTTTACAGGTGTTACGTTAGGGGAGCGAAAATCATCTCGGGTACCATCTCCTACCGTACCGTGGTAATTAAAACCCCACGACCATAAACTACCATCACTCATAATTGCCTTGCTATCGGTGGCAAAAATTACCGATTCTAGAATCAATACAGGTGTAAGACGAACTTCCGTTGTTCCATCGCCAACAAACCCACTCCACATATGATCGTCTCCCCCCCATGACCATAAACTCCCATCTACCTGAACTGCTTTGGGAGATAAACCATTAGCTGAGATGAATACTACAGAATCCATAATATTTACTGGATTATAACGATTTTCCGTCGTTCCATCACCAATTCTTCCATTTTTATTATTTCCCCAAGCCCACAAACTTCCATCAGATTTTATTGCCATTACACTTCCATACCCTGAGGAAACTGATACAACAGAATCCATAATTTTAATAGGCGAATAAGAATCATTTGTTGTGCCATCCCCCAATTGCCCATACTCATTATTCCCCCAAGCCCATAAGCTTCCATCAGATTTTATTACCTTTACACTTCCATACCCTAGGGAAACTGATACAACAGAATCCATAATCTTAATAGGCGAATAAGAATCATTTGTCGTGCCATCCCCCAATTGCCCATGCTCATTATTCCCCCAAGCCCATAAGCTTCCATCAGATTTTATTACCTTTACACTTCCATACCCTGAGGAAACTGATACAACAGAATCCATAATTTTTACTGGTTTGTAGCTACCGCTAATAGTGCCAGTACCCCATTCCCACAAGCTCCCATCTTCTTTTATTGCCATTACACTATTACCGCTAACAGAAACTGACACTACAGAATCCAATATTCTAATAGGGTTGTAACTATAATCTGTTGAATCATTACCAATTTTTCCAAATTCATTGTTCCCCCAAGCCCACAACCATCCATCATCTGTTATTACATGTGAAGCCCATGCATTTGTCGATAGTGTTTGTATATTTATATAACCCAACAAATCATCTGCAGGCTCGTAATTTTGATCTTGTTCTGGTAACAAATCTTTGGCTGGTAATAAAGTTTGAATCATTGTTTCTTTAGGCACTATTATTTCATCTAACATCAAACGTATAGATTCATTGTCTGGTAACAACGTAAAACCTTTTTCCAATACCTCAATCGCTTTATCCATCTCGCCCAATCCAATAAACGCTTCCGCCGCCCCGGTATACCCTCTCGGATTCATCGGCTCTATTTCGATAACCTTTTCAAACTGCACCAACGCTTGTTCATATTCCAAATCACGTAAATATTTTTCACCCAAATCAAGTAATTCCGCTACAGTCAATGGCCTGTCTGCTTTATTACTGGTTACTATTGCGACTACTCCTACTATCGTCAAAATTAGTACCAAAACAATCGTTCCGACAATAAGCCATACTCTATTTTTACCCATACCATCTCCTATGTTCACTACATTCATTATCTCATGATTCCCAACCCATTTACCTATAACCTTTCCCCATACTCCGTGTTGAGTTTTCGACGTAAACGTTTCCGGCTGCTGGACAGCACAACCGTTATAATTATGGATAATAACACAACTATCACCATACCCGCTAATCCGCCATAAAATAATATTTCACCATATGTAAAATCTGTCATCTTTTCCTCCCTATTCAATCCAGCCATAAGCGCGGAGCTGGTCTATCACCAAACTAAGCTGTTGCATTTCCGGATCGCTTGTACCAGGTTTCAAAAACATTTTATATAAAACTGACGCTTTTTCATAATATTGTTGTGCTTGATAATAATCACGTTCTGTATTTTCCAATTGCATTTGCTTGTCAATCTCAAGAAATGTCTGCCGCATTGCAACACGATAATCATCCGGAAATAGATCTTCCATTTTAGATAAAGCATCTGAAGCTGCATCAAACTCACCAGCGTTATGCAATAGTATCGCAAGATTATGGAAAAGATGGAATTGAGGTGCGCCTTTTTCAGCCAACTCGGTAAACAGTCTGATTGCTTCGTTATAGCTTCCCCCTTTTACATGTGCATCAGCCAGCCGTTCCGTCATTTCCGAAACCCGATTAAGGGGGATGCGGTTTAAAGCGGCTGATAATAAGGCGACCGACTTTTCCGGTTGTCCCTGAATCTGGTAGATTTCATCCATCGTATGAAAGGCACGGTAACGCAAATAATCGTCGGTAGTTGCAAATATCACCTGCTCAAAGAACGAAAGGGCTTCATCGTAAACCCCATCGGCAAAATTAATTTCACCTTGGATTAAATTTAGTGAGTCACTTGCCAGATTAAGCGCCATGGCTCTTTCAAGGATACGTTTTGCTTTATCACTGCTACCTGTGCGAGCAAGGGCGATGGCATAATCGCGGTAATAGTATGGGTTATCAGCCGAATATTGCAAGGCTATCTCAAAATATTCGCGGGCTGTCAGATAATCTTTTTCCGTATGCTTTTGGTAATAACAATTGCCTAAAATGTAATAGATATCACCGTATTTTACCGCCGCATCAGGATTTTCTTGGAACTTGGCGATATTTCCAAGATTAGCTTCGATATACTCCCGGCAACTTTCTAAATCACCGTCATTCCACAAGCGGACTGCCATTGTATAATAAGGGTCAATCCGGTCATGGTACATCGATAATGCCAGTTCATATGCATCTCTATAATCTTTTGTGGTGCCGATTTCGTGAATAACCGCATAAAATCGCTCTTCTTTTTCTTGCCCCATTACATTGTAGCCATAGAAGGTCATTAATACACACAAACCAAACAGCACAGGAAGTAATAAAGCGGCAATCATCTGGCGCGCCTGGGCTTTCTTCCATTTCGAATCGTGTTTGTAAATATTTTTTACTGCGTCACTTAAAGCAGTTATCGACGCAAAGCGGTCACTTGGTTTTTTTTGCATCGAATGGTCGATGACAAAAATTATACCTTCACTATAAGCTTCATATCTCGAAAGTGGTACTAGTTCCTCGGTGCGAGCCGGGGGATGAATACCGGTGAGTAAATGGTACATTGTTGCACCGAGACTATAGATATCGGACAACTTCCAGTCAATGCCATCAGTTATTGTCGGTCCGTCTAAATCAGTTTCCGGTCCGCTTTTGTCGGCGATAAGGTCGGTTACTTGGCTGTCATACAGTTCAGTTTTGTTGTCATCATCGCAGATATCTGTCGCAGGATTTATGCTTGCATCGGCGCTGATACCGGAATTGGTAAGATTAATTGGGGCATTTTTGCTTCTACGGAAACACTCAAAAATTTCAAATTGCTCAGGGGAAGCATAACCCAAACTACGGCTGACCAGCCTGATGTCATTACCACTGACCAGAGCGGCATTAAAGTCAATCAAGCAGACATCACCGGAGGGTGTCAGCATGATATTGGCGGGTTTGACATCACGGTGGCAAATATTTTTTTTGTGGATTACACCCAGGGCTTCTATTAGCTGGTTATACCATTTGATGATTTGGGGTTGGGTAAATATAACACCTTGCGCCAATAGCTTGTCCAAGCTATCACCCTCGATATATTCTATAACGGTAAAAACCCTCGATCCTTCGGTCATAAAATCGTATATTTGTGGAAGATATGCACTCTTGACATTTTTAAGCGCTTCAACTTCATTTCGTTGTGTTTCGAGGTCGGCTTTAGAGCCAATTCGAAGCTCCTTCAAAACGACATGCATATTGAGGCGGGTATGCCATGCTTTGTAGACTACGCCGCCACCACCAGAGCCAAGTTCGGACTCGATGCGATAAGTGGGGTCGGACAGGGTGGGGAAAGGGTTCATCTTTTGTTCCTCGTAAAGGGGTCAGTTAAAAGTTTCACTTAATATATTACCATCAGCATCATAA
>Ga0209737_10002795_pt1 | contig 12172 bp, 12 predicted proteins | sample TergutCu122P3_FD_187284 | JGI IMG/M metagenome (GOLD analysis project Ga0209737, IMG submission 187284) | Cubitermes ugandensis P3 segment gut microbial communities from Kakamega Forest, Kenya - Cu122 P3 (SPAdes) (version 2) | ecosystem: Host-associated > Arthropoda: Insects > Digestive system... | reverse complement strand
AAGCCATAATTTTTTTGCCGCATTGTAATAAGAAGAAAAAATGGTGGTATTCATCAACAGGATTGCATAAATAACATAAAACGGCATTGCAAAGACCAGTTTGCCGCTATCATTTGCCAAACCAAAACCCAGACCGATTTGAGTTGCAAAAATAATCAGTAACATACCGATTGAAACAATAACAATGTTGCCATATATAAAAGCCGTCTTCATCGTCTGCTTAATACTGGTGGTATCCCGCTCTTCATGGAAAACAGCAACCAGTGGGATAAGGGTCTGCGATACCCCCAAAGTAAAGGAAGTAATAAAACGGTGCAACATCGCCACCACTCCCCATACTGCAAGAGCGATACTGCCACCTATTCTTAGGAATAAAGCATTTAAAACCAAGGTCGTAACCAAAATATAAAGACGTGTCAGACCTAATGGACTTCCGGCGCTGATAATCGGTTTGATATATAGCTTTTTCGGTATTTTGAATTTGAAATGTCTACCTAACATAATCATTGAAATCGTAAGACCCACTGCCGTTCCAACTGCCTGCCCCAAAGCAATTGCTTCCACCCCCATAAAATTAACCAGAATCAGGCTCGCGATAATTGATACAACACTCAATACACTGGTCAAAATAAAACCAATCTGGGGTACCCCGATTAATTTTGAAAAAAATAAAGGAAGGTAAGCCGGTATTAACAGAAACGAGTTCAACACGAAAAATGTGTAATAAGCCCGGAGCGCTGGATTTACCTCACCGGAAAGCAGGGTAAGCAACGGTTGCCGGAATACCACTAATAAAGCGCAAACTACTACGCTGGTGACTATATTAAGCACTATCACGGCGCTGTAAATATTATTTACGCTGTCTAAATCATCCTTCGCAATATAACCGGAGCAGACAATCTGGGCACCACCGGAGATTATAAAACCCAAAAATACCGCAACAAGAAAAAGCGGGGCACAAATAGCCACTATCGCAAGCCCGTCACTACCAAAATAAATCCCCGAAAGGCTTGTACAAACAATTGGTCCGATGGTCGAAGCCAATAACGCCAGAATGTTGAAAGGTGCTTGCTTCCGAAACAGATTCCCGATGAACAGTCCACTATCTTCCACTTAAGTACTCTCCAGTTTTTAATATTATAATGGAATGTCGTGATAAATACAACTGGTGTCTTTGGAAAAGGTTTGTAGTTTGAGGTCATTTTGGGCGGCAAGGTTTCGATAGTCTTGCATAAATATTATCGAGTTGCTATAATATACCCATGTTAATCCTAGCTTCCGCTTCGCCAAGACGCCGCGAATTATTATCCTACATCCAGCCTGATTTTAAAGTGGTTACCCTTCCTACCAGTGAAGAATTTGACCCGGGTACTACACCGAAGACAATGGTGGAAACCCTTGCTTTACGAAAAGCGCGGGCTGTTTTTGAATTGCATCCGCTGGACATAATTATTGGGGCTGATACAACTGTCGTATTGGATGGTCTGATATATGAAAAACCAGTCGATGAAGCCGATGCTTTCCGGATGCTCCGGGCACTCTCCGGCCGTGAACATACTGTTTTTACCGGGGTCGCAATTTTGTGGCAGGGTGGTGAAAAAGTTTTTTCCGAAGAAACAGCTGTCCGTTTTACTGAATTATCAGATGAAGAAATCAGGGCTTATATCGCTACCGGGGAACCGATGGATAAAGCCGGGGCTTATGGTATTCAAGGATTTGGAGCTAAGCTGGTCGAGGGGATAAATGGGGACTTTTATAATGTTATGGGATTGCCGGTTTGTCGGGTTAATAAGGAGCTGGTTGGGGTTTTATAGCTTATCTGGTGGTGCTTCGGTATCCCCATATGCTAATTCCAGAATAAGCGCGGTTACTTGTTTCTTTGTACCCTCTATCAGGTTCAACCCGGCAAAACCACGTTTTACATTGGAAATCATGTTTAAATGACATTCGTGGATAATATAATCAATGGCAAGCATTTTCTCGTGATACGTCTTCGCCAGCACCCATTTGTTAATAAATTCATTAAAAAACGGAGTTGCCGACCTTGATGGCATGCTATTTCGGTTAAAACTTGTTCTATATTCACGGGAAATATACGCATAACCACATGGACAAACAACGAAGCCGCCAGTTGGAAAAATGCAGATTTCCTTGCAATTATGGCATAATACTTTGCCACTTTCATATAATATTGTTTCATCCCTGCCTTGTAAACAACGGGCATAAAAAGTGTAACCTACTTTATCAACTAGTTCTTCGTTATAAATGAATTTTGCATTCATATCATATAGTCTTTTAATGTCGTTACGCGACACTTTCGGTGACCACTTGAATTTGTTTAACTTTTCCGGCTCAATAGTCTCTAGGATTTTATTCAGCTCATTTTTTCTGCGTTCAGCAAGACGCTTTGAGCGTTCAACCTGTTTTTTATTGCGGATGGATATTTTTTCATTGAAATCTTTAATGAAATCGTCGGTATAAAGCGAATCCACATAGCTTAAAGCTTTTTGATAATCATCTTTATTCCTGATGATTATTTCATCAATCCCAAAACAATCATCAAAAATATGTACATTTTTGACTAATACAAACCCGGATAATGAGAAACTGAATTTCCAGCCATATGTCTCAGTGTAACTAATATGGGTCAGCGCGAGACCATATCTAGTGCTTAGCTCATTCGAAAAATCCTCGAACATTTTTAATATATCACTTGTCCAAAAATCTTTCCAAAAGTCAAGCATCCCGTGGTTTGAGTTGTGTGGTCGGTTTTTTTTGCTAAATCGCTTTTTCCACTCGGTATTGTTCATTTTCGCCTCTCCCATTTATAAGAGTATAAAGCACGACACGATGTCAAAGTCAAGTGAAAAATGAGAAAAACGGTCAAGTAATGTCCCTCCATTTCTGATATACTAATAAAAAGTAAACGCAGAAGGTGGTCTTGTTTTGAGCTATTTTCACAATCTCCAAAAAGCTATTGATTATGTCGAGCAGAACTTAAATGGCGATATCGAACTTCCACAAGTGGTAAAAACAGCGGGTTATTCCATCCCGCATTTTTATCGGGTTTTTAATGCTATTGTTGGGTGTTCGATAATTGAGTATGTACGCCGCAGGCGATTGAGTAATGCAAAGTATGACTTGATAAATAGTCATAAAAATATTACGGAAATAGCTTTTAAGAACGGTTTCAAATCGCACGAAGTATTTACCCGAACTTTCAAATCTGCATATGGTGTTGCGCCAAAAGATTTTCGTAAAATCAGCGTTGAACTAGACCTTTACGATAAAGTTAATCTCTTGCATAAAACAACGGAAAGCACACAACAAATATTGCAACCATTAATTGTTTATAAGGATGAACTACGGCTTTTAGGAATAGTTAACCATATAAACAGGGCTGAATCCATAAAACATGGGCTTAAACTAAAAGCACAGGCTAAATTTTTATCGATGGTTGATAAAATCGAAAACCGGATAAATCCGGACATATTCTATGCGGTATATGATTACCCCGCCGAAAATCTGCTCAAAGCAGATGGCGATATAAACTTTAATTATTATTGCTGTGCCGAGGTATCAAAATATGCGTCTGTTCCTGATGGAATGGTCAAAAAAATTGTCCCCGCATCAAAATATGCCGTATTCAATTATTGCATCGCCACTGATACGTTAAATGATGAGCAAATAGGTATGCCTGTTTATAGATACATTGACGGGGTATGGCTTCCAAACTCAGGTTTTGAAATGTCGGACAATCCTCATTTTGAAATTGTAAATAAATGTGAAAATGAGGTTTTATATCATATCGCACTAGTTTGAGGGTCAGCATGAACAGACGATTTATAAATACCTACATAAAATATACTGCTAAAAAACCCATCCTATTTTTCATGATGATTGGTACATTCTTGTTTTCCATCCTCTTTATTTCCCTCACCACAAAAACAAACCTTGTCAAATCATACAGTGGGACGATGGTTGGAAATTCCATTATTATTGACACGGAAATAAAAACCATTCCCTACAAAATCTATGCTTATTCGAATAAAAATGAAGCGGTTTACATGATTAACATAAGAAACGTTGAACGCCAAAATAACAAAACTGTCTTATTTATTGGCAACTATACAGAACTCCCTGACCTTATATCCGCCCACAATATATACATAGACATTCCCCAAAATGAAATATCACTTTTTGAACGAGTATTCTTGAGAGGCAGCAAAATAAATGACTAACAATCTTAACTACTTTTCCGCCATAAAATTTTTATCCAAATATATCGTAAAATATAAGAGGAACTTTTTTCTCTTTTACATAGCTTGGTTTTTCAATGCGCTGATGAGAATTTATATCCCAATAACATTTGCTATAATGATAGACGAAATCGTTTATTATAAAAATATCGACATCTTTTTGCGCGTAAGCATCCTATTCATCGTCATGCTCTTGTTTTCCTGCTCGCTCTATTACATGGCAGATACACAACATTGTTACCTTTCAATTTTATATGCCTTTGACATCCAGAAAGATATTTTTGAATCGGTGCAGACAGCAGACGCGCAATACATGTCCGACATAAAAACGGGAGATATTATCGCGACTATCCAGCATTATGCCGGACAATGTATCCATTTTGTCATTCAAAATATAATTCACCTTATTAATAATACCTTCCTTTTATGTCTTTACATTTTTTATGTTTTTTTGCTCGGTTGGCAAATCGGATTGCTGATGTTGATTATTGTTCCTTTGTCAGTCTTCGTTTCGTATTTTTTCGGAAAAAAGGTCAAGTTTTATTCAAACGAACAAAGAAAAAATTACGGCGAATACAGCGGATGGTTATTTGAGATGCTTTCGGGTCTTAAGGACATCCGTTTGCTCGGCGCGGAAACCACGGCGGGTAAATCATTTATCAAGCATCAAAGAAAAATGATAAAGGTTAATATCAAAAGTGGATTATTAACGATGACTGCCCAAAATATAATAACAGTTGTGAATTTACTGGTGCAACTTTCTATATTTGGTGTAGCCGCATATATGGCATATCGAAATAATATGACTATTGGAATGCTGACAATGATTCTCGCTTATTTTACCGGGATGATAACTTCTGTCGGTACATTAAACTGGATGAATCTTGAAGCGCAGGATAGGATTTCTTATATACAGCGAATATACAATATTATGAATGCTCCAACCGAGCGGGATTGGAAGGGTAAAAAAGAGCTTGTTATATCGGAGGGCAAAATAAATTTTCATAACATTGATTTTGCCTACAACAAAAGCGATGATGTTCTGAAAAATTTTTCCCTTGAAATAAAGAGCAATGAAAAACTTGCCATGGTCGGAAAAAGTGGCTCGGGTAAATCAACACTTGCTTATATGTTGGTCGGTTTTTACCAACCCCAAAATGGTTGGATTGAGATTGACGGACAACGTCTTGATGAATGCTCCCTTGCTTCCATACGGAGTAACATCGGAATAATCCAGCAGGATTCGCTTATTTTTGACGGAACTATTAAAGATAATTTATTGCTCGGAAAAAGAACCGCATCAGACGATGAAATAATCACTGCTTGCGAAAGAGCGGGTTTATATGAGTATATCGCCGAATTACCGGATGGCATAAATACAACTATCGGTAAAGAAGGTATTGGGTTATCAGGTGGTCAAAAACAACGCCTTGCCATTGCCAGAATTTATTTGAAAAATCCGAAAATTATTATCTTTGACGAAGCTACTTCATCTCTTGACACCGAAACCGAAGAACAGATACATGAAGTTTGGGAAAAGGTTTTGGTCGGCAGGACTTCCATCGTAATTGCCCACAGGCAAAGCTCAGTGATGATGTGTAAAAAGGTCGCATTAATTGAAAATGGAAATCTGGTTGAAACCGGGTCACCCGTAGAAATGCTACAGTATAGCGATGCATTCAAAACACTCTTTGCAATATAAAACCGTCACCTACGGTGACGCTCATAAACAATGAGGGAGACTTGTTTTATGCTTGAAAAAATAAAATACCGGCTTGCTTTCTTGAGAAGAATAAAACCGTTTACCATTGGGGTTAAAAGGTTTTTTCTATTAAATACTTTATTGAGTTTGATAGGTCTTGTTTTGAATTTTATTAAGCCTATTTTTTATAGAATGTTTATTGATGATGTTGTTTTACAAGCAAAAATTAATGTATTTATATATGTCCTTGTGGGGTACTTATCAATTTGTATAATTGAAATACTATTTGGTTATATCAAGCAATACGGAAATAACAGGCTGATAAACCGCGCTTTATTCCGTGTAAAATATCGATTATGGAAAAATCTTTTCAAGCAGGATTTTTCTGAATATGAGAGACAAAATATCGGTGATGTAAAAATGAAAATTGAAGATGATACCAACTGCATTTCATCTTTTGCAAGCCAGCAGACAATAGAATATGTAATCGCATACCTCACGATGATTGTTTCAGTAATTTTGCTTTTCTATATTGAATGGCGGCTTGCCTTGTTCTCCATTTTGGTTATTCCGTTTTCGATATTTCTCGATAATGCGGCGAGTAGTAAAGAAAAAGAATATAATGACCACATGAGGGTAAACAGCCAAAACATGACAACTTGGTTTCATACAAGTATCCAAGGTTGGCGTGAAATAAAAGCTTTAAATCTGGGGCGGCATGAAAAATGCTCGTTTATCCGTTATATAAATAAACATGGGAAATACTATGCGCAATGGGTCCACTTCTGGACGCTCCGTGTGCAGCTATTGCCACGAATGCGTGATGATTTATTCATGCAATTCGGATTATATTTTATCGGCGGTATACTGATTATAAATGGTTATTTACGAATTGGTGATTTACTTGTTTTTTCAATCTATTATGCCATGCTGTCAGGAGCGGTAAAAAATGTGTCGTCAGCAGACGCGGAATTACAATCATCAATGCCTTATACGGATAGACTTATGAAAGAACTTGAAAAAGAAAATACCACAACAAAGAACGGGATAATTCCTGATGATACCAACGAAATCATCTTCGATAATGTTTCTTTTTCTTACGACGGCAATGTCAAGAAAATTATCCACGGTTTTTCATTAAAAATAAATAAAGGTGAACGCATTGCCATCACGGGGAAAAGCGGGACTGGTAAAACCACCATGCTCAAACTGCTAACCGGAATGATTACTCCAACTGATGGTTGTGTTTCATTTTCAGGTGTAAACTTGAAAGATATAAATTTACAATCCATGCACAAACGATTGGGTTATGTCATGCAGGAAAATCTTTTGTTTAATACAACAATCAGGGAAAACTTATTGTACGGCAAAAATAACGCGAGTGAAGATGAAATGATTGAAGCCTGTAAAAAAGCGTACATAAACGATTTTATCGAAAGCTTACCTGATGGACTAGACACTATTATCGGTGAACATGGCATAAAACTCTCCGGTGGTCAACGGCAACGAATTGTATTGGCACGATTATTTTTACGCAATGTCGATGTATTTATTTTTGACGAAGCGACAAGCGCACTTGACCAATACAGCGAAAACATAGTCCACGATGCGATAAAAAATATCGCGCTTGATAAAACGATAATCGTCGTCGCGCATAGGGAATCGTCAATCAGCTTATGTGACCGGATAGTTACCCTGTAGGAAATCTTTTATATCTTGCTCGGCGATGTCCCGCATTTCAGGAAACCAATGATTATCGGTCTTATTTTCCGGTGCCACATTTACAAGCCAGCGTAAGTTTGCCAGTTGCATAAAAAATTCGATATCAATGTTGGCTTCCGGATTTAATTGGTAATAACTTTCCAAAAAAGATTGGGCTATTTCGCCATGTCTCGGGTCATGTACCGCGCTTCGTTTTTGAAGCATATAAGTCCAGCCGACATCAAAACGAGAATCACCTTGGGTTAGCTCCATGTCGATAAGATACAACTTTTGGTTACTATCGAACAATACATTCCAGACATGATAGTCACGGTGGATATAACAGGGTGGGGTTTCTTTGATGTTTACGGATAAATCTGTTAGTTTACTATGAATTTTATTATACTCATCGAGTTGCTTTTTTTCCATAATGACTTTTATTTCCGCAAGTTCATTTTGAATAAAACTACCAAATGACGGTTTATCCCTTGGGGGTACATTATGTAAGTCAAATAATAACTTTGTAAATTTTTCAATCAAATCCTGTTGGCAGTCTGCATCAGCGGTTTGATAACTATCCCAAAGCATTCCGCCATCGATATATTGCATATACATCCCGTGTTCATTATTGCGGTATAATTCGGGTACGTTAATACCTGCGCTATGCAAATAATTAAGCGCATCCCATTCTTTGTCTGTTGTTACCTTGTCCCGGCATGATTTGCGGATAAACTTTTGCCCGTCCTGCATTTCTTCAAGCAGGACTTTACAACCCGGATGGTCACGGAAGGTGGTGGTTTTGATGATGGGTTTGGTCACGGTGTGTTTCCTTTCTCGTCAAATTCACCTTCAAGATAGCTCTACTGCATTCCATCATGAAGCAATCTCAAGGCAGAGCAATGCCAATCACCACATGTTTTTAATGCACATGGCAATTTTAAGGCGTGTATTCCTGATATATATTGCATAGTCCACCTCCGCTTTTGCTCTTATATAATTATTAGTATATTCTTATAAATTTTCAAGCTGGAATTTAATTAATTTGTCTATTTGTTCCTGTGTCAACATTTCGCTTCCAAAGTCTTCCGTACCCTGGGGAAATTTCTTTTTTTCCTTGTATTTGTACCCTGTATAGGTCTCACGCGAATCTATAATTGCATACTTCCAAAGGGGGTCAGGTTTCAAAATATACATCATCTGGACTAACGCCAACCCATCCGTGGACGTACCAAATACTTGTATTTTAACAGGCAATTCACTATCAATATAACGACACAAAAATAGTCCACGGTCTAGTGTTTTCGCAACATCATGTAAGTCGGTAAAGAGTGGGTAAAAAAGTGGTTGCACATTTTTAGTTCTCACATATCGTTTGCACAATCTCTCGATGACTTGTACATCACCTGATTGAATCGGTAAATAATTTTTACTTTCAATGTAATTTTCCGTAGCATAATTATACTTGATTTTACGCGAATCTTCGGAATTTAATCTACGACACATTTTACCCAAATGTGTAGGATTATCCGTGGAATGTCTTAATACGCCATAGGGAATACTGATTAATTTATACTCATCCTTTTCATGGTGTATGCGCAAGGTTTCGACTTCCTCGTACAAAATATTAGCCCTGCCAGCACGGGTTTGCATATCTATTACGGGTTCATATGGTTGTCCACTATAATTTATCAACATTTTCGTTCCTATCCACTATGTAGTTTATTTGCCACAGTATTTTTTATTATTATATCCAAAATACCTGAAATTTGCAATTATATTAGCATATTTACATGGTAAAAAGTATAAAATAGTTTTCCACTTTTAAGTTAAGACCGTATATGTTATACTAAAGAAAATTATAAGTAAACAACGAGAAGGAGAGCGTCGATGGAATGTAATGTGAAATTAGTCTGGGACGACTGGTGTTTTAACCTCATTAATTCTCGTCAAATTCACCTTCAAGATAATTTACATCGGAATCTATCTTATACGCTTTCCCGAAAAATTTTGGCGGGGATATAAGTACGGTTTTATTTGAATCTGGTTGTATGCATATCTCCGGCACGGTTGACGTTTTGACTTCTAGATATACCAGTGGGGAATCCGAAGTATTTATTAATTGGTGCGCACCATTTTCATGTGCGGGCATGACAATTACATCGCCTTCCGAAACAGTCTTTTCACCTTCCGGCGTCCTGAGTGTCCCCTGCCCGCTCATTATATGAAAAATTTCTTCATTGGCGGTATGGTAATGATACGGATAATTGGCTTTACCCGGTGGTATTGTATAAAAATATACTTCTAATTGGCCTTTCGTTGTGAAAGGACAACTTATGGTACTTCTTTGAAGCTCAAACGAATGTTTATGTTCATCGTCCTGCTCAAATGGTTTCCAATTTAGACTGGAATCCCATTTACGATCCACATCGTTTACATTTGATATAACTATTTTATCCATTGCATAACCTCCATAGAATTTTGTTATTCACCATCAAGATAGTTTACATCTGCATCCATCTTGAACCACTTCATGAATATCTTTTTACAACTTGAAAAAACACCAAACTTGTTTGATTCAGGAAATATTATTACGTCCGGTGTACATACTGTTTTAACGTTTAAATATACGAGCGGTATATCGGAAGAGTTAATCAACATGTGCGCTCCGTTCTCATTCGCTGGCATGATGATGGCATCACCTTCAGAAATGGCTTTCTCACCCTCTGGCGTCTTTAGCGTGCCAAAACCGCTGATTATATAATAAACCTCATCACACCCAGTATGGTAATGATATGGGGAGTTAGCTTTACCCGGTTGCAATGTATAAAAATATGCTTCTTGTTTGCCACCCTGGGCAAAATCACTTATATCGCTTCTTTGAAATTCATAAGAATGTTTATGCTTGCCATCTGGGTCAAATTGCTTGTTAAAATTTATATCTAAGTTCCATTCTGCATTCTTCACGTTCGAAATAATTATTTTCCCCATACTGAAAAAACCGCCTTTCAAAATAAAATTTATATTTAGAGGACTGAAATATTTGAGATTTACGCTAGATTGCTTAGCTTCGGAAGGATTAATTCCATGAAAACGGTTGAACGCCATTATAAAACTTTCCGGAGATTCATAACCATATTTCAAGGCTATGTCAATCACTTTCACTTTTGTTAAAAATAACTCCTGTCCAGCAAGCGACAATTTGCGGTTACGGATATATTCGCCGATGGTTAATCCTGTAATCAAACTAAAAGAGCGATGAAAGTGATAACTGGATGAGTATATCTGCTTTGCGATTTCATCATGGTTTAAATCACTTAAAATATTATTTTCAATATAATCAATCGCCTTTTGAATAGAACGCCAGTCCATGTTTATTTTCCTTTATGGTCAATATTATAGTTTTTGAATGGTTTGTTGTCCTAATAATTCTTGCCATATAATGTTAGGTTATATTCAACAGTTATCTTCTCTATAATTGCATTATTTGATATCGGTGTTATTCCGTATTCCTGTTTTATAAACAAAGCATTGTATTAGCACGGATTGGATCTGGACCAAGTATTGCGTCTTTCGCAAGCAATACGTCAAAATCATAATTATAAGAATCAATAGCAGTTTCTCCAACACACGAATTCGTTGAATATCCTGTTATAACAAGTGTATCAATACCTAGTAATTTAAGTTTTTCTTCTAAATCCGTTCTAATAAACGCACTATGGCGAGTTTTTATAATTTTCATGTCAGAAGGGTAAATTTTTAATTTATCTAATTCTTCAATATCAGGAGACCCTTCGAGTAAAACAGTACTATTATTTCTCTGTCCCCATAAATCAAGAGTACTTCCATCTTTCTTATGCTCTGTTGTAATATGAAAAATAGGTAGATTGAATGAGTGAAAAAATTCAGTAAGCTCATTAATATTTTTTACTAGTGAGTCTAATATCATTTTTCCTTCAGTTGTCGAAAACAAATCAATTTTGAAGAACCAATATTGCATGTCGATAACTAATAATGCAGGTTTCATAAAATCTCCTTTATATCAATCACTTAGTCACTTTACATCACACCATTTCAAGGTAGATTGACCCGAAGTACAGTAGTACCCTTTAATGCTCTTATGTAAAGTTAATCCGTACTCAATTTTGAGTACATATAACAATCATATAAACTATTATTTACATTAAAATTATGCCGCAAAAGTCCCTCACGAAGAAATCCATTTTTCTCCAATGCTTTCCACGAGCCAACATTATCAACATGAACTGTTGTATAAATTCTTTCAAGCTCAAGATATGAAAAACCAAATCCGACAACAGGCTTAATGCTTTCAGAGATGATTCTTTTACCCCATGAATCGCGTCCGATAAAGTAACCGATATTCGCTTTTTTGTTGTTATCCTCAAAGTTGGATAACAGGATTCTCCCTAACAGTTTATTCGATTTTTTATCGGCGATTATCCATGAATATATTCTTGCTTTTTCAAATTCTTAATTTGATTATTGAGAACTT
>Ga0209737_10002794_pt1 | contig 12173 bp, 10 predicted proteins | sample TergutCu122P3_FD_187284 | JGI IMG/M metagenome (GOLD analysis project Ga0209737, IMG submission 187284) | Cubitermes ugandensis P3 segment gut microbial communities from Kakamega Forest, Kenya - Cu122 P3 (SPAdes) (version 2) | ecosystem: Host-associated > Arthropoda: Insects > Digestive system... | reverse complement strand
GGGGGGGGCCTTTATTTTAATATTCACATGTGTTAGAACCTCAGATCTCAATATCAAATAACATGTGGTAAGGTTGACTGAATGTAACTAACTAAATGACTGACTACATGAGGATAGTTCTTCTTCTTTCTCAGCTAGTCAGGAAATTCCCTGCATTTTATGGAACCTGCACATTCAGTACTGTCATCACAGGAGCCCACCACTTGATTTTGTTCCAAGCCAGATGAATACAATCCATGCAATTAACAGCATATTTCTGTAGGATCCATGTTAGTATTACCATCCTATATATTCCTGGGTCTTCCAAACAATCTTTTGCTTTAGGTTTTCCCATCAGAACCTTGTATGAATTTCTCCACCCTACGTAGGCAGTCCATAAAGAAACCGAACTTTTGAAATAACGAGCCACCCAGCACGTGCAGCATGCTCGCGATGGTGGCATTGTGTAGCGGGGAGTTTAAGCTTTATTTTGACACTAGCAGCATCATACCACGTTAATTAGTCATCGAGCTACACTCGCTTGAATGAATGTATGTTTAGTACCCTCGGCGATTTTTTTGCAAGTTGAAAAATGAAGGATCTTGAGGAGCAAAGCGTTTGCGCCAAATTCTGTTTCAGATTCGGAAAAACTTTTATGGAAACTTTTCAGATGTTGCAACAGGCTTACGGAGAGGATTGTTTGAGCCGTACACCATGTCACGAGTGGTACCAGCATTTCGAATCAGGCAGAACATCCATCGAAGACGACCCCAAATCTGGACAGCCTTCCACATCAATGGACGATGACCGCATTGAGGAAGTGCTTGCTGTGATTCATAAAAATGTTCCACGTGGCGAGACAGTCAATAAAGAGTTCTATCTAAACGTCATGAAGTGTTTGAGGGCGGCAGTGCGAAGGAAGAGGCCTGAGGCGTGGACAAACATCACCTGGATGCTGCACCATGACAATGCACCTGCTCACGCATTACTCTTTAACCATGAATTTTTGACGCAGCATGAGACAGCTGTTGTCCCCCAGCCGCCCTACTTTCCAGATTTGGCCCTGTGGACCTTTTCTTGTTCCCGAAGTTGAAATCCTCACTAAAAGGTCGCCGATTTCAGACAGTAGAGGAGACGGAAGAAAATTCGATACGGGACCTTCGCGCCATCCCGCAAAACACGTTCCAGGATGCATTCCAGAATTGGAAAAAACGTTGGGAGCGGTGTATCAAGAGTGGAGGGGGGCACTTTGAAGGAGACAAGTTTGATTAAATTGTAAGTAAAACAAATTTAAAAAAAATAAAGTTCGGTTTCTTTATGGACTGCCCTCGTATGTGTACCACATGCTTATCCTTCCTGATTTGATCACCCTAATACCATAAGATGGTACAGGATAGTACAGTCGAAACACAGCTAGTAATGTGGTATAGTATTTATTGCTTAGCAATAAATACCACACCACATTACTATTTGCGTTTTGACTGTACTATCCTGTACCATCTTATTGTATCTAACACAACAAGGATGTCACAACTTAAGACTCTAATACCATATTTACTCAAGTACAAGATGAAGTCTTTTCCTTAAATTTGGTGTTTAAATGTGTGAGGTTATCTTAAATTCAGTGCAAAGTGCCAATTTGGACCATGCCAAATTGGATTGCTTTGAACCAGATCATACAGAGCCAAACAAATGCCTGCGTCACCAAATCATTTTGTGTAGATGTGAAAGAGCACAGTGTTTTGGATTGGCTCTGTTTGTCGTTAAGGCAAAGAAGCACCTACACTGATGAACCCCTTTTGAGCTATTGTCAGTGCCTGGGTGCCGTAGAAACAGTCAACTTGTGAAGCTGTGCACTTGAGAACAGATCTAGTCCAAGGGTAGTAACAGGAAAATGGCTATTGAAAAATTAAAAATTAACTGCAAGACTCAAATATAAAACCTGCACCAATCCACCATTTAAAAACTATAAAGGCCATGAACTCAGACTGATCAGACCACAGACACAACACAAAAATCTAGAACACACATATTTAAAATTCTTAACACGAATAACTCTCTCTGTGGAGAAAACTGTGAATGTTCATGTGTTCGAGCAAGTATATAAACCAAGAAATATAAATGTATTATTCAGTCATTGAGTTCATAATGGTATGGCAGTGCATCTCACCAGAAGTGAATGTGAAGAGTTTTAAGAAGTCCTGTATACCCAGTGCAATGGATGGTACTGGAGATATGTTGTGGGATGGCAGTGAAGAGGATGGGAATGTTACGAGTGTGTGAGGAAGATGAAGGCACTAACTGTGAACATGGAGACAGTGGCACTGATTGTTAAAGCTAGATAGAATCTGCCATACTGTGTATTAAGCATACAAAATTAATGGTAAAATATTTTTTCTTAGCAGACATTTGATTTGGGGGGGGTTTTGCCTTAGATATGGATAAATATATTTTCCCTGGAAATATGGTAATAATTTGACCTGTGGTGGTTGGGTCCCTGTCACTGTGGAATGGCATGTCCTGAGGTTGCAGATAGAGGAATGGCTGCCAGTGTGGAGGGTAGCTGTGATTGTACTGAATAAGCAGTCACAGACAGCTGACAAAGGGTGGTTCTCCAGCTTGGGGGTTGGGTGAGGTGCAAAAACCTTAAAACCTGCCATGTTGTGAACTGTTTCACAAATCCCCAGGCACGGGCTGGTCTTGTGGTATACATAAGCAATGGAAAAGGGACACGAGATTCAGCACGTGAAACGTGAGAAGCCTGTATTGGTCAGGCTCACTGAAGACAGTGCAGAGAATTAACGAGATATTGATTAGATTTAACGGGTTTACAGGAGGTTAGGTGGGACAAGGGAGGCACTGAATAAACAGAGAATTATAACCCTTCTTTATGGAAAAGGAAATGAAAATCATCAGTTACAGATAGATTCTTTTGCACATTAGAGGAGAGTAGAGAGTTTGTTAGTGATAGGTTGTCATATATAGTGCTGAGAGGTCACAGGTTTGATATTGTTCTGAATGCACAGGCACCAACTGGGGATAAATGTGATGATTTAAGGGATATAGTATATGAGGAATTAGAGCAGGTGTTTGATCACTTTCCTGAGTACCACATGAAAGTTCTGTTAGGGGATTTTAATGCAAAATTGAGGAGAGAAGATCTTTCAAACTAACAATTTGGGATGGGAGTTTACATGAGAATAGTAATGCAACTGGTATTATAGTAGTAAATTTCGCCACATCAAAAAATCTGGTTGTTAAGGGCACAATGTTCCCATACTAAAACATCTGTAAATGCTCTGGACCTCTCCTGATTACTAGACTCACAGTTAGATTGACCATGTGTTGATAGAAGGAGATATCATTCAAGTATATTGGATGTACAGTCCTTCAGGGGAGTTAAGTGTGATCCTGCCATCACTATCTGCTGGTAGCAAATGTTAGAGATATACTGTTGGTAAGGAAACAAGCAACACTGAAGTTCAATGTGAAGATTCAATCTCAAGCATCTAAGTGAGGTGGAGTTTAAGGGAACAGTACGAGATTAAACACTCAAACAGGTTTGCAACTTTAGAGGACATACAAAGGGAATAGGAAAACATTTAAGAGAATATTAAAACCTCAGCTAGAGTGAGTCTAGGTCTGTATGAACAGAAGCAGCATAAACCATGGTTTTGTGAAGAATGTTCACAATTTTTAGATCAAAGGAAGCAGATAAACTGTATTGGTTATAGGATCCAGACCATAGTAATGCAGGTAGTCTGAACAGTGTTAAAGAGGTGAAGCTAGTAGACAATGCAGGAACAAGAGGGAATATGTGGATGGTAAAATCAATGAACTTTAGACAGACAGTAATGGCAATATTAGAAACTTGTATAGGGACACCAAAGAAATTAAGAAGGGTTATGAACTCATATAGTAATGGTGAGACAGTTAGTGTGCCTAAAGACTCCCACAGTATTTGGAATAGGTGGAGGAATCATTTTTCTCAGTTCATGAAAGTACGTGGTGTTAATGATTATTATGCAGAATGAAATACTGCACATACAGCAGAGCCATAGTACCTTAGCCCATTGCATTTGAGGTTTAGATGGCTATTGAAAAGCCAGAAAGATACAAATCACCAGGTATTTAACAAATTCCAGCAGAATTGATGAAAGCAGGAGGTAGGACAATTCATTCTAGGGTGCCTGCAGAAAACTATGTAATGGGAAACTTAACGTTTTGTACACACCAATTATTTGTGATGAAATAAATAAAGGAGGATGAGATGGGAGGGGCATGTGACATGTATGGGGAGAAGAGAAATGCATACAGAGTTTTGGTGGGAAACCTGAAAGAAAGAGAACATTTGGAAGAACTAGATGTTGGCATAACATCAAAATGGGTATTAAAGAATAGGATGAGAGGCTGTGGATTGGTTTCATCTGGCTCACAGTGTCAAGCGACAGGCTCTTGTGAACACAGTAATGATTCTTAGTGTGCTGTATACAGTCATTCACTGGTCATTGGCTTCAATGAAGGTGTTCTGTGATCAGTCCATAATACTTCTTTCTAATATGTACTTTAGCTTGATTCAGTCTTGACTGATTGTTTCTTTTTGCTGACAGGCAAGGGAAATCAAGTGGCAAGTAAGAAGTTGAAATGGCGGTGGAAGATTGAATATTTCGTGGAAACATTGCATGTAGGATGGCTGCAGACCTTCATGTAATTCTGTCCAAATGATAAGTTGGAAAAAATGTACATGCAGTCTGCATATTTATGGTTGATTGGGAATGACAATGAAAGATACACAAGTTCTCAGGAGTTTGAAATATATTAAGTTTAGACTTACTGAACAATTTAAAACTGCATATAAAGGGACAATACCTATATATGATTGAAACTTTCAGTTTTACTGTATGGTATTTAGAATAAAATGGTTCTATTCCATCAGAACACAACAATAGCTTACAATCATCAGCTACATGTTTCATTCTTTTCTAGACTATCTTCAGGCCAGTATTTTCCAGTAGAAAGTACAATCGGTGTGCACTATACAGTATGGGATCCAATACTGTTTACAGGGTGTGTGTAAAAAGAATTATACAAGTTTTTTTAATAATTCAATAATTGATGAATACCAACACATGCACTTTTTCACATTCAACACTGTATTAGTCTAGAATGTTGATTTTAAGTTAAAATACAATAAAAATACTTAAAGGTATTCCGACATGTTTCGATCATAACAGATCATCATCAGGGAGTAGATCTGTACCTCGCTGAAGTTACTGAATAGTTCAGTAACTTTAACATGGTACAGACCTACTCCCTGATGATGATCTGTTAAGATCGAAACATATTGGAGTACCTTTAAGTATTTTTATTGTATTTTAACTTAAAATCAACATTCTAGACTAATACAGTGTTGAATGTGAAAAAGTGCATGTGTTGATATTCATCAATTATTGAATTGAAAAATGCATGGTGAAACACAGAAATTAAAAAAAAAATTTTTAAGTTTAAAACATTGTTGAACAGGATGTAGTGTATCTAAAACATTATGTAGGTGTTTACTAACAGTTATGAAGGTACTTTCATTATAAAAATGACTTAAAAACCATATTATTTCAAGTATTAAAAACACAACAGGATGTCTTCTATTAAAATAAAAAATGTATGGTATCTGCCATTCTGCACAGTATACAGGCATCCTTCACTTAGTGCTTTTATTTGGTTCCAGGAAAAAATAGTGCTAAGTGAAACAGCACTGAGCAAGGGAACTTACCCATAAGAATTAATGTTCATAGATCTAATTTGTATACTCAGCCTATTCTTCAATAATAAGTAATTCCTGTAAGAGACATTTCAGTAATGAAGTCAAATTAACGATTAGAAGTACATGGAGTACTGTTTAATTCTGTGTAAAGTCCTTAGATGAGTTTCTTTCCACATCCCTTTATTTTGTCTGTATCAAAACAGAGCATACCGTTTATCCTGCTGACTTTCAGCTTCACTACTGGTGATAAGTTTTAAGTATGCATCCTTAGGAAACCTGTTTTTGTGTGCTTGTTCCAACTCACCATGAATAGTCATGCCCAAGAGAATATGGGAGTTAAAAAACCCAAGATGGGAAGCAACTTATACCACACTGTACCACTTAAAATGCAAAAATAAATTATGTTTATGTGTTTTTGTCATTTCTTGCGGCTTCTTCCTTGAAAAGTGTGGTCACTCCACCCCCTAAACTTAGCAGTCTGCTGATTAGCTGCCCTTGGCCTCAGTTAATGCACAGCAGTGGCAGTTAACACAATGCAAGTGCTCAGATAAGTTACACTATGTAACATTTTTGCATAAAGTGAGAAAAAGCAGTTGGCAAGAATACAGTAGCAAAACAGCATGAAGCGAAGTATGCTATAGCGGAGGATACCTGTACTTATTTGTTTTACAGTTTAGGCAGTTGTAATACTAGTCAGGTAAAGTAGTCCTATAATATGCCATGAAGGCATATAGTAGAATATATTTGTAACCTCGGCATTAGACAGAACTAAATAAGTAGTTCCATACTGCAGCCACTTTACCCCAGGAAAAAAACTCCATTACAGATTGAATAGGAGGTTGGGTGTGTCCCAGTGCTGGTCAGGATGCTTTGGAGTAGAGGAAAATGGCTCACCTGTGTTGGGAATCAATCCATGACTCTTTTATCATCCAACCTGGCTATTAGACAATAGTAGTATCAGCATGCTTCATTTATAAAGTGTAGTATGATTGTTAATGTGACTGTAGCTGCTAAGTAATTTGTAAGGAAGAGATTATTAAGAAAAATATTTGTAAGGGCACTTCAGACACAATAGCTGGTGTTCTGAAGTTTCAGTGTTGGTCCAACCTGTTGTATATTGGACGTGTAACATTGAACAGGGTACAAGATGGATAAGAGAATGTAATATCTGAGAGTCTACAGTGATTAAATGCGCTTCAATTTCAGGTTGTTATATCAGGTTTAAACAAAGACAGTCTTTTTGGATATTTTTATGTGACATTAATTTAATATTCGAGGTATACCTTTTCTCTGTCATACACCTGATGTGGGGAGTAATCATAGGCATTTCCTGATAGATTGCTTTACTTCAATGTTGCAATAAGTATGATGATATTTTGTTATTGTGATAAGACTGTTCTGTCTGCAGTCAATGGCGACTGGTTTCTATTTGACCACATTGTGTCCAGAGTGCATTTCTTTTGTCCTGACCACCACATATATTTTGAGATGCCCCAGCAGATGTGATAAATATGCCATGCTGAGTGTAATATCTTATATATATACATATATGTGGCATGTTTAAATAACACAGACCAAATTGTAGGGCCTGTAGGCTTGCTCAAGGTACACAAGGTATAACAAGCCTGAATTATCTGTGTTATCAACAAGACACAGACCGATGAAGTGCCGCTGCTCCTGTAGGATTTGCAACCTTCCCTTTGCCTGTTACTGCCTGTAGCTGCATAAGTAGGGCTAATGTGCATAGACCTCTGTGGCTGGTCTGGGTACATTAAACTGCCCTGTTTGATTCCTCAATTTTAAGGTGGTTGTTATCCTGATATGCATCCATTTTATTTTTAGTCATGATAAATTGCCCATGTTGTTTAACATTACTTTTCCAAATTTGAGGGGAGGGGAGGGAGGGGGGGGGCACTTTGGCCATGGAATTTGGTTTATTGGCAGACTGGTAAGCTAAAGATCAACTTGGTATATTGATGCAATTACTGCGGTATGACTTGTAATGAAATGAGTAACTCTTTGATTAACAACCAAAGCCATAGTAGTAACGCTAGTTTATGTGAAGCAGGAAGTGCGCGGTACAGAAGCGAACAAAGGGCAGGACACTTCCTAAGGGAACATGTGTGCATAATATAGAATATAGCACAGTACTCTTACACTTAACTTGGCATGCCATAATGTAGTTTAATATAAGTCAGACAAAATAAAACCAAAACAACTGATAGTGTTCTTATGATTTATGAAAATAGTTCTGCATCTAGCAATCCCTTACACTGTATGGTCCCCCCCCCAATACTATGTTGAATAAACTGTGGTTTCTTAGTACTCATTCCAGTTTGCCTTCAGCTAAAGCAAGTTACAGTTCTAATGAGACATCCATCAAAATATGCGTTTCATTCTGCATGTGAAATTTGTGTTTCCATATGCAAATCTGGTTATAATGAGTACTCACATTAATAAAATAAACTTCCACACTATTATGACCTCTTCTTATAATGGACTTCTACTGTATTTCATCAGACACGTGCATGCACGCACACACACCTCAACTTTTAAGACCCAGTCTGCTGGTGGCACTTCTCCAGAAAGTAATTCTAGGCTTAGCCATGAGATGGTAGTAACTTTTGACAGTGTGTCAATACAACATCCAGCAGATGAGTGGGAAAGTGTTTAACATTATATGACAAATAATTATGCTGTAACCTGTTATGAGTGCCTACTGAATATGCAAATATTTGGGTCATGGCCCCAACAAGGTACAATGTTAGACTGCAGTTTTTCCTATTAATTGTTGTATGATTTATCTTCAGCTTTTATTGTGACATAATCCCATACAGTGAAACATTTTACTTAACCTGACTGTAATACACAGTAACTAATGCAGCAGAATACTGCCATGTCAGGTGCATGAAATGCATTTGATTAGCGAGCTTTTTGCACCTGTGGTAGAGCATTGATATCTGCATTATCCTTGTCGTGGTTCAACTTGTTCACGTCCAATGGATCCTTCAGATGTTCAACTGGCTGAGCAACATGTTGAGGCAGGGGATTAATGTTTACATTTTGTCCTTGCTGGGATTGTATTGGTATTTGTACATGCTGAGGTGGAGCCTGTCCAGGCTGAACCTGAAAAGAATCCTGGGATGAAGCCTGTCCAGGCTTAACTTGGGTCGGTACTTGTCCAGGGTGCACCTGAGGTGGCACTTGTCCAGGGTGAACCTGAGGAGGCACTTGTCCTGGTTGAATCTGGGATGACAGTTGGCCCAACTGTTTTGGGTGTAATTGTCCTTGTGGTATTTGACCAGGATGTCCTTGTCCTGGTGGATAAATCTGACCTTGTGGCAATTGGTTAGCATATATCTGTCCTTGTGGTATCTCGTTTGGATGTGACACCTGGCCACCATACTGAGGTACCTGTTGACCAGATGGAACCTGGCCATGGATACCAGGCTGATGCTGTGGGGGGAACTGAAAACAAAAAGGTAACACAATCAGTTGTGCTGCAGCAACTGTATCTATGGTATGTTATAAAGCAATATCACAGAACACAGTACACATTCATGTACAGGAAAGTTGGATGAAATTGGATAGTTTGTTAAAACAGGATATTGGCTCTATGTGGCAGATGCTGCTACCTGCTGATAAATTAACTACTTTGTTGTCAGCATGTAACAGAAAATGTACACAGTGAAACTGGCATAATTTTGTTATGACACACATTATCTTTTCTGTGTAATATTAAAACATTTCACCCACATTCTTGTGCCAACTGCTAAAACAATGAAAGGTGAATATAGCAGATTTGCATTCTATACACAGGTTAGTATAACACTTCTCTATACATGCTTGTTTTATACTCTGCTGTCTTGAGGCAGCCATCTTGTTTGTGACAAGTGAATGCCCCAAAAAACTGGGTGATGCTAGGGCAGGTAAAAGAGGGTACCACCCTGATACCCTGTTTTACCCCTCCTCATATTGGATCAGTCATGTTTTACAGAAGAAATACTTCTGCTGTTAAATTCTGCCAGCTGTTCAAGCATACGCCAAAACATGCATACATATTGCAATAATTCCCATGTAAATTGTTGTTATATTCATGTACTAACTACAATTTTATTGAGCAGAATTCATGAAAGTGCATTCACTAGAACAATAGTGAATGAATTTCAGAAGACTGGGATATTTCCCCTTGATCCTAATGTGTCTCCTTATTGGAAGCATGAGCCAGAAGAGAAACCCAGAAGACCTAAGCAAGATAAACTGGAATGCAAGAAAAGCTGGAGAAGAAGCCAGCAAGCCAAGTCAAAAAACAGCAGAACAGTGACACAGACATGCAGACAGCCAACAAAGGATCAGGACATAAGAAGACACTGTGGCTGGAAGGAAAAACCATGACTGAGAAATCATCTGTGAACAGTCACTAAGCCCCGGATTCTGTGTTCCTAGTGTGAAAAGTGGGCCTACAATATCTGTGGTGGCCTTAAGCACTTGCTGATATGTAATTATGTATTAGACTTTTGTAAATGTGCTGTGACATTGTGTTAATGGTAAATGATTAGAAGAAACCACTCTGCTGTCTGGGGCTACCAGCTGAGACTGAAAGATAAGCAAAAAGAGACATCTCATATTCTGGTCTTTTCATAATTAAAGTTACTTCACCTGTTGTCTTATTTGTAATTATACTGGTCCTGAATAATACAGTTTTAAGTTTACAATGATAAGTACAAGGTTTTACTTAATGATAAATCACAATTTGGCAAAAAAGAAATATTTGGTGCTACCAGACTTTCCCCTGTATTCATACCCCTCTCCCCACACACACACTATGTAATGGTACTGGTCATCCCTAACATGCCACTGGATGCATAGGGGACAGGTAGAATTATAGATTACCCATTTTCAACATGAGTGCTAGACGGGGATAGGTTGTCAAAGTCACACTGTTATCAGTCACTGTAAACACAGACCAACAAAATCTACCATGGGGTGGGGAACATGTGAATGCTCTTGCTGCCTCTGCCTCACTCTGCTCTAATTCTTTAAGTTAAAATTTGGTGCACATTTTAAAAATTTTGTTACTTTAAACTTTTTAATGATTATTTTTTTGTGTAACTGCACAAGTCTGCAACTGTTTAAGTGGGCACATGAAGAAAAATGAAATTTTCCTGAATCTGCTATCCTAGATTCCCTGGTACTAAAGCACTTCAAGATACAGTTACTGGTTCCAGAGATGAGACACAGACAGATATTCATAATATCCCTGCACATTCTACAGGGTGGGCCAAAAGCAGGTATACAGTAATTATTTTTTTCTTTATAGGTATTGTGAATGATGGCAGGGAACTTAAGTATAGAACAAAGAAAGTGGATTTTGAAGCAGTATTGGAAAACTGAAATGTATACCTACTTTTGGCCCACCTTGTTGTATGTGTAAAGAAAGCACAAAAATGGTAGCAAAAGAGACCATATTCTTGAACCTCACAGACAACTCTTACATGGCAGGCAATGTATACATAAATGTAACATTGAGGCATTTTCACTACAACTTTCATCTGAAACATTTCTCATTCTAAGAAGAATTCAGTGTGAGATTATCATAAATGTACATATATCTTCCTGTACAATACCTGTTATTCTTATCAGACTTTAATGAAACTAGAATTTGCTTGACATATTTTAAAAAAATAACCATTACCAAATTTCATGAAAATCTGTCCAGTGGGAGCTGCATTATTCCATGCGAATGGATGGACGGACAAACACAGAATGAAGGTAACAGTTACTTTTTGCAGTTTTGTGAATGCGCCTAAAAACTTTTTGTAAGGGTATTTAAATAACCCACTGCTGCACAAGAAGAGAACTGCACTGCACCTCTCTTAACCTGATACTTTCTTGGAAATCCAGGGACAGAAACACCAACTTTATATTAACCACAAGTGCTGCAAGTCAACTAAACAATCCAGAATGAATCTGTGAATGACAAGTGAAATAAAATACCACGGCTAACTGGCAACAATTATGGGCAGAACATATGTGGTCTGGCAATAAAGTTCGTGAACTCATCGCGGTAAAATGCTACGTACCTCATTGCTGAATATCATCATGGTTGCCTTCAAAGTACTCCCCTTGGGAAGCTATGCACTGATGCCAGCACCTAGTCTACCCTTCAAAACAATTTTGGAACTGGTTTTGTAGAATGCCTTCAGAGTTGCCATTGTATTACTCCTGACGTCATCAATGTCATCAAAATGCCTTCCTTTAAATATTTCTTTTATCTTTGGGAACAGAAAAAAGTCATTGGGGGCCAGATCCGGTGAATAGGCAGGGTGTTCCAACACAGTTATTTGTTTAGTAGCTAAAAACTCTTCTTTGCTTTTGTTCTTCGGTGAGCTCCTTTGGGACCATTTTTGCACACACCTTCCTCATGTCAAGA
>Ga0209737_10002793_pt1 | contig 12175 bp, 10 predicted proteins | sample TergutCu122P3_FD_187284 | JGI IMG/M metagenome (GOLD analysis project Ga0209737, IMG submission 187284) | Cubitermes ugandensis P3 segment gut microbial communities from Kakamega Forest, Kenya - Cu122 P3 (SPAdes) (version 2) | ecosystem: Host-associated > Arthropoda: Insects > Digestive system... | reverse complement strand
CTTGTGGGTTGCGGTGGCAACGATACGGACGAGCCTGCTCCGGCTACAACCACGGAAACCGTGACGCTCAAGGTTGGCGCTTCGCCGGCCCCTCATGCCGAGATTCTCGGAGAGCTTAAGGCAGTTCTTGAGGCAGAGGGCGTCAAACTTGAGATTATCGAATTTTCCGACTACGTAACGCCGAACACGGCACTTGACAGCGGAGAGATCGATGCTAACTTCTTCCAGCACGTACCGTATCTGGATGATTTCAATGCTGAGAACGGAACTGATTTGGTTGCGGTTCTGCCGGTTCACTTCGAGCCGCTCACCGTGTACGCAGGCCAAAGCGATGACCTTGTCAACATCGCGGACGGTGCGACGATCGCTGTTCCTAATGATACGACTAACGAGGCGCGCGCGCTTCTCCTACTTGAGGCAGAGGGTCTTATCACGCTGAAGGCCGGCGCTGGCATTACGGCCACTCCCCAAGATATCGAGGATAACCCGCACAACCTGAAGTTCGTCGAGGCTGAGGCAGCAGCAGTTCCCCGTTTGCTCGACGATGCTGACTTCGGTGTCATCAACGGCAACATTGCGCTGGCTGCAGGCGTTGATCCGGCACTGGCACTCGCCTCAGAGAAGGTCGAGTCTGAGGCTGCGAATATGTACGCCAATGTTATCGTCGTCAAGGCAGGCAACGAGAATAATCCTGCTATCCGCGCGCTTGTGAACGCTTTGAAGTCTGATACGATTCGTAGCTTCCTTAACAGCAGGTATGCGGGAGCGGTTGTCCCCGTCTTCTAAGATGTAGCGGTATTGCGTTAGTACGAAAGTTCACAAAGTGCTCGGGTACGTGGAATACGGTGCCCGAGCACTTTTGGATTCTTCACGTCGCTCGTCTCGTATGACAAGGCGAGCATCCGGAGTGACGCAAACTCGCGCGCGCGCCTAATTGTCCTCTCGTGCGAAGAAGAAGAGCCCCACCGCTCCAGGACCGACATGCGTTCCAATCGCACTTCCAATGCTTCCAACAAGGGGTGTGCGCCCCTTGTATCTCTCATGAAACAACGCTTCAAATTGATCGAGACGCTCGCGATTGCCAGTGTATCCCAGCGCAAAAGGTTTGTCGAAATCGATGCCACCTTCTTTTTCTGTCAGTGCGAAGAGTTCCCCATATGCTTTCGATGAACCGCGCGCTTTGCCAACGGGAATGATTTCACCCTGCCTAATCGTAATCAACGGCTTAACCTTCATCAAAGTTCCCGCAATCGCAGAGGTGCGGGAGAGGCGCCCACCTTTGTGGAGGTATTCCAGCGTATCGACCATGGCAAACAGTCGGATTGACTTCTTCTCCTTCTCGAGAATATGGACGATTTCTTCCGCAGGCGTTCCTTGATCACGAAGCTCGATGGCGCGTTCGACCAATGCTCGATGCGCGAGAGTTGCCGTTTCACTATCGATGACCCAGATGTCCTTTCCTCCACAGGCCTTCTTCGCCAGCTCCGCACTCTGATACGTGCCGGAGAGTTTTTCAGCGATAGTGATGATAATGCTCGCCTCCCCCGCCTCCTGAGCCTGGCGGATTACCTGCTCAAAGTCATGGGGAATAGGCTGGCTGGTGGTGGGAAGCTCATCAGACTGCTCCAGCATTGTGTAAAACTGCTCGTGAGTCAAATCGATGCCGTCAAGATACTCGGTCTTTCCAAATATCGTTCTCATTGGCACGATAGACACATCCAGCTGCTGTGCTTCAGCAGAGGTAAAATCGGTGGTCGAGTCGGTGATAATTCTTATACTCATTACAGGTCCCTTTCCTTCAACAAACTACTCTGGTTTTCTGGCATTAGCTCATCTGAAATCACTCGCAACATATGCTCTAATTGGCTCGTTTCTTCTTCAGAGAATCGTGCGCGGATACGCCGCATTACGGTCTTGAGGTAATTTTGATTTATCGAATAGTACTCATGAAATTTAGGGGTGGTTCGCAGATGAAACTCACGTTTATCGGTATCGGAGGGAACTTTCTCGATATATCCTTTGCGGATGAGTGAGTTCACTTTATATGTTGCGTTTGGTTGTGAGATGCTGAGAAACCGTGCGAACTGCCCAATCGTCGGTTCATCGAGGGCATAGATAACCTCAACCACATAGGCCTCCGAGGCACTCAGGCTGGATTCACGATCCTTCAGACGCTGAAAAATCCCCCGATAGAGATTCAATTTGAATTTTAAATACACCTCACTAAAAGCATCTTCAAGCATATGATCCTCTGTCTATAAAGATAAAATTGATTAAAAAGTTTTAAGTAAGTATAGCAGAACAGAGCAGCTTGTCTAGAAAGTGGCGAGATATGTGGATTTACCGAGGTTATGCGCAGGCATAGGCAATGGTGTGAGTACGAATGCCGCTCGAAGACCAAGTTTGGTGAAGGTGGTACTAGTGACCCAAGTACGAGCGTTGTACTTCATCGGAAGATGCGAGCTCCTCACCGGTGCCGCTCATCGTGATCTCACCGGTCTCTAAGACGTATCCGCGATCAGCGATTTTAAGCGCCATCCGCGCGTTCTGCTCGACAAGGAACACGGTGGTGCCCGTCTCATTGATGCGGCGGATGATACGAAACACCTCTTTAACAAAAAGAGGAGAGAGTCCCAACGACGGCTCATCGAGAAGAAGGAGGCGAGGCTTCGCCATAAGTGCCCGACCGATTGCGAGCATCTGCTGCTCACCACCGGAAAGCGTGCCGGCCTGCTGTTTGCTGCGTTCACCCAGAATAGGGAAGCGCTCGAAGACGTTCTCGATATCGATGCGCACCACGTCTTTATCCTTGCGCAGATACGCGCCGACCTCAAGGTTTTCGCGCACCGTCATATCGGCGAATATCTTGCGACCTTCAGGTGACTGCGAGATACCGGCGGCAACGCGTTTGGTGGCGGGAAGCTTCGTGATGTCGGTGCCCTCAAAGATAATCGACCCGCTTTTCGGTTTTAAAAGACCGGAGATAGTCCGTAGCGTGGTCGTCTTGCCCGCGCCGTTTGCGCCGATCAACGTGACGATCTCGCCTTCGTTGATATGAAGGTTGATCTCTTTCAGGGCGCGGATCATTCCGTAATTGACGACGAGATCTTTAATCTCAAACATCGTCATCATCTCCTAGATACGCCTCGATAACCTTCTGATTACTCTGTATTTCCTCGGGGGTACCGTGAGCGATTAGTTGTCCGTGATCGAGGACGTATATACGCTCGCAGATTTTCATCACCAGCGACATGTCGTGCTCGATCAGAAGAATCGCCAGCCCGAAATCCTTGCGGACCCGCACGATCGTTTCAGCCAATGCGGCGGTCTCAATCGGGTTCATACCCGCTGCCGGCTCATCTAGTAGCAATATGCGGGGGCGGGTCGCCATCGCGCGTGCGATCTCAAGGCGGCGTTGCTCGCCGTAGGGAAGGTTGTGAGCAAGCTCGTCCTGTTTGTGAAGAAGCCCGAAGACGTCAAGCAGGGCCTGTGCTTCCTCGGTCAGTTTCGCCTCTTGTGTATGGTATCTGCCCAGATGGGTCAGTGCGGAGAACATGCCGTAGTGGGCATCACGATTCAGTGCGATGCGGACATTATCGAGCACGGTCATTTCGTTGAAGAGACGGATGTTTTGGAAGGTGCGCGCCAGACCAAGCTCGTTAATTACGTACGGTTTTTTGCCTACGGTGTGGATGAACTTATCGGGATTCTTCTTGTCGACCAGCTCGATAGTGCCGGCGGTCGGCTTGTAGACACCGGTAAGCATATTAAAGACGGTCGTCTTGCCCGCACCGTTCGGTCCGATAAGGCCGACGAGCTCTCCGGCATCGATGTGCATCGAAAAGTCGGAGACAGCGGTAAGACCACCGAAGGTAATCGAGACGTAAGTAAGGGTGAGGAGGCGTTGGGGCATCTTACTCCACCTTCTCTTTTTCTTTTTTCCATGGCAACGGTAACTTGAGCTTCTTGAGCAGTTCCGTCACCTCGATCGTTCCCATCAATCCTTGCGGCCTGAACAGCATGATGATGATGAGGAGCAACGCGTAGATGATGTTGTTGATGCCAGTGTATCCTCGAAGCATCGTCGTCAGCCATGTGAGGATGATCGCGCCGATGGTGGAACCGCTCAGCGAACCGAGCCCACCGAATACCACCATGACTAAGATATTGATTGAGCGCAGGAAACCGAAAACAGCAGGTGAGATGAAGTAGAAGTACGAGGCGTACAGCCCTCCCGCGATTCCTGCGAAAAATGCTCCGATGGCAAACGCCATCACTTTGTACTTGGTCGAGTTGATGCCCATCGATTCTGCGGCGATCTCGTCTTCGCGTATCGCCAGACAGGAGCGCCCGCGATTCGACTTGATGAAGTTGTTGATTATAAGAACGGTAAGAGCGGTCAGGCCGAACAGCCACGGCCACGTCGCCAGACGCGGAATGCTGGCCAATCCCGATGCTCCACCGGTGGCTTCCAGATTAAGAAACACGACACGGATGATTTCTCCAAACCCAAGGGTTCCAATCGCCAGATAATCTCCCTTGAGACGTAGCGTAGGAAATCCGATGAGTATACCGAAGATCATCGCGATGATGCCTCCGGCCAGCAGTCCCCCCACAAGTCCGAGCGTGGTTGGGAACTCCAAAACGATTAAGGCGCAGACGTACGCGCCAATCGACATGAATCCGGCATGTCCCAAAGAGAACTGCCCGGTGAATCCGACGATAAGGTTGAGACTTACCGCCAAGATGATGTTGATACAGATGAGTGCCAGCGTGCTTTCACCCACACTGGAGATAATGCCTAGCGTTCGCAGCAGTTGCACAGTCACGAACGTTGCGACAACTGAGACCACCAGCACAAGGTTCTTTGCGGTGAGCATGCGCAGGCTGCCTGCTGATTCTTTGTTGAAACCCTTCAGCATCTCTAAGCCTTATCGCCCTTCTTCTTGCCCAAAAGACCGCTCGGTCTGATGAGAAGGACCAGAATCAGAATTGCGAACACCGCAGCGTCGCGATACAGCGACCCGCCGTAGCCTGCAACTAATGTCTCAATGACCCCGATGCTCAACCCCCCGATCATTGCGCCGGGAATAGAGCCGATGCCACCGAAGACCGCCGCGACAAACGCTTTGAGTCCGGGCATCATACCCATCAGTGGATCAATCGAGTTGTAGTAGATACCTACCAACACTCCCGCGGCTCCCGCCAAAGCGGAGCCCAGCAAAAAGGTGAATGAGATCGTCTGATCGACCTCGATGCCCATCATTTTTGCGGTGTCCATATCATAGGAGACCGCGCGCATCGCCCGACCGCGCTTGGTTTTATGGACGACGAACTGCAAGAGAATCATCAGGACGATTGAGGTGATCACGATAATAATCTGCTGGGAACTGATGATGACATCGCCGACGTAGAATAGCTGGTTATCCAAAACTTTTGGATAAGCGCGCACCTGCGCGCCGACAAATGCCATCATCGTGTATTCCAACAGGAGAGAAACCCCGATCGCAGTAATCAACGCCGCGATGCGTGTCGAGTTGCGAAGCGGCCGATATGCGATCCGCTCGATCAGCATTCCCAACACCGCGCAGGTGACCATCGATATGAGCAGTGCGGGAATGAACCCGAAGCCCGTATACATGGTCACCGCATAGCCGACGTACGCGCCTATCATGTAGACGTCGCCGTGCGCGAAGTTGATCAGACCTACGATGCCATAGACCATCGTATAGCCCAAAGCGATCAGGGCATAGATACTCCCTAACGAAAGCCCGTTAACCAGTTGCTGCAAAAAAGCATCCATCAGGTATTAGGCAGACTTCACTAGATCCGCTCAGCAGACACTTGCTCGCCGTTCTCAAGCTTGATAACAACGGCGGACTTGATCGGGTTGTTGTCGTCACCAACGCTGAACGAACCGGTTACTCCCTTGAAGTTCGTGGTGCTGGAGAGTGCTTGAGCGATAGCTACAGAGTCAGCCGACCCAGCGCGTTTGATTGCGTCAGCGACGAACATGCCCATGTCATAACCCATTGAAACGAACGCGGAGTTAGGCTCTTTGCCATTGTTGGCGGCCCTGTACTTGTCAAGGAATCCATCAAGCTCTGGACTCTGGTCCAGTGGTGATGAGTGGTCTGAGAAGTAGACCTCGTTGACGTTCTCGGCACCGGCGATTGAAATAAGGTCCGGAGATGAGAAGCCGTCACCACCAAGAATAGGCTGATCGATGCCCAGCTCGCGAGCCTGGCGGATGATCAGACCGACTTCCTCGTAATAACCAGGAACGAAGATGACATCGAAGTCTTTACCTTTGAGGTTGGTCAGAACCGCATTGAAGTCTTTGTCCCCGGCAACGTATGCCTGCTCGTCAATGATCGTTCCTCCATTTTGGGTGAACTGATCCTTGAAGTTAGCGGCAAGACCTTTTGCGTAGTCGCTTGCATTATCAGCATAGATGACCGCGGTCTTCGCATCCAGCTTATCGCTGGCGTAATTAGCCATAACGCGACCCTGGAACGAATCGGTAAAGCAGGTACGGAAGACGAACTCGCGCACGTTTCCGCTTTTGTCTACCGTGATGTCGTCATCAGCCGTTGCAGAAGATGAAACGACCGGAACCTTGTTCTGCATAGCGACCGGGATGACCGCACGGTAGCTTCCGGAGGTCGCCGGCCCAACGGAGAGCACAACGTTATCGCGCGTCATCAGCTCTTCAGCTGCTGCAGTTGCTTCTGCAGGCTCTGATTTGTTGTCCTTGACGATGACTTCGATCTGCTTGCCAAGAACGCCACCAGCCGCATTGATCTCGTCGATTGCCATCTGGAAGCCCTCAAGCGAGTCGCTTCCGTACGAGGCGACGGCACCGCTCAACTCGTAGTTGGCACCGATCTTAATGGTGTCACCACTCGCCGTGCTGTCTGTGCCAGAATCACTGTCGCCACCCGCACAACCGGTCACGGTCACTGCAAGTGCCAGCATGAATACCAGCAGGAGCATTACTAATCGTTTTTGCATAATCACGTATCCCCTTTCCTAGGTCCCAAACATGATGCTTAATAGTCTACTACGAATGTGCGTATAAACGTTTATGAAATGAATAAAAGGATGCCGGGAACAAGTAGGACGAGAGCACTGATTAGCACGGAGGTGAAGCATCCGCCAAAGGGTGAGGGGGCTGGTGCGACCGCCGTTGACGGGTCAGCGTAACCATCGACCTCATCATCGGTCAGCGCCGCGACGATCCCTGCAAGTTGCTTGCGCCCTGCACGGGGAGCGGGAAGCCCTTCAAGCAGGGCACCTCGAAGTTCCTTGATACTTGCGTGGCGAGCCTCGGGTCTTCGGGTAAGTGCCTGGGCAAGCGCCTCATCTAACGCGACGTTTTCCGATTGTAGCAGATGTGGCTCGTCCGCGCTCTGAAGACGGAGCATCACCGTGAGCTCGTCAGGCGCTTTGCGCAACGTGCGCGCCGCGCTGAACAGTTCCTCGTAGGGGAACTCGTCGGTCAGCAGTTCATAGATGACCGCCGCATACGCCCACTGGTCCGTTGCCGCGGTCACGTGCTGCCCGGCGAGTTGCTCAAGCGGCATGTAGCCCACCGTGCCTGCCGTTGCGGTGCTTTGTCCGGTGGCTTGTGAGAGGGCCGACACCCCAAAGTCGATGATCTTGACCGATCCTTCGCGGTTGATGAGAAGGTTTGCGGGCTTGATATCCAGATGGAGCACGCCGTTTTTGTGCGCGAACTCCAGAGCATCACCGGTGTCTCGCACCACCGCGGCGATAATCTCGTCGGTGAGATCCTCGCTCGCGATATCAGCAAGCGTAACCCCATCTATGTATTCCATAATGAGGTAGACGCACGTATCGGTGACGGCGAAATCATACATCGTGACGATGTTCGCGTGATTGAGCATCGCGGCGGTGCGCGCCTCCTCGACAGCAGATGCTCGCGCGTGCGTGTCGTGAAGCGGCAGCCTTTTGAGCGCGACGCGACGCTTCATCTGCTCATCGAATGCGATGAAAACGTCGGCTTGTCCGCCTGAACCCAGCCGTCCAAGCGGTCTGTATCTCTCTAGAAGCAGTTGTGCCATACGTATGAGTATAGTCAATCCCCTTCTCTGTTACCATGAGGCAGGTGAATAACATGCACGAGCAGAGCTGGAAAAACAGAACGACCCGCTTTCTGATAGCACAAGCGGTCTCCTTGATGGGATCGTCCATTGTGCAGTTTGCGATTATCTGGCACATAGCGCTTGAGACCTCCTCGGGCGTGATGATGATGTTTTGCACGTTCTTCTCGTTAGTTCCCATGATTGTCGTTTCGCCTTTTGTGGGTGTGTTGCTGGATCGGTTCAGCCGCAAAAGCATCATTATGATCTCTGATACCGTTATTGCGCTGGTCACACTCTTGTTATTCATTGCCATTGTGAACGGTTACACCCAGTGGTGGCTGATCTTTGCCGCGGTCACGATTCGCTCGATAGGCACCGGTGTTCAGTTGCCTGCGGTTCTGGCGGTCATCCCGCAGTTGGGGGATAAGGATCACCTCATACAGATCAATGGCATCTACGCCTCCATCAACTCGTTCACGGCGTTTCTCTCACCGGCTCTTGCTGCCGTTGTGTTAGGTGCGGCGGGTTTGGGCGCCTCGCTACTTGTTGATGTCGCGACCGCGCTTATCGGGGTCGGCATCACCGCGACGGTATATTTCCCGCCAAGAGAGCGCGAAGCGGGGGTAGCGACATCCGGTCTCGAAGATTTCAAGCTGGGATTTCAATATCTGCGAACCCACACCTTCATCAAGCGCCTCTTCCTCTTTTGCGGTATTGCGCTGTTTCTCTTAAGCTCGACGCACATGATTCCGCTGATTACGGAGCGGTCGTTTGGGGGCGAATTCTGGAAACTCGCCTCGCTGGAGTCTGCATATGGACTGGGAGCGATGATCGGTGGAGCGCTTATCGCGTGGTGGGGAGGATTCAAAAATCGCATGACCACGATGCTTTTTGCCACGATGTGCCTAGGAGTCTTGATGACGCTTCTTGGCTTCGTCCCGTTTTGGTACTTTATGGCGATCCTTTTCATCTGGGGACTGTTCAGCCCCTCGTTCGATACGCCGTTTAACACCGCGATTCAAGAACGGGTCGATCCCGATATGCACGGACGGATATTCTCATTTCTGACAATCGTGTGCGCATCAGCGATTCCTTTGGGCATGATGGTGTTTGGGCCGCTTGCCGATATCATCAGTGTCGAGACGATTTACATCTTATGCGGCATTCTGCTGATTATCACTACCGCGTACGCGAAGTGGGGACTGAAGCTGGAGCATATCTAGCTGACGAGCAGGACCGAAATCGCGAGTCCGCCACCAAGGTCAAGCACGTCGAAGTGGCGAGAACGCGACAGCCGAACAGAACCGCGCCGACTCCCTGCTCATGCCCGCAAAATCTTGTCCATCGCCTTGCCTTTGGCAAGTTCATCGACCAGCTTGTCCAGATAGCGCGCCTTTTGTACCAGAGGGTCCTCAATATCTTCGACGCGTACCCCACAGATGACCCCGGTGATGAGATGCACGTTGGGATTGATGGCGGGAGCCTCGTCAAAGAAGGTCTGAAAGGTGCTGCCCCGTGCGATGTGCGCCTCGATATCGGCTGGCGTGTAACCGGTCAGCCAGCAGACGATCTGCTCCAGCTCGTCTACTGCCCGTCCTTTTTTCTCGACCTTAGCGATGTAGTATGGGTATATTTGGGAAATGCTCATCTCAGCGATTGTTTTCCGTGCCATGAAGTACTCCTCCGTTCAATCCGTGATATCGAACTGCCCCATTTTGAGGATACAATAAAGATGTGCAATGCAAGGCGAAGGGATGCGTATATGCAATACAACACTATCTTCTGGATAATTGTCGCCATCACCGTTATCGACTTTGCATGGTCACAAATCCGTGCTGCCCTTAACCGCTCTCGTATGAGCGAGACGCTTCCGCCGGAGCTCGACGGCATATACGAAGCTGAGGAATATGCGCGTCAGCAACAGTACCAGCGCGCGAACAGCAAATCCAGTCTGGTCGAAGGAGCGGTTAGCACGCTGTTTCTGCTGGTGATTCTTTTCGCGGGGGCTTTAGGTTTTCTCAGCGACACGCTTGAGATCTATCTATCCAGCGATATCGTGCTCTCCGTTGTTTTTGTTTCAATCATCACGATTGCTACCACAATCCTCTCGTTACCTTTCAGTTACTATGATACGTTCGTCATCGAGGAGCGGTTCGGTTTCAACAAGATGACGCGCAGACTCTTTGCGACCGACGCGCTCAAAAACATGGTGATATCTTTGGTGCTCATGGGTGTGGTCGTGGCGGTCATCGTGTTCTTCTATCACCTGACGCCTCAGTGGTTCTGGCTTATCGCATGGGTGCTGCTGGCCTTGTTCTCCGTTGGTATCGGGTACTTCTACTCGCAGCTTATCGTGCCGCTATTCAATAAGCAGACGCCGCTTCCGGAAGGCGAGCTTCGCGACTCCCTCTTTGAATTGTCCGAGAAAACAGACTTTCCGATAACCGATGTGTTTTTAATCGATGGATCGAAGCGGAGCACGAAGGCGAATGCATATTTCGCCGGCTTTGGGAAGCGTAAGCGTATATGTCTGTACGACACGTTGCTCGATCAGCTGGGCACCGATGAGATCACCGCGATACTTGCCCATGAGATCGGCCACTACAAGAAGCGCCATGTTCCGCTGGGTATGATTATCGGAACCTTGCTTTCCGGAATTCAGTTGTGGCTGATGTCACTTCTTTTGGAAAGCCCCGCGCTTGCCGCGGCTTTGGGAAGTAGGACGGGTGAGCCTTCGGTGATATTGGGCATTATCGCGTTCGGGTTTTTGTTTGGACCGGTGTCTGAGACGCTTTCGGTGGGACGCAACGTCTTGTCACGCCATAACGAGTATCAGGCTGACGCGTTTGCAGCGCGCTTCGGCTTTGCCGGCTCTCTCATATCAGGACTCAAGAAGATCTCCGCTCAGGCGTTGTCAAATCTGACTCCGCATCCGATAGTGGTGTTTTGGACGTACTCGCATCCGACGTTATTACAGCGCATGCGCGCGCTGAGGGAAGGGTAGCCCGGGTGAGGCACTCTCGAATCTTTTAAGCTAGTGAGAAGCTCATGGCTGCTGCCAGAAAAGAGCGCGAGCATTATCGAAAAGCAGTTTATATTGATATACTGAATGTAAACAAATACGGATAAATAGTTTACATTGATGTATTGAATGTAAACAGTTTAAAGGGGGTGTGGTATGACCACTTTCGATATGGGAAAGCGAGTGCAGCAACCGAATGGCTTCAGGGCATTTATTCCTGCAAAATTCCCCCCAATAAGCAGAATGGATCTGCCCCGCAGCTTGGCGCAAAGCCACATGGAAGCCGCCCGCCTGCTTGGTAAATTGGATGGAATTGCTGCTCTACTGCCTGACCGGGATTGTTTTCTTAAGATGTTCATCCAAAAGGATGCATCAAATTCAAGTCAAATCGAAGGAACAAATGCAACGATGATTGATGTCATTGAGCAACAAAATGTTGAGCCTCGCGCTAGTATTCCCGCTGATGTTGATGATATTCTGCACTATATTGAAGCACTCAAATATGGACTAGAGCGCTCCAGAGAGCTTCCTTTCTCTTTGCGCTTCATAAAAGAGCTGCATGAAAAACTCATGACAGGTGCCCGCTCAACGCAAGCTGCTTGCCCTGGCCAATTCCGCAAAACGCAGAATTGGATTGGTGGGACTAGACCTGATAACGCTAAGTTTATTCCGCCACCACCAGATGAGATGATGAGAGCGCTCGGCGATTTGGAAAAATTCATACATGATCAGAATGATTATTTGCCTCTGATGAAAGCGGGTTTGTTACATGCGCAGTTTGAGGCAATCCACCCATTTGTTGATGGAAATGGTCGAACAGGACGAATACTTATTACTATGTATTTGTGGAAAGAAGGGTTGCTGGATATGCCCCTTCTTTATCTTTCGACTTATTTCAAAAAGCACCAACAGCTTTATTATGAAAAACTCGATGCATATCATCATGGTCACGTATATGAATGGTTATCATTTTTCTTTGATGGGATTATCGAAACAGCCGAGTCGGCAATTGATTCATGCAGAAAGTTTACTGCGCTGAGAGAAC
>Ga0209737_10002792_pt1 | contig 12176 bp, 8 predicted proteins | sample TergutCu122P3_FD_187284 | JGI IMG/M metagenome (GOLD analysis project Ga0209737, IMG submission 187284) | Cubitermes ugandensis P3 segment gut microbial communities from Kakamega Forest, Kenya - Cu122 P3 (SPAdes) (version 2) | ecosystem: Host-associated > Arthropoda: Insects > Digestive system >... | reverse complement strand
GTTACTACTATGGGTGGCATCAGGTTACATGGTTACAGTTATTACTACATATGACATCAGGTTGGATGGATACAGTGACTGCTATGGGTGGCGTCAGGTCAGATGGTTAGTTATTACTACATATGACATGAGTTTAGATAATTACAGTTATTACCATGAGTGGCATCAGGTTTGATGGTCACAATTATTACTACGGGTAGCATCGCATTAGATGGTTACAGTTACTCCTACGAGTAAAATCAGTTTAGACGCTTACAGTTATTACTATGAGTGGCATCAGGTTTGGTGGCTGAATTTATTACTACAAGTGACGTCAGGTTAGATGTTTGTTATACAGCAAATACCATTGCTGACTGCCTACTACAGAATAATCATCACAGAATACTAGGCACTATGACAGAAAATCACAGCTATCTGTGACAAATAATGAACACATTCACCACAGGACTCTTTGACTCATGAGATGACGTACTGGAGTTAGAACACACACACATGCCGTTAGCAACACAGGTACCACTGATGAGGTCATATTTGCTCCACCCAAGCACCTACACTGTGACCTCTACTCCCCTCTTAGGCCATGAAGTATGCAAGCTGCCCAGGTATAAAGCTGCCATAGACTTTACCTGAACATCACATGGCATCCAAATTTTTAACAATAGCACAAATTTCTTACTACTTGTTACAAGGCCTCATGTCACCAAACGTACATGCTAAACTGGCAAATGTCAAGTCATTTCTGTTTTTCTCTTACACCTGTTACATCAATACAGAATTCACCAGGAATCAGACCCAATTCGCATTTCTTCTTCCTGTAATGCACCTTCAGCTGTAGCAATACCAGATATTAATATACAAAAACTTGCATCAGTATCAAATGTAACTTTTGAATCACCACCTGAGAGTTATCAATATCAACTTTCCAGTGCAAAAATGTCACATGCTAGTGACAAATATTCTCCATGTCAGGACTACCAAAGCTGCGAATCAAAATTTCAGAACTAACCACAACACACAAGTACATGCACACCATTCATACTTGAATATCTGCAATCAACAGCGCAATGGTGAATCAGCTTTCAGCAGGGTATTCCTTTAGAACAGTACGAGTGAGGTACATATTTCTGATTCTGACACAATTTCTTTCACAATCAACTCAGAAAGCAAGGAAAGTGATGGAAGTGTTAACGTAGAGTCTGGAATGCCAATTATGCAACCCTGCAAAGAACTGCATACAAAATCATGTACACATCAGAGTGTAACAAGGGCCCACAAACAAGACTTGAGGTAAAATTAACAGTTAATTAAACATGAAGGATGTGTTAAAAAACCAACGGAATCTCAGCCTGTATATGACCTTAAACATTTGACATCCCACAATGAAATGAATAAAAGATCACAAAGGTTTCTTTGGAATACCTTATGCCATTACAGAATGCTACAACACTAACCACACCTTACACAATCATAACACAAATGGTGCAAAGAGAGCCATAAGATGACTTGTACATTGGTACGCATACGAACATGGACATTCCACCAGGAAATGTGGAAGAAAAGACTGTGTACAAATAGGCACCTGGTCATTGTGAACAAACATCCATGTGTTTGGCAGATCTGACCGACTACAAGGTGTGTCCTCCATATGAAGTTGGGAAAGGCCGCCAGTCATGTCTAGGAAGAGTGCTCAAATGCAAAGTAACGTCACTACAATCTTGCAGCAAATCAGGAAACAGAAATATGGTGATCATCATTCAATCTCCACCCCACTACTAGATAGGTTTAAGTGACAATGACTTCACTGCAAAACCAGTCCACAGTTTTACAGTACATCAGGGCAAAGGAATAAGGAGATAACCATTCAGTCTCCACCCCCAATACAAAATAATTATTTTCGACTACTGAGTGACATTCACATTTAATGCACAGCCATCCTATTATTATTATTATTATTATTATTGGTATTCAGCCCTTGGGTCGGTCTGGCAGAGACCAGAGTTCAGTCAGGCGAATGATATGGCTCTGGTACGCTGCATCTTGGGCAAGTTCTTAGGGGTAGCTTGCCATTGCTTTACCCCACTTTTTTTTTTAGATGTTCCCACTTTTTACCACCAGGTGCCTCCACGTCTGCCACGACGTGAGAGATCCCAGCGGCGGAAGTGGGAACTGTGGGCGAGAATGCTGTCCGGTAATTTTGCCGAAATGACGACTTCTACACCATTGAGGGTTCTTTTACATGCCGCAAATCTATGACAAGGGACCGACGGCTTTACTTCCCCATCCTACGTGACATAAACATGATACCGTAACTGGCTGTCAAGGAGAATGCTTAGAAACTTGACAGATGGAGCAAACAGCAAGGTGCAGGCATTAAATCCTTACACTGCTGCATGGCCAATCAAACAACCAGTTGGGGTTCTGCCAGGTGTCCCAACAAATGATCTACAACCCACCTTCATCACATGCTGGAATTCTCCATCCAGCTGAAAACACACAGTTGCCAGTCACGGCAGCATACGCAGTTCTTACAACTGCGCATGCAAATCAGGACCTCAAATTATCATCAATTCTGTTTCTACATTCATATGAAAAGTACCATGAGTCTGGTACCTGTCACTCTGTTCAAAACTACACATGTACACATGTACAAGTAAATTGGTCAAGATCCAGCAGTAACTTACGATCTGTATCCCAACTCTCACCACCGCATAAACTGCCCCCAAACAACCACAAAACAAATTCCATTGCCTAGATAAGAATGCCACTCAGGGAAAGCCTTTTAACATCTCCCAAGCCTAGAGATCAGAGTAGTGACTAGAAACAAGTCACACCTATCAGGTCCAGGCCTGCCTGTAGAACAACGTTAATGCCCAAACTGCAGCCTACTTCACAGAAAGCCAACCTTCCAAGATGCTAATCATTATAGTTTGCATTCAGACAACAGCAACAACTCAAAACAATGTTATCCTGCTGTACCTCACACAAAGATTCAACCATATGTCACACAAAGAAACCCAAATCACTGATTCTGGATCGTGTTACTCTCACTGTAAAAGATTCTGCTACTGTCCTCACTGACATACAGAACAAGACAGGCAATGTATGTGTAACATAACATTGTGGCACATTCTTGTATCCACTATCACAACTGGAACACAACAATGGATTCTGTGTGTGTTGTTGAGTTACACATCACTGTCGACTGCCAAAACTACGGAGTGTTGCACAACAATGCTTTGATAGAAAATTTTGTCACCAGCAACAATAAAATGTGTTGGTCTGCATATAAAGTGCCTCATCCTGCACTGGAACAAAAAAATATTATTTTCTCAAAGCCATTACACATATAATTTGGCTAAACTGATTGTAATGACAGAGAAGACACGGTGTGGTTTCTCAGTTTCTGTAAGCATTGCCATATATCATCTTACAAATCAGGTGGAACTGATCAATTTTGAAGCAGTAAGTCTCAAATATTGTGTGTGTGTGTGTGTGTGTGTGTATCCTTGTCTCAGTTACCCTGTATGCAAATCACATAATTTCTACACAGCATTATATTGTCATCTATGGCCTGTCTGCACATACCATGTTTTTCCGCACATTTAAAAAATGCAAGATTTTCAGAAAAAAGTTTTTGAACATCAAATTTGTTTTGATTTTCGCTACAACTTTTGTCTAACATTTCTCTCTCCAAGCAGAACTGAGTGAAATATCACGACAGTGTATATAAGTCTTCAAGTAAAGTATCTGTTACTCTCGTCAGATTTTAATAAACTTGAATTTTCATGACAAAGTTTTAAAAAATACTATAATATCAATTTTCATGAAAATCCGTCCAGTGGGAGCAGAGTTGTTGCATGTAGACAGAGATGGACAGATATGCATGAAGAATCTAATAATCACTTTGCGCAATTTTGCAAACACAACTAAAACGCAGACCCAGCAATATCCAGCCATACCTAACAGCAGGAAGTTCCTATCTCACACTTCACTTTCCCTAAAGACCTGATGAAATGCATTGCTCAAACTCTGTTAACTTACACCCTGCAATTCAACAATGGTATGCCAGCCATAATATAAATCATCAGAACTCATGTACATCCCTCTAATGCATTACGGTTGGATGGCTGTACAGTCAATCATGAAAATCTCAACATTGTTAAGGCCAGTGAAGGAACAACTGTTTTACCAGCTACCATGCTCCAGTTAAGCTCCCATCTCCATTAAAATCATCACTGCCCACTTCAATACAAACAGTCTGCTTACTCTATGCACCACACATTGCCCACACTATTACCAGCCCACTTATTCTACGTGTGTCAACAAAAAATTTGTGTGAATTAGTCCTTAATAAAAGAAGTGTGTGGGGGAGGGGGGAAGGAGAGAATATTTAAAAAAAACCATCACTGGCTATTTTACAACTATAGAATGCAGAAGACAAGTCCACGGCATCCTGGTGGAGCAAAGACAAGAGAAATAATTTTCAAAGCTGACTTCAATCACTTGAAAATACTGCATGCATTAATCAATAACAAAACAATATTACACAAACAACTAAAATGTTGTTATTAACATATGTAAATACCTTAACACTCAATGCGTATTATCTTAACAGCCGCCAGCAGGCATCTGCCAAATCATATTCCGTGCAATTTACCAAAAATGCTCTAAATACACAATCCCTGGGCCATGCAATTGCAAAATTTCCCAGCAATTTCTCTGAATCTTTCACACAATCCACTCATCTGTGGCCCAATGTTAGCAATTTGTTTGTGGTGGCAGTGGTATTCTCTGCTATATATGATTTCAGATTTGTCCATATGAATTGGACCATAACAGCAATGTTAGTTGGGTAGCTAAGAACGTTTGTGATGCAGTTTGTTTGCAATGCAACGTGATCAAACTCATATCAGCAGTGCAAATAAAATATTAAAAATTTTAATGCACTTAGAAACGTGGGATTCAAACCACTGCTTTCAGATATTTCATGGATACGGGATGTAACCTGATTATGTGACATGCTAGTAATACTACTACCATGGACAAAAAGATATGTGTACAGAAAAAAAGACAATAGTATACATCATAAACCATTACAAAACATTGGATTCATTTCTGCACATTCAACAGTTCAATGTCCAATTGCCTAAAATCACCATTTGTACAAAAATGATATGACTGATCACCTAATTTTCATATTTGTCCCTTATTGGTGCCAACTAGAAGGTGAGCAATACCACATGCCTAGCTTGCTACATGGCAATACATCCTGCATACTGAACTGAATCATGCACACTGCACTTTAACAGCACCTGTTACTGATATGAATTTGAAACACATACACCAAAAGAGACATTTCTATACTTCGGACCATCACTGTATCTGGTCTCAAACATTATATACATTTCAATCACAGCTTGGTCTCCACACAGTGACTGCAGACTCAGCAGTTCACTAGCACATTAACAAAATATAAGCATTACTCTTATGAGCTTGCTTATAACAAATCTTACATCACACATTTATATGAAATTGTTGTAAAGGGCAGAACATGTGCTACTATCATAAACAGAGCCAGTTAAGACAATCCAGCCAAAGAGTTAATTCAGTGTTGCTTACTGTTCCTTGTTCACAGGAAACTGTTTTGTCCACGATCGTGACTCTTCTGATGGGTTCGTACAAGTGTTTTTGACACAAAACATTTATTGCATACTTCACACTGATATGGTTTCTGCCCAGTATGGTAACGTTTGTGTACAGTCAAGGTAGAGCGCTGAGTAAAAGACTTCCCACAATGATCACAGGTGTGGGGTTTTTCACCAGTGTGTGTACGCTGGTGAACTTTCAGGTATTCACGAGAGATGAATGCCTTCCCACACACATCACAAACATCGGCTTTTTCTCCTGTGTGTATTCGAACATGAACCATAAGAGATGCTTTACTAGACAGTGCCTTGTCACAAATACTGCACACGTAGTAACTCTCCCCTGTGTGTGTTCGCATATGCAGAGTGAGTGAACCTCGCTGCAAGAACACCTTACCACAAATTTCACACTGGTGTTTCTTTACAGGTAGTGTGTTGTTTGAGTCATGCTTTCTTTTATGAAGTGCCAAATTATGTTTGTATGGATAAGCCTTGCCACACACATCACACTGAAATGGCTTCTCACCTGTATGAATATTCCGGTGCTCCTGCAACTCTGTTTTGGTGTAAAACCCTTTAGTACACACACCACAATGGAATTTGTAGTTACTGAGATGTCTCTTTCGATGATTCACCAAATTTGACTTCTGTATGAACGCTGAACCACAAATATCACACACATGATCCTTCTCTCCTGTATGAATTTTTCTATGATCCCTCAATTCACTGGGTCGCTTAAACCTTCGCCCACACATCTCACACTCATAAGGTCGCTCCTCGTTGTGAATGACCATGTGGGAAGTCAATTTTCCATTGCAGTTAAATGCTACCCCACATACCACACACGCAAAGGGCTTCTCCCCAGTATGCATTCGACGATGTATTAGTAGTTTGCTTTTTATTAGAACCTTCCCACAGAACTCACATTTGTTTGTACACTTTTCCTTTGATGAGATGCACTTCAAGTTTCCAACAGAATCTCTACAGTGTTTGTCCACAAATCTGGAAAGAAGAGAGATTTATAATGAATGGCCAAAGCCCCTACCCATGAGCACTACAGGCAGGTTAGTTTCAAGCGACTCATTTTTGTGCAATTTTGCTGTAATATGACTTGAAAATTTACACCGCTTTTTGAATCTGCACAATAATTTTTATGTTAACATGATTTGGCAAAGACGATCAGTGGCCAAACTTAACTTCTGTAGGAGGCTAGCAGAAACTGACTTCACTGTCATGCCATCAGCCATGTGTATGGACTGATTACGCTGGTGTTATAATGCGGCTCATGCAGCTTTCCTCTTCTACAGCATTGGCGTTTCTTACGAACATGAGTGACAACATAAATCTATATCACCTAGTGCAATCAAAGTGAAAAATCGGTGAAAAACAATTGGTATTAAAGAGAAATTAGATGTAATAAGCTGACCTGTATAAGGCGAAGGAATTTTTGACATATGCCATAATGTCAGACTCGATCATAGTAGCATATGTAAAATTCATGTTAATGCCGATTTAATTAAAGAAGTGCTCAGTCAGGAACCAAAGTGTTTGGGTACCAACAGTACCACAGTTCTATCAGAATAAAACATACCAAAACCTATGGATGAGAGTCTCTTACATTTTTACTGCATTAGAAATTAATAAATCTACTGTACAGAAATATATGTATACGGTATAGATGTATATATACTGAATATATGCTACATATATACTCTACAGGTCCATATGTCCACTAGTGGTATAGTAATACACTATATAGGATAAGGATGCCAAACCCCTAACCCCCAGGAAATACCATGTTTTGAACAGGAATTTTGTGCTCAACATGCATGATATTTTTCAGGAACATAACCCGGGTGTAAAACGAGACCTGCCTGTATATGTAAACCATGGTCTGATCCACAGCAACTTCTCTTTTCTTCAAACGAGCCTCGTCTCCAAAGTCAAAACAGATTTCAAACTTGAAGTATCCTGTTTTACATACGTTTATTACTATTCCTTTTACCAACAGATATATCACAATATTTATACCACATGGCCTACATGTTTCAGCAAACTGCAACAAGAACATCAATCGGTCAGTCAATCCTGTATTTATACTGTCATGGCACATTCCCGGAAGAAATAAGGGGAAAAAACCTACAAGAATAGCCGGTTGCACGAACCAGAAACACCCAAAAGTCAACAGTACCATATGAACCAATCTTCTTGGAAGTATAGACTTGTTACAGACATACTTTTGCATTGTTTAACTTCTGTTTTTATATCAACTTCCCGGTTAAACTCAAACTAACCAACCTAGCACCAAAAAAGCAGAAGGTAGTCCCTTTCACAAAATTCAAGCAAAATGGCCCTGTTCCACATTAAGAACACTAATGCAAATATGTAACTCATCAGCCAGAATTTCTCACACCATTCCTGCCATGAAGTATGTTCAAGCATAAGTATATATAAATCTGTGTATAACAAATTTTTTTTAGTGTAGTGCTGGTTTCCCAGTCTTATACCACATCGCATTTCACTCTCTGCACACCGAAGGTAGTAGTATGAGACGTATGAAAAAGCATTATTCAGAAGACAAGCCAGAAGCCCCTTGTCCAGTAAGTACCTGCCACGGAAAATCGGCACAATGGACATACGTCTAAAAAAGGGTCAGGTATCTCCGGGTGCCAGTGAAGAGGGAGAGCAAGGAATCTTGCAATGATAGTGGACATGACTTTTTATGTAACTGATTCATCACCAAAGATTCGGGAGACAAATGAAAATAAATGGCAAATGACAGGAAAGGATGCCACCATAACTGAATGAAGGCAACCCCCCCAGAATTTACCTGCAATTACTGATGACAATCCAACAAAACAAGGTGCAACATAGCCATTCTCTAGGCCAAGATTTGAATCCAGTACCTCATAAAATGCATTAACCGCAGCATCTGCTGAGATGCATGTAGAATCCCACCCCTCTTCATATATGAAACAGTTGTATGGAAGATGTATGATTCATAATCTAGTCACCAGTCATGACAGCACCAGCATTTAAACATGGAAAACACTAATTCAAATGCTGCAGCACACAACAAAGTGAAATTCTGTATCAGAGTACTGTATTTTAACTCTGTGGCAATCAAAAGATCAGAAATTACATGGAGACTCCTTATGAGCAAAATGACATTCAGCATTTTGAGCATTAAACTATATGCTACATTTATAAAACTTTCAATGCCGGAGGGTCAAAACGTAATGTAACAAAGCATTTGTCATGTACACTTACATTACACACCTAGTGTGGAAGAATTTTCATTGTACATCTTTACATGGTGCAGTAACATTATCTTTGTAACTAACATCAGAGTATGGAGAATTGTGATTTGGTCGATATCTGATGGACAAACTGAATGTTCACGTTTTGCCCTGCCATAATTTTAGTTCATGTAATTAGAAAAAAGAACCCATGAGAATGTCAAAGCAAAGGTCGTGCTATACAAGTAATACATCATCCTGCAACTGATCAACACTGTCTTGGTACTTCATAACACAATTACTGCTACACGACAAGCCAAGGCAAGCTGGAAAAACCTTCCAGTGGATTCTGACTTCTTCACTGTTTAACAACACACTTGTAGCCACAAAACCTCGTCAAATATAAACCACCATATTCAACCCATGCACTCTCTAGTTCTACAAAACATGAGATGCACACTTTGTGAAAATAAACAAAACTGAACAAATTTGTCATTGTAGTATTTCAAAGAATTCCTAAAAAAAAAGTTAGCACCCCTAATCATGTCTGTGACAACAATGAACCTGACAGAACACTTATGTCATACACAAATCCAAACAAAGTCCCCTGCTTATTACACAAACTTGCAAAGGTCGTAGTGGAAATGCAAGTGGTAGTACATTTGAAGGTGGTAATTAGTTCTGTTATACAGCTGCCATGAGTTCAAAATGAATGCAAGCAATTTCTTCAACAACTAGTCACTTTCTCAAATAAGACGGAACACAAAACACTTACGTTCCTGGAAAAGTTCTTCGTCCCGTGCTGTGACCAAAAGTCTGATTCCGAAGTTTACCATCATACGATAAAACAAAAATACAGGCCCATCCACATACTGATTATTTTCTTATATATTTGATAGCTGTATCTTCTTGACTTAGATACCGTGTGCGTGCACAGCAGCTGGAAAACGGATTTGTATCTTCTGGAATGTGATGCTGTTTTTGGGTAAATGCTAGTGTTAAAAGGGCTGCAGTGCCTTGATCTTCACAGTCAAGCAGTCCAAGAAGTACCGTATTCCCCAGTCCATAAGACACACCGTGATATTTTCATTAGAAATTTTAGAAAAAAATAATGATGAATGTATTTTAATTTTAGTAATTTATTGGAAGAAAACAGGATTGTTACATACCAAAATTAGCAATCATAATATAATTTATTCATCACAGAAACCCAGAAAATCGTCGTCACTGCCACTAAAATCATCTTCATGGTTGTTTTCACTCGATGCGTCACTTTCTTCATATAAAATGTCATCTTCACTTCCATCCAGTGCATTGCTAATGTCACATTTTTTTGAAGACTTTACAATACCCTCACTTTTAACTCGTTGCCAGGAATTTTTCACGCACTTGCAAACATTAGAAATCGAAGGCTGTTTCACTCTTCCTGCTGGTGTAACGTGATGAGTTGGTGCCTCAATCCACTTGCCCAATCCTCATGCATAAATCCTTTGAACGGTTTATTAACTGAAACGTCCAGAGGCTGTAATTGACTAGGTGGCGTTTTTCTTTTAAAGATTAATAAAGGTGGAAGCTTTGTGCCATCAGTACAGCACGCAAGAACAACAGTGTAATACATCTTCTCATTACCAGAAGTCTTTATCATAATTGTCTTAGCACCTTTAACATCCACTGTTTTATTCGATAGAACATCAAACTTCAAAGGTACCTCACCCATGTTCCCTAATTGTCCTATTTCAAATCACAGCTTCTTTCTCATGTTTATGACATGTTTATGACATATTTATGGAATTCTATAATCTTTCTTTCGTATTCACAGGGCAGTTTTTGTGCTACTGTGGTTTTAGTACACATACACAGCCCATTTTTTCTCCTAAATCTTTCGCGCCATTAAGTTGTTCCAGCAAAATCAGTAATAGACATTTCAACGGCTAGTCTTCTTGCTTCAATTAAAATCATTTTCGTTTAAACAACAATTCCATTCTTCCTGTGATCTATTATCCAGTTCTTAATATATTCTTCAAGTTTTGGCCATTTAGGAACACATGAACATAAAAGCTTTTTTACTCTTATCTGCTTTGATTAAATCTTTCCTTTGCTTCCTCCATTCTCATATCATCTTCTCTGTTGGAGGTGAGCCAAAACGCCTTTCAGCTGCCCGTTTCCATGTTTTTCAGTGTAATTCATGACTTCAATTTTAAATGCAATGCTCTAAGATAATTGTCTCTCTTTTGATCCCATGAGGGTTTTCTTTGATTTTAAACTTTAAATTTAACTCTTTAATCACCTTTTGTAAAAACGTAAATACACACAAAAGATATACTTTAAGGAACGTGTAACGCACCTGAGTTACACTTGACTACACTTTGCTACTGCAGCAGCATAAATACCCGAAATCACATGTGATACAATGTATACGTTAGGGTAAATCTCCAGATAAGAAAATAAGCCATTCACAAGCAATGATGCCAGATCTCATGATTTGGAAGCAAATTTCACTATCTCACAATAAAGATGTTGTATAATAGACGTACGTGTATTTATAAGTTTGGAAATAATACTTACCCTTGGTGTATAAGACGCAGGTCGAATTTAGGTCACACTTTTCGGGGGAAAAAAGTGCGTCTTATGGGCCTGGAAATACGGTAATTCTTTTTTTTACCACCTGACACTGAAGAAGGCACTAAAATCCTACACGCACTCCACCAGCAACAGTTTCACACCCCAGAACCCTTTCATGTCAGGAAACAGCTGTAAGAACCTCAATCTCACAATGATGGGGCTTCACAGTTGTCACTTCACTGGTCTGTGGATTTGTACTTTCCCTGCGATGGCCAGACAGTAAGGTTCCTTAGTACTCATTTCTACCAAACTCTAAACTACAATACCAAGATAATGTTCGTGTATTTTCCTACCATACGTGGTGTGTCCCAAAAGTAAGCGTACTGATTTTCCTATGGACGAACTGGTAATGTAGCACCTCGTTGATGTATATCAGCGCGTAGGTAGTGACCCTGGCTGCATGTCCATACTTGTTTCAACTGGATTGGTTGCGTCAGTCATACGCTACTGCTGTTTGTGTATGGTCGTGTTTTATAACCTCGTTACGTTTGCGATGCAGGAAAATATTGAACAATGGTACGCTATCAAATTCTGTGTGAAACTCAACAAGTCTGCCACAGAGACATTTGCTTTTTTAACCGAAGCTTATGGAGATGCCACTCTATCGAGAACTATGGTTTTTAAGTGGCACAAAGCTTTCAAAGAGGGCCGAGAAAATGTTGAAGACGAC
>Ga0209737_10002791_pt1 | contig 12181 bp, 14 predicted proteins | sample TergutCu122P3_FD_187284 | JGI IMG/M metagenome (GOLD analysis project Ga0209737, IMG submission 187284) | Cubitermes ugandensis P3 segment gut microbial communities from Kakamega Forest, Kenya - Cu122 P3 (SPAdes) (version 2) | ecosystem: Host-associated > Arthropoda: Insects > Digestive system... | reverse complement strand
TGATTATTTTTGTCAATTTTGAAAAAATATTATAATATATACATCATGGAAGTATACGAGGACGAAAAGGCAACCGTCGCTATTCGGAATAAAAAAGCCGCCCAATATTGAGACGGCTTTTTTATAGTTGGTATACATTGCATACTAGTACAGTATGTGTAATACCTATAATTAAAGCGTTATTATGCATTGCTATGTCACAACTTTATTAAATATTTTTTGAAAGAAATTTTTTCGAGGTATTTTTTCGACCTGTTCCGATTGACTGGGCTGGGATGATTCGTCAACTACCAAGGCGGGGTTGGTTCGGATTTGCTCTCGTCCCAAAAGGATTTGGTTAGCCCTAGTCAATTCTATAACTTGCTCGGTGAGTTCAGTTTGTTTTTCCATTAACGTAGTTAGCTTGTCCATCTGTTCTCGACTATGGTTACGTTCTATATTCAACTGTTCATATAAATCTTTGTTTTGTTGTTCAAGAAAATCTATTCGATTTTGTAAATTTACTGCGTTTTGTATCGCTGTATCTGCAAATTGCTTTACTTTACTTGTCGTCAAGTTTACTTTACTTGTCGATGAGTTTACTTTACACGTTGACGTCTGATTTTTGGGAAATGCTGATTTTATAAGCTCTTGACCATCATCGTCTATGTAAACTACTTTCCCAATAGTTGACGTAAATTTACGTAAACTAGTTGACAGCGGTTCTTGCTTAATCTTCTGATTAACCGCTTGACGGGATACCCCTATTTCTTCTGCTATTTGCGGTATAGTTTTTTTCATTTGTATTCCTTATCCTGAAAAATTGCTTAGTTTACTTTGATGATTTCATTATATCAAAAAAAGGGGAGTATTTCTAATTGCGTGCTGATAAGTTTTTAGTATTTAATTTTTTTCTTTGTTCGTAATGTTTTTAATACTTATTTTCGGAGCCCGCAAAGCATTGATTTTACTAGGTTTTTAGGATATAGATAGCAACATGGATTCCCACAGATAGCAACATGGATTCCCACAGATAGCAACATGGATTCCCATAGTTAGGGGGTACGTTACGAAACGGATTTTTAAGTTTTTAGAATCTATGTAGGGGACTAGGTATGGACATGGATTCTCTACCCCTTATAAACGTTCTGAGAGCATCGGTTCTTTTTTTGAAAGTTTTTTTTTCACTGTTGTTTTTCAAATTTTTTTCGTTGAACTGACTAACTAACCTCGCGCGCGCGCGCGTATGTTTGTTAGCTTGTTTTATATATATATTTAAATATATATTTAATACTTGTTTTCGGCATCAGCAAACCGTTGATTTTACTGGGTTTTCAGATAGTAGATGTGTAGAGTTATTTGCACAGATGTGTAGAGTTATTTGCACAGATGTGTAGAGTTATTTGCACAGATGTGTAGAGTTATTTGCACAGATGTGTAGAGTTATTTGCATACTTGTGTAGAGCTATTGACGCATATACACAAGTATGCTATTCTTTTTTATGAGGTGGTTTTTTATGTCAATGATAAAGAAAAATTATCTGGTCAAAAAAAGAAACGTGCTGAATGAAATGCGTGTTACGGATATGAAACTAGAAGAACGCCGCTTCCTAGCCATATATCTAAGCAAAATCAATCCGAATGATTTAAATACTAGGATCGTACGCTTTACGTTAGATGACTTCGCGGCAATCATGGGGCTTGGGCGTTTGAACGTAAAATTTTTGAAAAACGTTGCAACCCGCCTTTTATGTAAAGTTGTTAGTATACCAACTGAGAGTGGCGGCTATAAATTGTTTCAAATTTTCAAGGAATGTACCATCGAAAAAGATACTGAAACTGGTGAATGGTATATTGAGATAGACGCACACGACAAATCCTTACCGTTGATGTTTGATATAAAACGGGAATATTTTACATACCAACTTGGAAACGCTTTGCAAGTAAAAAGTACTAACCAGCTTTGCATGTATGAACTTCTCAAACAATACGAAAAAGTGGGCTCACGGGTTATATCCATTGAGAAATTAAAGGAAAATTTAGGAATAGACAAAAATGAATATAAGGTTTTTGCTAATTTTAGACGGAGTGTCCTCGATGTTTGCCAAAAAGCACTTTCTGAATACACTGACATAAGATTTACATATGAGCCATACGGCAAACGGGGAAAAGGAGGTAAAATCTTAAATTTAAAGTTTATCATTGAAAAAAACGACATTCATATAGACCAGCTTTCGCTTCCTGACTTTATAGAACAAAAAAAACAGGCTATAGATAGTATCGTTATTGATGTCGATGACGACGACGATGACGACGATTGCGACAGCAATTTTTTTGACTATGAAAAGAAAATTCTTTTTCTTTCTGATGCGTGTGAAAATGAGTTTTCTATCGCTGAACTCAAGGTTCTACACGATAAAATGATTGAATTATTGCCTATTGACACTGTCAAAAATGAACTTAAATGCTATGATTACCTTATGCGGAAATATAGATATATGGACATGCAAAACGAAAAAAACAAAATTAAAAACCGTTTTAAATACATGATAAGCATTATCGGGAAAGATTCATGGACATCTTTCGCAATTGACAAAAAAACACCGGCTTTTGCGTCGGTGTTTTTTTATCTGAAATAGCACATGCCATTATTTGCCCCATACACGCGCTCTACGCGCTTTTCTTCTTCATAGGTATCTCTCACTAGCTTGTCCATTTGCGTGCAATCTAGGGGCGTTCTCGCGCGTCTGAGGGGCTGCTATACCCAAGGGTACCTATTAACTATGGCGACCAACAATAACGGTGTGAAGAAATTGAAAATTAATTTTCAAAGAGCTAGTAAATGCCCATAGGGTAAAAAAACAAATTTTCGGATATACTTGAAATTGCCGACGGCATATTATATAATGTCGTTAGGCAACAAAAGTCGGAAATCATTTTGCTACCAAAAAAAGGAAATCCCCGCAGCGGTCACTGCGGGGATTTTGTTACTTGGGCTAGTTGTCATTACTGTCTCTGTCTAGCCACTTGCAAACATAATAGCTTAATATGTTTGCCATGACAGAAACAAAAAAGTCGGAAAACATTTTACAACCCCCTTCCAGTTGTCGGAATGGGTATGACAACATGCCATTATAACACATATTTCGCATATTTAATGCGGGGATATCGTAGTATCCCCCCCGGCTTTAGACGTGGGGAGTGTCAAAGCATGTTGTGTTACAAATAGGTTACAATATAATCTTACATATAGAAAACATAATTATATTAGTGTATAATATGTCGTAGGAGGTGTCATCCGAAATATGAATGTCACAGAAAAAATTAAAGCTATACTTAACCTCCACAAATTAAAGGTCACTGATTTAGCGGATTTCTTTGGCACAACTCGTCAAGGCATGAGTAACAAGCTAAGTAGGGGGTATTTTACAGCAACAGATTTGATTAAAATTGCCGAATTTGTAGATGCTGAATTGTTCTATGAACTGAAAAACGGTCATCGTATTTATCTACGTAAGAAAACGGACTAAACGCTGTAGTTTTGCGGACTCTCGCGTTTAATCCGTTTCACATAACTGGCAGGGGATAACCCTTGCAGCAAAATAATTATAACGTACAAAGGGTGTTTCTTGCCAGTAAAATTTTTTACTGGGAGGATAAAAAATGCAAGGGGGTAGTGGCAAAAGTAAAGAGCTATCACGCGGTATCCTAGTTATTATTTTTTTTATGTTAGCTCTTCACGCATGTTACCAAGCTGATCCACAGGGGTATGAAGCCCAAATGAAACAACTCGGCTTTGAAAGGGTGGTGAACCCGTGAGTAATGACATTACGTTCGAAAAAGTTATAATCGTTGGCTCCCTAATCATCCTATTGTTTATTATCTTATCCAAGCCGAATGTCAGCACAGGGGGCGATGTAAAGCGTAACAAAACATTGCCGATCGCTATATCAATTGGAACCGGGGGCGCGACAAATACAATTTCGCAAGGGGATGCGGCAATAGACAAGTATTGTCCGCACTGCGGGCAGTTGATAGAATCATGAGTAAACGTTATGAAGGGTATATGATAAGAGTCGCGATTTTTGCGGCTCTTTGGTTTACGGCTATATGCTGTCTGTTCACGCCGGGTACATTCGGCGCGGCGTTAAACACCGGGCTGACTAATGCTTTCGGGCGCGGGCGTTATGTCTTAGCCTATTTATTAGTCTGGCTGATTTGGATATTGGCGAACCGTCAATGTAATATAACTGTTTGGGTGTACACTACTATATGTTGCCTTTTTATTGGCGCATCACTAAGCGTCTTGCAGGGCGACGGATACGGGAATGTTTTACATGGTTTCGCCGTAATGATAGCGTACTACATAGGGGATTCAGGGCTGTATTTTTTAACTGTTTCCATGGTCGCTGTACCGTTTATGCATCAGTATCGGGCTAGTCTTAACGTTTTTAAAAAATTCTATACGAATGTCATTATGCCTAAGTTAAAGCAAATAAAATTTTTCGTAAAAAATGATGACCAGGGCTGCGGGGAGTACGAACCGTTACAGGCAGTTTTTGATAAGCATGGGATAAAGGCAACAGTTGAAAATTTGAAAGATGGATATACGGCAATAAAGTACTATATCAGGTTAGACCCCGGAACGTTTTATTCAAAAATCAAAAACTTACATAACGATATCGCGCTGGGGCTTGGGAAACACGATAATGATATTAGCATTGGCACGGAAGGCAAATTAGTAACGATAAGCGTCAACAAGGATTGGGATAAAAAGCAGAGCCCAACTTTACTTATGCTTTTAAACAACCTTAAAGCCAATAAAGAAACACTCGCCTTGCCTATAGGTGTCGATACTAACGGGGAACCGATATTCGCGGATTTATTCGGGAAAACACATATGCTGGTTGCCGGTGGGTCTGGTTCAGGGAAATCCATGTGTGTGTTTTCGTTTGTCTTAGGCCTGGCGTGGAGAAATTGCCCTGATACGCTAGAAATGATATTAATCGACGGCAAAGAATGTGATCTAGCCGTTTTAAACAGATTACCGCACTTGATCATGGACGTTGTTCTTGATATTAACAAGATAAAATCTGCGATAGATTACATTATGACGGAGCTAAAACGGCGCAAACGAGTAAAGGCTCAATATCCAAATGTGAATTTTAAGCCGTTACTGCTTCTCATTGATGAGATTGATGAAATTTTACGTAGACAGAACGATAAAAGATTAATGGAACATCTGATAACACTGGCAACGCAAGCGCGAAGCTCTAATATTCTACTGATTCTAACTTCACAGAGGCCGGACAAGGATACAATCAATAAAAGTGCATCTGCCATGTTTTTAACACGTATGTGCCTGACAGTAGAATCAAGAATAGAATCCGATATAATTCTGGATAACAGTAAATTTAATGCGTCTAAACTGAATGGCAACGGTGATTTTTATTTTAAGAGTAGTGGGAAAATAGTACGTGGGCAAGGGTACTATTTAACTACCGAAAATGTATTGGATATTGCAAATAACTTAGCTATAAAATACATGCCGTGTCCGCGCATACCGTTGATATCAGTTGACAATGACAATTACACTGACATACAAAGGTTGCCTGAATGGATGGAGAATTTCTGTGATGATGTAGAAAACATAATGAAACCTGTGTCCGGAAATTTATATCTTCTCCAAACATCTCCGGACACTCTGGACACTCCGGACATAGAGAAACCGTATGAAACAGCCGCGTGGACAACTCCGGACAGTAACGGATCTCCGGACGGACGGACAGCCGGACAGCCTGAAACGATAGAAAATATGACGGATGAGGGTATAAATAAATCATCCGGACATCCGGACACGGATAATATCATTAAGCGTATAATAAATCTGCGGAAACAGAATTTGTCCATTCGTGAGATAGCTGCTCAAGTTGGGGTAGGTAAATCTACGGTGGGCGATATTATAAAAAAATATATGTGATCGCCTCACGGCATTGAATCCCTATACCAGTCCATTCTGCCTGAACGTAGCGGCTAAAAAACAAATTTTCGGGATATACTTGAATTTGCCGACGGCATATTATATAATGTCGTTAGGCAGTAAAAATCTGTGGCAGCTATAGTTAACCAAAAAAAGAAATCCCCGCAGAGAGCGCTGCGGGGATTTTATTGCTTGGGCTAGTTGTCATTTTTATTTCTGTCTAACCACTTGCAAACATAATGAGCGATTATGTTTGCCATAACAGAAATCAAAAAATCTGTGGTAACCATTAGTCAACCCCCCCTTCCTAGTTGCCGGAATGGGTATGACAACATGCCATTATACCACAAAATTCGGGGTTTTATAGAGAATACTAATGGATAAGCTGAACAGCAAAAAATATAAGGATTCGCAAGGGCATGGTGACGTCACCATGCCCTTTTTATCTTGCTATTTTTATTGTTACTGAGGGGATAAGTAGACCGGCCGGACAGCCGGACACGGACAGTATTATAAATCGGATCATACATCTGCGGAAACAGAATTTGTCCATTCGTGAGATAGCTGCTCAAGTTGGGGTAAGTAAATCTACGGTGGGCGATATATAAAAAAATATATGTGATCGCCTCACGGCCGTAACAGCCCATTCCCGTATCGGTTAAAAAACAAATTTTCGGGATATACTTGAATTTGCCGACGACATATAATATAATGTCGTTAGCAATAAAAGTCGTAAATCATTTATTAACCAAAAAGAAATCCCCGCAGCTACCACTGCGGGGATTTTCGAAGTTTTAGAGATAATATTGCTGGACAGCAAAGGCATGGTGACGTCACCATGCCCTTTTGATTTTGCTATTTTTATTGCTTTGAAAATTAATTTTCAAAAAAACATGGTGACGTCAGGATGTTATGCCGATTGATAAACAATTTCGCCGGTTTTTCTTATGTGGTCTAAGAACCCAGTTCGGTTACATGTTTCATCAAGCATATGTGTTTCTATGTTGTAGCTGATGCCTTCGCGCAAACCTATTAATCGTCCCCACGTTTCCAGCCAATCCCCTTCCACTTTTTCAAAAATAACAGCAATATCAATGTCGCTTTCTGTGTGAGGGGTGCCATTAATATACGAGCCAAAGATAATTATTTGCTTTGGCTGATAAAATTGGCGTACCTTGTTGGTGTACTTAATCGCTATCTCTTTAACTTCCCTTTTATCCAGCACAGAAATTCCTCCGTTTCTTCCAGAAGATCGGCGCAATATTTTTCAGTAAGTAGTGAGGTTATTTTTTCTTTATACTCTGGGTACCTCGCCTCAATTTGCAATGGAGTTAGCTTGTTCAACAAATTTTTATGATCATTGGATAAACCGTCGCAAATATCGGTTTTATCCGCCAACCTCGGTAAGTCATGCGTTTTCGGCGGTACTTCATTGGTGATTTTGGCTATTGCTGCTTTAAGGGCTTTTTCTACAATAAGGTGACATATAAATCCTGCCCATAAGAAATTTTCTGATTTAAGCATGGCTTTCGCTGCTTTCAAATCATCATCGCAAAGTTCAAGCCAATATTCAACTTTGTCTAGCATTTCAACGCTTCTTTCTTCTCTACATCGTACGATCACCAATTATTGTTGTATCATACCACAAATCACTTGACTTTAACATAACCATCGACAACCAGAGCTGATCGTTTTATTGCTATTGAAAAGTAATTTTCAATTCTTGATGGATTAATAAAGGGCGTACTGACGTCAGTATGTCCTGGGTTAATCCTTGAAAGCTGGATCGTCATAATATGGCGTTTTCTCCACTCGAAAAAATCCAAACGGGCTTAGTAGTATGATATCCTTTAGCGTCGAAAATTCCTCCGGCTTAATTTTACGTTTTTCTTCAGTTGTCTCACTTGGTCACGCTCAAACAAAAGAATGCCAGAAAAAAATGAAAAACTAATAAAAACGCTCACCAAAAGTAGGCCAGTGAAAATCTTATAATACCAATGAAATTTGGAATGGAAATTGTCATTAGAAACATAAAGGCGAAGATGATGGGAAAACATCAGTTTCTGCATGTAGACAAAGAAAAAATCAAAATCTGTTGGGAAAACAGAAGATACCCCATCAGGATATATCCAAAAACTAATAGTCGAACCACGCCAATCATTTCTAACTGACGCAAAAACACGGCGTATATACGCCGTGTTTTTATGGGCAATCAAAGAAATTGATATTCTAACCATGCAGCTGATCATTCCAATCCTTAAAAGTTTCGTCTGGCCGCTTTATTATGGTCTCAGGATACAGAGACAGACAGCGAGCAATAAAATTGCTTCCGGCTTCATCATTATCCACACAAAGCACAGGGGTTGCCGCTGATTTTCCAAAAACCTGAAGCGATTTTCGAATAACCTCGAACTTTAACCCAGCCATTGAGACGAGTAAACACCCGGTCATAGGTTTTTTCCGGTTATACATGATTGTGGTAAATGAAAGCAAATCAACCGCACTCTCAAAAAACAAAATATAACGAGGGTATAGCTTTTGACCGATAGTATAACCATAACCACTCGCGCTGCCGGCCTTTATACCTTTGAATCGGATACTTTCAAAACTAAGCGTTCCCACAACTTCCGCGCCCACAATACCACCGTCTTCATTTGTCATTGTGAAGATAGCGTTGCCCGTTCGTGATTCTTGAAACAGCTGCCCATCCCTAATTTGAGCTATTACTATATCAGCGGAAATGCCTCTTTTCTTAATAAGATACGCGAGGATTCGTTTTTGGTCGCTCGCTGAGTCTATCGAGTTCACATCGAATTGTCTTGAAGTTTGCGCATTCATATTTTTTTCTTTTACCCCGCTTTTTTTAACTGAAAAATACCCGAAGTCTTTCGTCAACCTCTCTACGGCCTCTTTCGGAGATAAGTTGTAATAATCCACAAGAAAATCAATAGGATTGCCACCGCGGTTTTTGCTGTTGCGATACCACTTATTGCCTTGTATACGCAAGCTGTCGCAACCTTCTATATACCACCATTGTCCGGCTCGCTTTAAAGGCTCGTGGTTTTGGCGTAGCCATGTCACCAGATCTGTTTGCCGAGCTTGCCACACACGACTATTCATTAAGCGATCACTCCGTCCTTTCTAGAACGCGCGTGATCCAGACGCCAAGCATGTGGCCCGTTCATATTCAGAATGATGGCTTGGTGCGCAATCCTGGAAACGATAGCTTTAACCATCTCTTCGTCATCCATGAACTGTGGCCATTTTGAAAATTCATAATTTGTGGAATAAAAAGTGCTTGCGGTTTCATAGCGGGCGCTAATTATTTGAAACAATAAACCGGACGCAGTGGAATCAAAAGGTAAGAAACCGATTTCATCCAAGATCAGCAACTGACATTTATTTAAAGTTTTTATATATCTTGTAAGACTTTTTTCGGATTTGGCTTCACTCATTTCATTTACAAGATCAAAAGCTCGCTTAAAACGGACGCTGTAGCCATGCTTGATTGCTTCATATCCTACTGCGATGGCTGTGTGAGTTTTTCCATGGCCAGCTGGACCAATTGCCACAACATCTGCTTTTTCCTCAATGAAACGACATGATGACAATTCATTAAATTCATTTATGTTTAAATGAGGTGTCTACCGCAATGGCGGGAACGTCGATAAAGAACAACAAAATAGGCGTTGTAGCCAGGCCAAATATGCTTGAGCTAAACGCCTAATGGAAATTGCAACTAAAATTCTTCAGCAGAAACCGAGTAGCTTGATATAGTGTAATCAATAATAACATGGCCATCCTTTTGAAATGGTTTTACATAAATGGGCAACTCCACCGATTCGCCAACGGAGAGGTAATTTTTAGGTGCCCAATCCTTAACGAAGAAGATCTTATTGTCGGCAAAAATTTTATAGGTAACCAACTCGATTTTCTTATCTCCTACATTGCGTTTAGTACGTCCAGTGACAGAGCCTTTAAGCAACAATCCATCAGGCACGTTGTCGATAGCTATTTTATCGTTTTTTTTTAGGCATGAATTTTATCTCCCTTAAATTTAAAATTTTTGTTCAACTGAATCCATGTATCAATATCACGTGCAGACTTTTTTCCCAGTCCCTTAAGCTCATGGATCTTGCCAACAAGAAATGATTCTACAATTACTTTACTATCTGTCAAACCATTTGAGGTCAAGATGTTTTCAAGGCGTTTGTTAAACCCCATGTCACTGAGCGGCATAAACGGCACGTCAATCTTGTAAAAGTTATATTTATCATAGCTAAAAGGGACATTTTGTTTATGCACATAATACAGAGAAACAGCCAATCGCCTAGCTACCGCCCCACTTGCTTTTTTATAACCGCCCTTCGCATGCTTCTTACTAATGGCGAATCCCCATTGGCCGAACGGCTCGCAATGCCGGTTTATGCATGTACCAGCAATCTTGTACAACTGACTGTGGAGTTTAGTGTTGCCCTTCCTTCTAGTTTGGGACGTGACTTTACCGGCAGAAACTTTTAACGAAGGGTCGCAGCCACAGTACGCTGCTAGCTGAGCGGCAGTTTCAAATCTTAAGGGCGTTACAATTTCACAAAGCCATACGAGCGCGGTCAAATCGCCTACACTTGGCACGGTCAGCAGGTTTTTAATTAGCACATCACCTTTTACATAACCAGAGTCCGTTTCCCAATTTATCTTTTTGGCGACTTTCAGAGCCAGTTTTAGATAATATTTTTCCTTTTCGACATGGGAGTCGTATTCATAAAACATATCTTTAAGAATTTTCTTAACTTCATGTGGCAACCCATCTGGGCATATAAACTGGCCTGCCTCCAAAACGAGGCAGTTTTCTTTATACACATAATCTTCGCAACACATATCCTCAATTATAGCGCGGTTTTCCATGCTCTGTACACTTTTATAGCTTCCGAGGGTGTGTCCGAAACGCAGAATATAATTGTTTATTCGGTTTGTTATCGCCGTACACTCTCGGGAGTGGTAATGCCTTTGTTTCATCAGTAAACGCAATTCCTCTATATTCGGCGGGATGACAAAGCTTTCAGGCCACAAACCGGTCATACACTGATATGCTAACAGCCTAGCATCAAGTACGTCAGTTTTTCTCTTATACGTTCCAGCGAGTACAGGGTTTACAATACACGGTTTGCCTTTAACAGCTTTAATTACGGGCAGATGGTATGTCGACGTGCTTTCAATCGTGTACCGAAGTGGTCCCGGTTCGATTGTGGGTATGGCTTTCTCCCTGATTGTGTCTATTATCCATTTTCCGGCATTAACCAGGTCTTTCCATGTTGTACGATGTTCCGATTCATACATTCGTATTACGCCTCCTGCCCTGACGAGTACGCATACTTGAATAAAATCGCGGTGGGTGTCTATCCCCACTCCGTAATCATACAGGGGTCTTACTTCCGCTCCATTTTCGACGTTCAGTTTTTCCAGTACATCATTCATAATGATACATCCTCCTAATCTCTGCATAATTAATAGAACATACATATACAGACAACTTTATGTTATTTGCATGTGTATACTCTATTAAATCGTCTACGTGCACTCAGCAGCCATATTAATAGTCTGTTTCGACATTAGGGATTAACGGCTCACAGGGACACCATTATCCAATTCTCTTGTACGTGCTTTTTGTGCTACACGACGTTATCGATATGCCCCAGGCCTCAACCTCATTTTCAGCGCTCTCATGGCGCTAATGAAAACATCAGGCTCTATTGCGTGACCGTCCATAGCCGTCCGCTGATAAATAGTCACATAAACCGTTTGAACGCTTATTTCAGCGCTTGGTTCATGTGTTTTGTGTTACGATGGATAATTTGCGCCCAATATCTGGTGCAGTATTCATTAACAGTCGATGAAAAATGGTATACCAATATATGGCTATACGATCACACGCTTCCTTGAACCCTTGCTGACAACGGCTTTTTAGCTTTTCATAGAAAAATGATTTGACAATTTCCCGGCACGCGCTGGTATCCTGCACCGATGGAAATCTCCCATTATCAATGGCGATTGAACTGGCTTCGTTTTGTCCTGTTTCCTGTGCTGCAGCTTCCGCAGTTTCTGTTTCTATAACTATATCTTCCGCAAGCGTCTCTGCCAGTGCTTTCATTGCTCGACCAACCGTCGTGTGATCAAATGTTTCTAAGCCGTATTCTTTTCGTGTCGCCTCCGCCACCTTCCGTT
>Ga0209737_10002790_pt1 | contig 12182 bp, 13 predicted proteins | sample TergutCu122P3_FD_187284 | JGI IMG/M metagenome (GOLD analysis project Ga0209737, IMG submission 187284) | Cubitermes ugandensis P3 segment gut microbial communities from Kakamega Forest, Kenya - Cu122 P3 (SPAdes) (version 2) | ecosystem: Host-associated > Arthropoda: Insects > Digestive system... | reverse complement strand
TTCTTGATAGGTTTCGCAGTTCCATGTTACAGATATTGACATGTCAGTTATTTCTGGAGTTATTCCTGTTTTGTTTTGGTACGCCTCTATAGAGCGGTCGTAAAACCATTGGAGTCCTAAATCATCAATTTGTTGAAGACATTTATCGGCTGTTTGTGGTTGAATAGGTGATAGGTCTAACTTAGACCACGATACAGACCTAGACCATGCTGTGTAAGGACGTCCGTGGTACGAATCAAAATAGAAATCAAATTTAAATGACGGATTATGAAATCGCACTTCAATTGAGCCACCCGAAAATCGCGTATCTATATTAATACTCTTAAGGACATTGTTGCCTGGATATTCTAAAGATAATAAGCTAAAAGCAGCTGTATTTTTGACTTCTTGAACTATCTCAACTAATGATACGTTCAGTATGTTTACGTGGGAAACAGTAATGTCGGGTTGTGACGGATCAAAAGTTGAAGGATACCCAGCATTCCAAAACACATAACTTTGAAATGCTGAAAAACTTATAACACAAATAAACATGATAATCAACATACGCTTAAACAGACGTTGCCATTTTTGTCGTCGTAACGCTTGAGATACACCCCAAGCGATTAGGCTGAAACACAGCAATATGCACAATAATATTGATATCCACGACATATAAAGCCCCATGGCTGCAATGGCTATGCACCCTGCAACATACAATATGACCTTAGGTAAATCTTTAACGGTTAAATTCATGTTATCAATTTTCATTCCATTTGGCCTCCCTTAGTATGTGAAGCGAATGAAAGTCTAAGGCAAGTCTTTTGACAGTTTATATAAAGAGTTATGAACTCTATTATATTATTCTATTTTCACTCTGTAATCCTTTAACAAAAGGGATAGTAAGCAGTTTTAATGTTCAAAATTTTGCCTCTTATGTTTCGCTGAGGTTTTTTATTCTGTTAGTTTTTTTATTTTTTCGTGTACGTCTTTTGGTTTTATTGGATTGCCGCAGTGTTTGCAGATTAATAGTTTGCCTGTTTCGGGGATGTCGTTCATTTTGTCACATTTTGGGCAGCTAAGTGCTGGCATTACTATACCGCTTTCGATGAGGGATTTTTTTAGGTCAGCAAAGTCTTCGCCTTTTATCTGTAATGTAGGTGTTTTAGACATGGCCTCTTCGAAAACATCAATGGCACAGTCTTGGCATAATTTTTTGCTCTCGTATTCTGGAATTTTTCTTTCTTTGCCAAAGTAGGGTGCACCAAAGGCCATCCATCGGATGTAGCCTTTTTTTAGCTGTTTATTCCAGAAAACCATTTTTTCCTCGTTCCATAAGAGTTTTTTTCCACATTTAGCACAGTTTTCCATAAACGTCCCTTGTTATTGTTTAGTCTGGTAGTAATTAGATATTTTGATTACCCCCCATGGGTTATGTTTGAAAAATTTAGGTTGTTAGGTTTTTTACTCTTCGGTTGATTGGAGCATTCGGTACATTGTTTCGTAGCTTTTGTTGTAGTCGTTGTCGGTTTTAGCTAGTTTTGCCCGAAGTTGTTCCATTCTTGTCATGATGCCGTTTGTGTCTTTGTTTTTCATAAGATCTAGCCATGTTTGCGCAGTTTGGATGAAGTGTTCTTCCATTTTATCGAGGTTTGCCAGTTTAGTTTGTACATTAGCATAAAGATCAGGTGTTTCTTGTGCGGTGGCTTCTGCTAGGGTAAATAGCATGCGGTATGTGGTGCCGGCAAGTTTTTTGGATTCTGTAAAGTCTTTTTGTGATAGTAGGGTTTCGCAGGTGACTAGTCCTATGAAGTGGGGAAGTCCTAAAATGATGGTCATGAGTTCATCATGTTTTTGAGGGGTCATAATAAATACGTTAGCGCCTTCTTTTTCAAGCCATTGTTTATATTGTTCGGCGATTTTTTCTTCTTCTGTGTTAGTGGGTGTGAGTACATATGCCTTATGGGTTACACCGTTGCTACCGGGGCCAAAAACTGGGTGGGTGCCTAAAACTGTTGCGTCTTTTATGTATTGATGCATAATGTTTATGGGGTATTCTTTGATGGAACAAATGTCCATTACTGTTTGTCCTTTATGGGTGAAGGGGGCAATTTTTTTAACTATTTCTTCAAAAGAAGATATGGACGTACAGATGAGAATGTTATCTGCGTTCTGTACGGCTGTTTGAAAACTGGTGGTTACGTCAATTTGCAACTCAGATTTAAGCTCAGCCAGTCTATCTGCATCACGGCCTGCAAGGGTGACGGTGTCGCCTTTTTCTTTATAGAATTTAGCAAACCATATGCCCATTTTTCCTGCGCCAAGAATGGCTGTTCTCATGCTATTGAACCGCCTCACAGATTTTATCTAAGGCAGTCTCTATATCCTTATCTGGTGCGGTTAAACTTATGCGGAAATGTTCCCTGTATTCTCCAAAACTTGTACCTGGCGCTACAGCTACACCATTGTCAAGTAAGTTTAGGGTGAATTTTTCTCCATCTAAGCCTTCACGTTTAGGGAATACATAAAAAGGTGCATCGGGTTGTGTAAATTTAAAGCCTGCATCAGATAGTTTTTTACTTGCAATATCGGCTCGTTGTTTGTATTTGGCTTTTATGTTTTCTGCAATTTGCTCGCATAACTCTAAGCCTTTCATGGCCGCATCTTGGATAAAGACTGGCACATTGTTAAAAGTTATCTGATTCAACTTAGTTACTTGGTCCACTAACATTTTGTTTGCTACTATGTAGCCTACACGCCAACCAGTCATGGTGAAAGTTTTACTAAATCCATTGGAGAGAATATGTTTAGAGTCTACGCCATAGTCAAGAATGCTTTTGGTTTTGTTAAAGGCAATTGCGCCATAAACCTCATCGGAAAGCACAACAATGCCTTTTTTATTGGCTATTTCAACAATTCCATCTAATGTTTGGTCATCCATAACTTTACTTGTTGGATTATTTGGATTATTTAAAATAATCATTCTAGTCTCGTTGTCAATTAAACTCTCCAGTATGTCTAAGTCTACTTTCCAGCCTGTTTCCATCTCCGTTTTAAGCAACTTGGTTTTAATACCGATTGTTTTAGCGATTAAATCATACGCTGTCCAATATGGCGTGGGGATAATTACGTTACCCCCATTTTTCATAGTCAAAAACATGGTGCTAAAAATAGCCCATTTTGAACCTGGAGTAATAACAATGTTTTCTGCACTAACACCGTGCATTTCAGCGATTTTTTGACGTAACCCAAGCTCACCGTAAGAGGACGAATATTTCGTTCTACCTGCCTGCATTGAAGCATAAGACGCTTCGACAATTTCAGGAGGCGTAGCCATATCTGGATCCCCTAAATTTAATCGAATGATCTTTTTTCCTTCACTTTCTAACTTCAATGCTTTCTCGTTTATCTCATACAACATAAAGGATGACTCCTCGTTAAGAGCTCTTCTATTTTTGAATGTCACTACATATATTAACTATTTCGTGATAAAGCGCCTCAATACGTGCAGGTTCTAACTGAAATTCAACCGCTCGATCCCTAACTTTATCATAAACCTCCTGCTCTCTAGCCTGATCCCGTATAGGTAAACCCTGCTGCCTCTTATGCGCTCCAATTTTCCGACAAATAACCACACGCTCACTTAACGCTTTTAGAATTTGTTCATCAATTTCATCTACACATTTACGCAACGACTGAAGATCTTCCAACACTTTCCTCTCCTATCTACTCTTTAAACACTCTGGGCATGTAACCTGCCCGTATTAAATGATCAACCAAGGTTATCGCAACAACCGCTTCAACTACTGGCACCGCCTTAGGCACAATACACGGATCATGCCTACCCCCAACACTCAATGAGGTTTCCTCCATAGTTAAAAGGTTAACAGTTTTTTGTTCCCTACTTATAGACGGCGTAGGCTTAACTGCTACCCTAAGCATAATGGGCATACCATTACTTATACCCCCCAAAATACCTCCTGCGTTATTTGTAACAAACTCAACTTTACCCTCTCTTAACACAGCAGCGTCATTATTTTGAGAGCCAAACATTTCACCTGCTGCAAACCCCACACCAAACTCTACTCCCTTTACCGCAGAAACCCCAAACAACGCCTTAGCCAAATCTGCATCTAATGCATCAAACAATGGATCCCCCATACCTGCCGGCACATTTAAGGCCATACATTCAATCACCCCCCCTATACTATCGCCTGCATTTTTAGCTGCAACAATTACGTCCTCCATTTTTTCACTACACCCCAAATCAGGACACCGCGTAGCTGCAATACGACGGTTTTTATAAATTTCATCAACACTACGCTTTTTTTCAAACTTGACTTTACCTATTGAAACGGTGTAAGCTAAAACGTCAATGTTATATCGGCTTAAAAGCTTTTTAGCAACTACTCCTGCCAATACCAGAGCCACTGTAACCCGCCCTGAAAACCTTCCCCCTCCCTGATAATCATTAAAGCCACCATAACGTATGTGAGCTGTATAATCCGAATGACCTGGTCTTGGCGAATCTTTAATTTTATCATAATCACTGGATTTAATTTCCTTATTATCCACAGTTATTGTCATGGGAGCCCCAGTGGTTTTGCCTCTAAACACTCCGCTTAAAATTTTAGCAGTATCTTTTTCAATGCGTGAAGAAACAATTTTAGGTTGCGCTGGGATTCGCTGGTCAAGGTCTTCTTGAAAATCCTCCTCCGAAAGGGATAATCCCGCTGGGCAGCCATCAATAAGTACCCCAACAATTTTACCATGACTTTCTCCAAACGTGGTTATAGTGAATTCTTTACCTAACGAGTTTCCCGCCAACAATTTCCACTCCTATGTTTGTTAAATCTGTATAGAAAGACGGATAAGACTTTCTTATACATTCAGCATTTTCAATCATAGTCTCGCCTCTTGCCCGCAGAGCTGCAACAGTGCAAGACATAGCTATCCGGTGATCATTATGTGAATTAATATTTGCTCCCTGAAGTTTACAGGGTCCCTTAATGGTTAAACTTGATTCATCCATACTAATTGATGCGCCCATCTTTGTTAGTTCAGCATGTACAGTAGCTAAACGGTCTGACTCTTTAAATCTTAAACGTTGAGCATTAAAAATTTTTGACTCCCCCATAGCATAACAAGCCAGCACAGCGCAGATTGGCACAAGGTCAGGAATGTTTTTTGCATCAATATCTATTGCTTTTAAACCGTCCTCTGTACCCTGAACATTTACACCCTGATCATATACTTCCAAATTAACGCCCATATGCTTAAGCACCTCCAAAATTGCCCGGTCGCCCTGTGCCGTCTCAGAGCTCAAATTATCTATTTTCACATTTGAATCAGTTATAGCCGATGCTGCTAAAAGAAACGCTGCTGAGGAGAAATCACCTGGCACTCTACAGTCCATCTGCTCAAAGGTTTGTCTACCTGGAATATGAATACAGTCATAGTTATCGCTAATTTGCATTTTAACCTGATGCAGGGATAGGACTTCTTGAGTCATTTTAACATAATCTTTAGATTCCAATGATGTTGTAATTTGTATTTCTGTATCTGTCTTAGCTCTTGGGCAAGCAAACATTAGTCCACTTACAAATTGACTACTAACATCCCCTGATATGCTAGTTCTTCCACCCGCTATACCTCCCTTGCCCTCAACAACTATAACTTTTTGACCACCAATTTGCTCTGGATAAGCCTCTATATCTAACATTTTAAGGCTTGCAAGTAAAGGCTCATTTGGTCTGCGCTCAAGAGACTTAGATAATAGAAATGTTGAACGCCCCTCCGCTAAGGCTGCTATGGGAATCATAAACCGTAGGGTTGCACCTGATTCCCCTACATCTATTAAATCCCCTGCCTTTAACTTCCCTACACCTCGAACAATCCAATGCTCTTTATCTTCTTGTACTTGAGCCCCCAACGCCGTAATGGCTCGAAGAGTAGCCTGTGTGTCTTCAGACAAAAGCGGGTTTGCAATCTTTCCAATGCCTTTTGAAAGAGCAGCTGCTATAAGCATGCGTTGTGTGTACGATTTTGACGCTGGCGCCCTTAATCTGCCCTGTAGTTTATTTGTTGGTTTAACGGTTACATTGACCATTATGCGTATACCTTAGCTTTTTCATGGTTCAAACTTGCTTGTATAACTTCCCCCTCATAAACCTGCCAAGCCGCCTTAACTTGCTCCACATAATCCTTAGAAACGACCGCTGTAGTCGTAGGACCTTTACCGCATAACCCTGCCGCTTTTGCCCCAGCAACTAAGGCATCTGTGGCAATTTTAGAGTTAAAACCAAATGCTGTTGCATAACATTGCCCATTTAATGTTAATGCCGCCCAAGGAAACCCTCTTAGAGCCAGATTGTAAGCGGTTTCAATTTGTGGTTTAAACGCCAAAATCTGACTAGTATCCGTATTTATTGTATACGTCTTCTTAGGTGGAACTTGAAATAAAATAACATAATCCTCCTCTAAAGCCTCCTGTTTTATGAGCTGACAATTTAAATTGTCTGTAATTACTAAACCACCAAAATATGATGCACAAGCATCATCAAATGCGCCTGTTAAGGTAACCTTTGCCTCAAAAGCCGCCAAAACCCCTATTTTGACAATCTCTAAATCCTCCAAAGACTTGCCTATAGCACTTAATGTTGCAAGGGCAACAGCGTTCGCAGCGGTGCTACTGCTCTTCAAACCCCGGGCAATAGGTATATTACTCCAAGTTCTAACCTTTGCCCCAAAATTCTTCTCTATATTGAAACGTTTTAAAATAGCTGCAACAGTTTTCTGAATTAAAACTGGGCTCTCTTTTGAATCAGACATAATATCTGTTTCAATAACCTGAGCCTCACTGGTTAATTTTACCTGCGCCTTAGTATAAAGATCAACCCCAAAAGCCGCTCCCTTCATAGTTGCCATGGCATTAACAATTGTTGCTGCACCATGAGCTAATGCTAACGCTTCACTCAATACAACTCCCACCCTGTAACTGCTCTAAAACTGCTTTTCTCATAACTCGCACTGGAGCCTCATGTCCCGTCCAGATTTCAAACGAGGCTGCACCTTGATAAATTAGCATTTCCACACCATTTACCACTTTAGCCTCTGCGGCTTTAGCGTCTTTAACTAGTTGAGTTTCAAATGGACTGTAAACTATATCCATAACCGCTAAATCGGCTCTTAAATTATTTGGCGCAACTAAACTCTGTATGTTAGGTTTCATTCCAACAGATGTTGTGTTAAGTAAAATGTCTGCGTTGCTAATTTTTTCTTTAACAATCTCTGGTGAGAGTGAATCAGTAATGATTTTTTTGTTAAACTTGTACTCTAATGTATCTGCTATTTTTTTTGCCTCAGAAACTGTGCGATTAAGAACTACCAGTTCCTCTGCTTCTTGAATTAAGGTGTAAGCTATAGCTCGTGCTGCCCCACCGGAGCCCAGTATTACTATTTTTTTGCCATATGGGTCAACTTTATTTTCTTTAAGCGCTTTAAGAGCCCCTATGCCATCGGTGCTATAACCTAACAGTTTTCCCTCTTTATGATAAAGGGTATTTACAGAATTTAGAAACTTGGCCGGCTCATCTATCCAATCTAAATGTGGCATTACCGCTGCTTTATGAGGCATAGTAACATTTAAACCACAAATACCCAAAGCACGCATGCCTACTAGCGCCTTAGCAACATCTACGGGCTTTACTTTAAAAGCTGTATAAATGGAATCTAGGTTTAATGCGTTAAACGCAGCGTTTTGCATTGCAGGACTTAATGAATGTTCTATCGGATCACCAATAACTGCATAAACACATGTCTTACCTGAAATAGCCACGTTTAATGCCTCAATAAAGAGTAGGCTGCTCTCATATCATTTATGCTTATTTGTCCCGGAGCAGTTTCCCTCCCCTGTTCTAAAGTGGCAAACGTGAAAAACGCTCCAAAAACAGGTGAAAGCAACCGCGAAATCTTGCCATGCTCCCCCATACAGAAGCATACTAAACACGTTTTAGACGCATTTTCTGAAACAAAATTTAGTACAACCAGATTATCTTGCATCTGCTTTGCTGTACCTACAATTTTACAAACATCGGCCCCCACAGCCTTTTCCTCCTCTAAAATGCGCTGCATCTCTATAGCGGTAAATGCCCCCTCAAATTTGTGAAACGACACAATGGTTTTAACATCTAATGCTTTTAAGGCAACCATTTGCTCTTTTAACTTTAGAGATGCCAAGTTTACATCGATATATTGAAAGCCCCTTCTAGCTGCATTTATCAAAACTTGCCAACCTTGAGCAGGCGTTCCCATAAAATCGCCGCCCTCATTTTGCAGCTTGTTTGTAGCTATAAGAGGAATTTTAGTTGAAGATAAAATATCCCCAAGCTCTAATGTCTCAAACCTGTCTAAACGAACTTCTATAAAATCTGCCTTAGCTGCTTCAGCTTTTTCAATTAAAGTCAATGCCTCGCTACTATTTTTTGGTTTTATCGAAACACAAATGTTAGATATCACTTCTCAATCACCGTTTCATCAGGTACACTAACACCAAAATGCCTACCCCCACTAGCTGCAAGATGAACTATTACAGCATCCCCAACCCCAAGTTCAGTGACTGGTTTAGACCCTTTAGGCGTAACTACACGAATAGTTTCGGCATTTTGCAATATAGTTTTAACTATCTTACCGCCAACTTTAGCCTCAATGAGCATTAAGGGTCTAATTTCAATTTTTATCCTACCCACATTAGCTTTACGCATCTTACCGTCCCGACTAACAATCACCATTTCATCCCCGGCCTTAAATTCTTGCAAATACCGCGTAGTCTGCATGTTACCTAAAGTATACATAGACAAGGAACCCGCGTTAACTCTAAATGGCCGTGACGCAACATACGGATTCTCATTAACCTCTGCCTCTACTAAAAACAGACCTGCACTTTGACTACCAATAAGCATACCCTCCCCCTGAGACATCAAATCACAGGTATCAACACATACACGTGCACCATTACCAATTGGTTTAGTGGAAACAATTTTTGCAACAACCATTTCAAGTTTTAATGCTTCCGGCTTAACAATTGCAACAGTTTTCATTATCTCCTCTAAATGTACCGTTCTAAGCAGTACGCCATCAGTGCCTAATTCTAAGGTTTCAAGGGCTACTTTTGCCTCTTCAGCATTGGCTACTTCCGCAATCAGCTTGCTCTTTCCCTTAATGCGTGCAATAAGATTCTCTAATGGAATAACACGCCAATTCAAAGTACTAATTAACAGATAACTTGCACCTCTTTCAGCTGCTTCAACAATCAAGTTTTCTGTTGCCTTATCAGAGATACAAAATCTCAGAATCTTACCTTTGACATCTATTTTTTCAAAATTTTCTACTGATAGTGATATAATGTTGTGCTCTTGATTTAATGCCACAAAAGTTGCTTTATCCTCTGTTATGATGGCATCACAATATTGATTGACAAAATCCGTTGGAGAGTTTTGTTTACTGGTCTCTATCCAGAGTTCCTTCAAAGTTTTTCACCAAGAATTTTTTGTGCCTGCTCTACAGATGCCTCTTTATGCACTATAGTTGAGAGTGCCTTAACAATCAAAGCTTGATTATCACACTGGAATATGTTGCGTCCAATTGAGAGTCCTGCGGCGCCTGCTTTAAGTGCGTCACTAGTAGTTTGTAAAATTTCTTCTACAGACTTGCATTTTGGTCCCCCTGCAATGAGAACGGGAACTGGGCAGCTCTCTGTAACCTGTTTAAATGATTCTATTGTTCCTGTGTAATTAGTTTTAATGATATCTGCACCCAGTTCAGCACCAATTCGGGCTGCATGAGCTACTGCGTCTAAAGCGTGTTCATTAGTGATTTTTGGGCCTCGGGGATACATCATGGCAAGCAGGGGTAAACCGAATTTATCACATTCTTCAGCTATTTTTCCAAGGGTTGATAACATTTTATCTTCTTCTGGAGCGCCTATGTTTATGTGTACTGAAACTGCGTCTGCGCCTAGGCGTATGGCTTCTTGCACACTACAAACTTGTACTTTATGATTCATATTTGGGCTAAGGTTTGACATGCCGCTAAGCATTACAATTAAACCAGTGCCTGTGGTGTCAACCGTTTTTGCTATGCCCTTGTGGATAAGAACTGCATCGACACCACCTTTAATCAGCTGATTAATTGTCTGTTGCATGTTAGTAATGCCTTGGATTGGACCAATGGTTACTCCGTGATCCATAGGGACAATTATTGTGCGGTTATCAGGTTGAAATATTTGTTTCATTCGCCTAATTTTGCCTTGATTCACGTATTCCATCTCTATTGTGTTTTTAATGAGTTCTTAATAAGATTTAGAGCATTTTCTTTTTCGTTCCAATCTACAAACAGTAAAATGCTTGAAGTAATGGTTAAAATTCCTGAAATGTTAATACCTGCATGTCTTAGGTCTTCACTAATTTTTCCAATAATACCATGAGTTTCTTCAAGACCTACTCCACTGGTTTGAATAAAGGCTAAGTCTTTTTTAACTGCCATAGCAATAGTTTCTTTATTCTCAACTGTAATCTTGTGAATCTGATTAAACAATTCTGCTATATCCTCTCTCTGCTGTATGTAAAATATAATAGAGTTCGCATTCATAGACATACCAAGCAGCAGGGTATGCTGTCGAACCTTCTCAAACATATCCATTATAATCTTGGTATTATTTGAAATGCCTTCTCCAATAACTGTTATCTCTGCCACAGGGATTGAACAGGCAATTTCCGCATCCAACTCCCAAGACAATGCGTCTTTAATTAAAGTGCCCGACATGCTTAAATCATCATGCTTATTGCTCATAACTTTAACATCTATATCCTTTGGCTTATACTTAAGGGCTTTACTGTGAATAAACTTAGCCCCTGAATCAGCTAAACCTACCAAAGTATTAACATTAATCTCTGACAAAAGCTTTGGGTTCTGAATAATTTTAGGATCACTAGTCATTATACCCTCTGCATCTGTAACCAACACAATCTGATCCGCCCCAATACCCTCACCTAAAAGAAACGCCGTAGTATCACTTCCACCCCTACCCAACGTAGTAACCTTCCCCTCCACAGTTTTACCCACAAACCCTGCAATCACAGGAACTACCCCACCTTCAACAAGAGGCAAAACCTGATCCCTAATATTTTTAGTACACTCCCCAACATTTGGATTAGCATTCTGAAAAGACTCATCCGTAATTATGGGCCACTTATCATCCATAGGATCAAAATAACATGACGCAACACCATTATTACGAAGGGCCGCAGCAAAAATACGCACACTCGTACGCTCCCCCATAGACAAAATATCATCTAACTCACACTTAGACAACTTTCCATTTGAAGTATTCTTAGCCACAGCCATAAGCACATCAGTAGTCTTACCCATAGCTGAAACCACAACCACCATTTTAGCACCCCTCTTAGCCTCCGAAACAACTGCCATCACAGCTTTCAGTAACCTCTCAGGCTCCGCAAGACTTGAGCCACCAAACTTTACCACAATTTTTTTACCAGATTTCACATTTTCCATAATTTTACACCATTACATGCCCAGAACTTTTTTCAACCTCATCGTTCTGGGCTAATTATAAAAACGATAATAAAAACAGTACTCGAAGCTACACTTTTGAAATTTTTTTATATCTACATGGAAAGATATCATTTGCTTCGAACCTTGAAGTTGGTTATAACCAAAAAAATATAAGTATTTCGGAAACAGACACTAAATTAAACTATGTTTAACTTAAAATTAATCGCTTGATGCTAAAGAATTTTTAGAATATTCCTGTTACTATTGTTGCATTGACACCGTTTATAAAAAACACAGCAGAATACCTACCGCGTTACAGACTGCGTCAAAACCACTTTTTATCGATTGCAATACGTTGCATATAGTACGTCATTTTATGTCCACTACATAGTGATTTTACACGGTGAATTTTGAGTTTTGACATAATCTGAGACATATGTTTTTTTAGAATAGAGTGTTCAATATAGCAGTGTAACTTTTAGTTAACTATATATCTAGCGGTGTGTATTATTGTTGTGGTGTTTGTATTGCCCAATCCTACGTCTAAAGAAATTAGAGAAAAAATAATCCACCATAAACAAAACTACGAAAATGAAAAAGACATAGCAAAATGGCTCATAATAAGCCAAAGC
>Ga0209737_10002789_pt1 | contig 12183 bp, 5 predicted proteins | sample TergutCu122P3_FD_187284 | JGI IMG/M metagenome (GOLD analysis project Ga0209737, IMG submission 187284) | Cubitermes ugandensis P3 segment gut microbial communities from Kakamega Forest, Kenya - Cu122 P3 (SPAdes) (version 2) | ecosystem: Host-associated > Arthropoda: Insects > Digestive system >... | reverse complement strand
CCGACTGGGTTGTTTACGTTCGAGACAGCGAGAAGTTTCGGCTAACGAATGTGATTCCGGAACGAATTATCTTCGTTAGCCGAGGTATCACTGTACTACATTCAACGTACTCACTGCTACAGCCTGTGGGTTCTCCTGCGGTCTATTAGCCTCTACAAAGGCAGTGGGAGCTGCAGGCATGCTGGGAGAAAATGGAACTTATGAGACATCTTGTATTGCTCTTTGGACAGATATGCAATACTTTAAATCGTAGCTTATTAGGAATGCGGGTTAGAATCCCGCCGCGGCCATGTATGTCTGGCCCTTGTGAGTGTTGTTTGCTGTCCGGTAGAGGTCTTTGTGACGAGCCGATCTCTCAACCAGAGGAGTGGTGTATCTGAGTGTGACCACGAAACGTCAACAAAGGGGAGGCCTATACATACTAGGGCTGTCGATCCATGAAAAAAAAAAATACCGTTTATAGGGTATGTTACATTTACTGCAGACACACCAACATGCAACAAGGTAAAGCAATCCCCTACAGGCTTGGACAGGCCCTTAAGACTCCAGGAGGCTGAGGGTCCCAGATTTTCACACAATCGGCACATGAAAGTGATAACGTTGTCAACTCTAATCACCGGCCGCCTCTACGCCCCAGGAGATACTCCTGGTGCTTATTTCTCTTACAGACTGAGCCGACACCAGGACCACAGTGCGGCCGGAATCGGGAATCGAACCCGCGACCTGCCGGCTTGTAGCACAGTGCCTCAACCAGCTGCACTACACGAATAACGGGTACTTTACATGAAGTCCCATATGCATCTTTGATCATAGCTCGCTCATTTCTTGTTAGAATGAGAAATGTTTCAGACGAAGTTCTAGAGAAAATCAAAACACACATTTTACGTTCAATAATTTTTTTTTTCGAAAATCGCACAGTTTTTAAGATAATGTGGAAAAATACTGTACAGCCGAACAGGCCACATACGACAATATGGCGCATGCGCGTTCATTGTTGGATAACTAAGGCTACTAACACAGGCTCGGATTATGTAATACAGATTTCTCTTCCACGGCAACAATGGTTACGAGAACGCACCTCAATATTAGGTTATACCTACATTGCCAGTCTCGTGTATGTTTATTGCCACTGGTCTAATTAATCACCTTCAAGCTGCTACCTTACAATTTATTACGTTAAGCTTATTTACGCAGTAATCACAAATTTATATACATTTAAGTGATGTAATTCATATGATAATAACGTGTTGGAAGAAGTTCTTGTGCCGATCAATACACTGAAAAATTACCCTACTTTTCAGCGTTGCAATGACGTAGCATAGTGCCAGTAAACATTAAATCTGATTGGTTCTTCAAGATCCTTCTTCGGTTCATTTCCGTTACTTACAATAACAGTCTCACCAGCTCTAAAATTGTTCAAAATATTTATTCCATAAAGACCACTGTTCCTTGCCAGTGCTATGTAACCTGTCAGTTCAACGCCTTTAGGGATTTCATTTCATAACAACTAGCTATTTAATTACCGAATTCTCTAAAACTGAAACAGCCTATTTTTACACCTCCATTTCAGAAATAAATCTCTATTTACTCTTCAACTTTAATTTACTTGAATTAAAAACTTGTTTTTTTTACTATCATGCAACAAAATCGTTACATGGATTGTGTAATATTTTTCTCTGTTCTCAGACAACATGACATTATTTCAGGACGCGTGACGTCGACCGAAACATGGGCATGTAACAAACAATACTGGTGTGAAAGAGGTGCCACTTCATACCCGTTCCTCCATTGCTGACATATACAACGAATCTAGCATCCAATTGCGAAAGACACTGACCTTGTCCAGTCATGCCAACATCACACCATGAAGGTACAGCTCCACGCATTTTTTAATTCAATACTAGAGGTAGGCGCTCAGCTTCGTAACCATGCCGCTTTACCCCCCGGGCAAAAGTCCTCGGCAACCATCGAGTGGCAGGCTGGTGGGACCACAGCGGGCCTGGAAGGTTTGGAGAAGGGGAAAAATTCCTAACCCTGCTAGGAATGGAAGCCTGAATTCATGATCGCCCAGCCTGCAGCCTATTCACTACGCGTACTGAGCTATCTTGTCTAGCTTCCTTCAGGTGTTTCGACTACCTTTATATACTGCCGCGGTTACAGCGGTTTTGGAATTAAAAGACAAAATGTACAATACGCTGGCAGACAAACTACATTTAGCGCTCTCTATTTTTCATTATTTTAAAGTCCTTTCTGCTCAGACAGTAAGAGAGGTGCCCTTAGCACCTCGGCCACTTTTCCCCTCGGAGAAAGAACACAAATATCGATTGAACAGGAAGCTGGGTGGACCCCATATCCGATCTGGAAGTTATGGAGAAGAGAAAGATGTCTTGGATCTTTGGGAATCGAACTACGGAGTGTCCACACTACAGCCTAGTCACTATATCCACTACGACATCCCAGCGCCATCCGCCAAGACGATACGACGGTCAGTGCTGCTTGTAACATCGGTTAAGCTAAAAATGCGACTGTAGTAATGGCACATGAAATTGTTTACATGAACTAAACCCAACAGTGGCGTACTGCTTTAGCCAGGCAAACACATCAAATCAGAAGATATATGATGGGGGAAAGAAACATGTTCAGGAAGAACCACACAAAATTAACCTAGAAAGTGTAAATAAACACAGTTCGCAAAGGAAGCAGTTGATGCTGGCGAAATAGTTGATGTGAAAATCCAGAAGCGACTTACATTTGCAAGTCCAAGAGCCTATTGTAATTAGCTATGAATTAAAGACCGTTAAATTTTAAATAAAAAATTTTCAGTTCCAGTTGCTTCAGTTTCTTTGAATAAACATTCAAAACGTCCATTTTCCCACCTTTATACAGGACAGTCCTTGAGGGACACTACGGTGCCACAGTGGCACTGAATGTGTTTGCTATGATCTTGAAAAATTTCTGAAAGGGCAGCTTGACAGAATAAGCATTGTTATGGCAGACAGATAATTTGTTGCAGGCCAAGTTGGACGCTAAATTCGTACCGAAACTTTGGGACCTTTTGGGTGCTTCAAAGCAACGAATTGTTTTCGGCAAACAGTATCACCTGGTGTATGTATCAGTGACTGTTAGAATGACTTGCTGTATGGAGACAGAAAAATGTCGGAATTTCAAATTTCAGCTCTTTAGCCGCATGCATGCAGACAGCGCTGCCCCTGTGTGACTGTACTATCCGTATATTTACTAGAGTCCTAACTGAAATACCATCTGACTACACGGCGTCTCATTCCAGAATGCAGGATTAATGACTGACTCAAATTTCTGATGACAACTTGATACGGTAATTCAGTTATTGAGCAAGTTTATAGCACTATTACTAATACACTGGAGTCTGATATTCCTTCCATTATTAAATTTTCATTGATGTTATTATGTGGCCAACTGCCATGGAAGTTTTCATTTTTCATTTATTTATTTTTACCAGAAAAATTTTGTCAAAGCATGTAAGCTGAAAAAATAGTATTTCTAAGATAAGGTCAAATGCAACGTAGGAGAGAAAGTGTGTAAAAGAATAAGATGAGAAACTTACAGAGAGTTAATTAAAATTAATTTAAAGTGTAGGTATGCCAGAAGTAGTAGAAGAAATTTAATTGAGGTTTGTGTCGATTCGAAATACTTACGATGAATACGAAACTCAAAGCAGCTCAACAGAGAACAAGTTTCTAATTGGCACAAAATATGCTACCGACTTGCCCTGATCTCTTAAAACTTTAGTTTGATATGTTTTCAGATATTAGGCATGGCAAGATCTAAACAAGACAATCAATGTACGTATAACGGAACAGTAAGGCAGGTTCCTACTACCACTGTTGCAGTGGAAAAGCAATAAGTATTACATATTCTGAGTATGTGTGTGTGTGTGTGTGTGTGTAGCCTTTGTTGTCCAGAGTGCAGTGCGCATGCGCCATATTGTCATCTGTGGCCTGACTTGCTCTAAAATATATTTCCACGCTATCTAAAAAAATGGCACGATTTTGGTAAAAAAATTATTGAACACAATTTTTTTATTTCCTCTACAACTTTTGTCTGAACCATTTCTGATTCTAAACAGAATTGAGCGAGATATGATAAAAATGTGCAATGGTCTTCATGTAAAGTACCAGTTATTCACGTCCGATTTTAATGAAACTTGAGTTTTCACGAAAGTTTTTCGAAAAATAATCTAATATCAAATTTCATGAAAATCCGTCTAGTGGGGGTCGAGTTGTTCCATGCGGACGGACGGACATTATGAACCTAATAGTCGCTTTACGCAATTTTGAGAAGGCGCCTAAAAAGTTGAAGTAAATTAATGCCAATGTTTGTAGCAATGTTTGGTTGTCAGTAATTTGTTTATTCTGAAACATAAGACGAGCGCATCCACACAATAAATATTCGAACTTCAAAAGAAATGACTCATTTTTATTCATGTGTTTCTTTTTTTTACTTTGGAACTTTAATTAAGCCGAGAACTTTTAATCAAATATTCGCTCTATTTTTTCCTTCCTACTATATTTCAGATATTAAGCGTAGCAAGTTCTGAAAAAGTTGAGGCATATTTGATTGAAGTTTTTTTTAGTGTTGTTACGTTGTCAGCAATTTGTTTATTCTGAGACTTACGAACAGCGCAGCCACATAATAAGCATTCAAAAATTTAATATTCGCACTTCAAAAAAAGTCCTAATTTTTACATTTTACTTTTCTTTTACTTCGGAATTTCACTTCATTTGAAAAATTTTAATCAATACAAGCAATATTTTTCCCTGCTTCTCTCTGTAACGCTAAGAATTCAATCCACCAATCACATCGTTTCTACATGTAACGAACTCCGTTTGGAATTGGTGTCGTGATACACAATCATAGAGCTTCGAAATAAAGAATATTACCATTTTACAGTGTTTTAAGAAACCAAGAATGTAAGGCGATTTCCACGCAAAATAATAGACCAGATGAGGTATAAAGTTTGAGGTTTTGCATGCGAAATGAGCGTAATTAGGATGTAAACACGCTGACTGTCAAGAAGAAGGCTGTGTAGTTATAGTGTAAAAGCTACAAGAAGTTCAATTACACGTATATGTCCGGCATTTAAGGCTGAGCGCTAAAAACATATCTTTCTGTTTCACACATGTAAATAAAGACGTTGGAAGGCAACTATTATTAAAAGTTCCGTTTGCTTTCATGTGTGAGTGCAAGAAATACCAATAACAGACCAACTTGTTATATGCTTGGCTTAAAGAACTGGCAAACACATTCAGACTGACAATGCTTGACATAATTCTGTAGGCAGATATTGTTGGTTATAAATAGCTTCGTAGACAAGAGTACATTTTTGGAAGTTTATTAAAGATTAGCTGTTAAAGAAGAACTGTTATTTTGTGTTCAAACCAGCTTGCTTCTGTAACACATAACAGAAGATTTTGTATACGCAGAATCTGACACCGAAATGGAATACCAAGTGCTATATAATGTAAAATAGATTACGGTAAACAATTACAACTTAACTTCACAGACGTAATGCTTGTGTAACCAGCGTTGGAGTGTATGCAAGAGAAACGTAGCTGCAATCATTTAACAAACACAGTTTTCCAATCGAAATAAAACTCAGTGTTAACAGACAGTTTTATCGCCTGTTTTCATTTTCTCTCCTTCTCTAGCTAAGTTATTGGTTGCAGATTTACATCTAGAATCCTAGCCAAACATACGTTAAGTTCATAGCGCTTCACTAATAAACGGAAGTCAGGTATACCGTCCATTATTTAATTTTTAGTGCTGTTTTATGTGACCATCTGTCACGGAAGTTTTAAGGGTTCATTGATTTACTGGTACACTCTGTCGAACAAAAATCCATCGGCCTGAAATTTTCTAAGTCCCGAACCGGAAGACGTGCGGTACAGTTGCCATCATAATTCGAGTCGTTTTACTTTCCCCATATTTGCGCATTCGTGGCGTTTCTCTGTCTTCCATTCATTACAATCAATCACACCGCGTGTATATTAACCGAAGACAACATTTGCTTAATTTGCTTAATTTGAAATTAAAACATTAATTAAACTTCTTTAACTTTCCCAGGCGTGAGGCTAGCTAGCTGTCTGGGTAGTCTGATAACAAATTATGGAAGATGTACATGTGAAAATTAAATCCAGGAGTATCATAGAAAAGCGACATTCAACAAGAAGAAGAATCTTTTCACCAGAAAATGGACTTAAATTTAAGGAATAAACTAGTGAAATGTTACATTGGAAGGCGAAAAAACTTGGGCACTTTGAAAAATAGATCTGAAATATCTTATGTGGTGTTGGAAAAGCAGGAAGAAGATCAGTTGGGCCGATCGTGTGAGAAATGAAGAAGTGTTACGTATAGTCAAGGAAGGAAGGCGTATCCTTCATACACTGAAATGAGGGAATGCTAACTGGATTGGTCACACCTTGCTTAGGAACTGCCTTATAAAACACGTTACTGAACGAAGGATAGACGGGACGTGAAGACGATGAAAAAGAAGTAAGCTGCAACTGGGTGACCTGAAGGAAAATAGGAGATATTGAAACTTGTACGAGACAGCGCTAGATTGCACTCTGTGGACAGAACTCGCTTTGGAAGAGACTACGGACTGTCGCTCGACAGAAGTGGTGGTGCTGGTGGTGTTGGTGGTGGTGGCGGTGGTGGCGGAGGTCATGATGATGATGGTGATGAGCATTGCGTCACGTTTTCAGTTTGTCAGAGTCCTGTTCTTTAAACGTAAAAGCTGCCTGCATTGCTGTTTTTAGGAGTGTTCACACCCATACCGAATCTTTCCATTCTTCCGTCTGTACACATGGAGCGGTTACAGAACCGCTAAACCGAATTTGATGAATTTTAATATTGAGGAATTTAACTAAAATCTATCGACCCATGTCAATTTTGGTAATATTTAAAACAATAACGGACTCATGACATGGAGACCAAAGCGTTTTTCTGCATTTATCTTTCGCTTAATTCGATAAATACTTATGAGCTCCAGATGTGGTCCGGAGAAGAGTATAGAAAAGGAAACAAATAAAGTATGTCCAAACTACGACCCGGCAAGAAAATTTAACAAAACGGGGACCTATACTAGTTCCGTTACGCCACGTGTATATTTCCCCCAACTTGCTTTTTTTTTCCTTTTTAAATTTTTGCAGTACACTCCAAAACTACGCAGCCAGCGTTAGAATTTCTCTGTTATTTTAAGAAACCCCAGTTTGCGTTAATAGACCTTGGCTAATGCCGTTTGACCAGCTGGACATCGCCACCCCACTATACACTGCCATGCAGTTCTCGCAAAAGTGTAGTATGGCATTTCAAGTCAGAACCAAGCCTCCTATTCACGGGCACGAGCTTTCTTTCCCGGGTGTGAAGCGGCCGGGGTGTGAAGTTGGCCATCACTCTCCATGTAGTGCCAAGGTTAAAAGTAAGTGGAGGTATACCTCGGCTCCCTCTATATACCTTCAAAACGTGGACAGGGACAACTTTACTTTTTTTTACCTTTATAATGAGACAAACTACAGACTTGCTCAAATTGTGTGACACAGAACTAAAACGCCACGCTTTCTAATAACAAGATAGGCAGTGTACGTACAACGTAAGAAGAAGCTGCGTTCACGTAACCATTGTTGCAGTGGAAAGGAAATAAATATTAAAAACAATGCATGTGTGTTTTTAGCATGCGACATATTTTACTGTCATCTGTAGCCTGTCCGGCTGTACCACATATTTTCCACATTATCTCATAAACAACAAGATTTTCGAAAAAAAATTATGCAACATAATATGTGTTTTGATTTTTTCTACAAGTTTTGTCTGACATATTTCTCATTCCAGGAAGAATTCGGCGAGATATTATCATAAATGAACATATGTCTTCATGTAAAGTATCCGTTAATCTTAACCAGAGATTAATGAAACATTAATTTTCTCGACAGATCTTCGAAAATATTCAAATACCAAATTGAATGAAAATTCTAGTGGGAGCCGAGCGGTTTCATGCGGACGGATGGACAGACGGTGAGGCACTTTGAAGATAACAGTCGCTTTTAGAAATTGTGCGAACGCGCCTAAAAATCCAACAGCTCTTTCATTTATGCATATTATGTACAAATCTCATTTTCGACTAAGCCCAGCATGCAAGGACATGTATTCATTTTTGTGTAAGGACAACAGATAATGAAATCGTATATTGATAGGACGTTCTGTCTTCTAATTTATATGCCGGTTAGATATATGGCAACAAAACAAATGAATTCAAATGATTTTCCACGCAATCAATGAATCCAAACAATGCAACTATGCAAAGTTCGAATGATCGTTCACAATGTGAACAGAAATGGCGATCCCATGTGCGGAGTCATAACTTATGATACATTACCACTCCTTGATTTCTTCTTTACACATAAATCACATTTCCCTGCTTCTCATTCTGCTGGGACCGAAATATTTTCTGTCTCACCAGCTTCGCCTTACTCGGGCGCGCGTATGTAAAAAATTGTTCGAGATTGGTACGGAAAGGGAGTTCCCCTTAATACGTGACGTCATTCTACCTTACATGGCCGGGCGACATCTTCTTAGCTGGATAGCGTGACGCCACACCCAGCCCAGTCTAATAAAGTTGGCAGTCTCCATATTTGAGACGCGTGTACTGGAGGCCCTAGTGACAATGTCGTACGTAATGTGCGATCAACATCCGAATCAAACTATAGAATGCCACTAAGCAACCAATTCCATCATGCAGAGTGCTTTTTGGGAACTCTGGGAACATAATTGCCTTTTGAAAAGTTTATAATTACCTGGGATGATGAAGAAATGCCATTGCATGTAACCGAAGAGTTTATTACCCACCACTGGTCCCTCTCTTGGACCAGACAAATCCAGTCCGCACCCTGTACCGTATTACCTTACGAACCATTTTAGTATTTGTCTACCATTTTCGAAGTGGCATATTTCCGTCTACCGACTAAAATGTTGTACTTCTCTCCCCTCATCCCCATACGTGCACATTCCAACCATTTCATCTCCCTCTCGATTTAATGGCCCTAATAATGTTTTACTTACGGTTATTTTACGATGCTATCAGCAGCACACACTACGTAATGTTGAATGGTGGGGTGACCGGTAAATTATAAATTGGTAGGGGTGTAGAATGAAACGTTCGTGTGCTGACTTTGGGTACTACAGCGGCACGTACCTGAAAAGACTGAGGAAAACCACAAGACATTAGACTGGTTGGCGGCCTCTGGGATTGAACCTGAAGCCTTCCCAATACGGAGCAGGAATATGTAATAGTATGGGGAGGAAAGTTCTTCACTGTGTAACTTTCTATGTCCTCCTGCTTCTTAAATCCTGTCTCGTGCTCTCCTGATAATGCACTTTGCAGACACTCGCTATGGAACTGTCCGGCAACATAAAAATAGTAAATATCTGCAGTGACGTATGTGGGGAAGGGGGGAGGTGGGAGGGCAGTGGAGCAGAGTACAAGGGACTGCAAAGTGGTCGGAAAAATAAATATTTTCAAAGAATACAATTTGACTTTCTATTCTCAACATATTTTACATTACTGAGCGAAATAAAAGGAAATCCGATAAGTGATTGTCTTTTTTCAATTCGTAATTTCTGTTCGGGGCGGCCTGTGCGATTACGCGCACTGCGCAACAAAAGACCTAGTTACGCCACTGAACATCTGTATTCACATTAAAGACGCATCTTTCAAACGTATTTGCAATTCTGAGTACTAACTCCATCTTTGTGCACGAAGCGATAATATTAAAACGGATCTTGGATAAAAATTATGAAGATGTGGAGTGGACAGATCTAGAACATAATAGCGTGAAACGTCTTCTGCCGAATACGGCCCAGAACCTTGTCTTTCTACGAAGTCAGGGATTCTTTAACCCAACTGACTGAAGGCGTTCCAGCTTCACAGGTTACGTGACACTGACTGGGATGGCAGAATAATTGTGAATGGCTACCAGGCAAGGGTTTGGAAAGAGGCAGTCACGACTTATTTGTTGGTGCTAACCCCGCATTTGCCTGGAGAGACTGAAAAAAAAACCCCGAATAATCTTAGGCAGTGAACCCGATTATCTGACCGAGAATTGAAGGGATGCCTTTCGAATTGAAATCCAGATTGTCTAGTTCCCTGAGATGTAACGCTGTCTAGTTTGGCAGATGAACAGCGACGTTTCGGAGGAAGCTGCTGCCTCCACACACGCCTACGTAAGACCTTCAGATCTCACAGACCTTTTTTACTGCACAAACCTGCTGTGACTGATACGATGACTGCTAAAGGCCGACCCTGCAGGCCCTGCCACGACGTTGGCCATTGGTACTGAATAACGAAGCTGGACTCAGAAGCATGCTAGCGAAAGGAGTTTAATTATACGAACAGGTTAATCCTTATATAGGCAGAGAAGAATCAAACACTGAGGGGTTGCCACTTCGCCCTGGGCAAGTGTGGTGCGTAGGCTTCGCCTGCAACGCCCATGTTCGCTCCTCAATCTACATGGCTTACACTTTCTGCCAGTATGCAAATAATGTCGAGAGATATTGCGCTCTTTTCTTTCTTTTAGTTTGGTTGCGGACGCCGATTTTGTTATCATCCTACGGTTTCACATTTTTCAAGGTCAATATATGATTTAGAAATGCTTGGCAGTTTTATAATGACGACACTGTGTTTTTAAGACGGTAGCACTGAAAAAATTAGTGTGGATTGTAAGTTTAGCGAAAAAATAACAACCAAGCTACAATGTAAATGTCAACGTTGTCGAAAGTTGTGAGTTAAAAGGTTACATTTTGCATTAGTTTAATTACGCGCTGTTCACTATAGGCAGATGAATGGATCTACAGCTCCACACATTCCTAACGTCGGAGCTGAATGGAGATTGTTCAGCTCCTTGCTTGAGGAAAATTGCTGTCGGTGTCCGTCAGATAGGAAGTTGGGTGGGTCCCAGGGCCAGAGTGGATGTTGTAGGGAAGGCAACAGTCTCATGACCCTGCCAGCAGTCTAACTCCATACAATTGGTCATCCTGCCCGTAACCCATTCACTATATCCACTGAGCTATCCAGGCTGCCATGCTCCCTGACGGAATCTATAGGGAACTGGAACACCGGTCATTTTCCTTTGCTGCGAAGTCAACAGACGTAACGAAATCTTACCTGTTTACAACGCTGGATGAAAATTCAAGATGGACAAACCAAACACAGGACTATATAACCGAGTGCTTTGCAGAATATCTTTAGTGGGTTTTCGCGAGAAATAGTTCAATAAATAAATAAATAAAAACTTTGAAATATCGCGATATATACCGAAAGCCGTTCAAAATATCGCAGGAATTTTTGCCCGGCAATTGGCAATAATTTAGCAGTAATTGAACTGCGCTCCCCGCTATCAGCTTTCTGCGCCCTGTAAGCGTTTTCATATACAGGGGCTCCTCAAGATATAAAAAATTATTTTATGAGTTGCCCCATGTGGGAAACACTGGTTTAACCCCCAAACCAAAAACCAACAGACACACCGATCTACCGACTACCGACTGATCAATGAGGCAATCGACCAAACAAACAGCTCATCTGTCCGACTTAACAGTACACAGCACTTATCCAGCAGTAATCACTTATCTGGTTAAGAAACTTCCTTTCGTCCTGCAGACGGAGGCGCTGGAAACGCAGGTACTAATTCGACATGTTACGCGGTACCATAAAACAGCAGATCGCAACGTGAAGATATTAAAGACAACCATGGCTTTTAATAGACCTATTCAACATCGCGCTGAGACAGTCACGCAGTTTCAGACATTGTTCTGAAACAGATCGGTTCAGCCTTTCTCTAAGATACAGCGTATCGACTTCCCTTATATTGGTCTCCAACCTTTTTATGGCAACGGACGACGCCCGGTATTGTGGGCTGTTGCGCGGGTCGCACGTGGAGATATAACAATAAGTGGTACACCTAACTGCCTAAATTACTGAAAATCTTTATGGTACATACACAGCTTACAAACGTGGCCGCGGGCCGCGTGCTGCCCGCGGCCCGAGGGTTGAGGACCCATGCCTTATGGTAACACCATGTCCATTATATATATATGTGTGTGTGTGTGTATGTATATATAGTCAAACACTGATACAACGCCACTATTTGTTAC